>Ga0209211_10002248_pt1 | contig 33758 bp, 28 predicted proteins | sample RifGroA2_FD_183992 | JGI IMG/M metagenome (GOLD analysis project Ga0209211, IMG submission 183992) | Groundwater microbial communities from Rifle, Colorado, USA - Groundwater A2 (SPAdes) (version 2) | ecosystem: Environmental > Aquatic > Deep subsurface > Groundwater | place: Rifle, Colorado... | reverse complement strand
TGCCAGGGCGCCCGCAGGCCGCAAGCTCGCGACTTTTGCAGAGATCCCCATAGCTTAATCATGCCTTCCTCCCCAGTCTCCGCCGCGTCTCCTAAGACCGCGACGGAGGCTTCCCGGGCGCTTTTGCCCGGGCCGCCTCGCATGGTTCCCATCCATCGAGGTTCCCATGAAGCACGCTCTTTCCAACATCAACTACCCCCGCCTGTTCTTCCTCGCGATCATCGGCTTCGAGATGTTCTGCCTCATGTTCGTCTCCTCCGGCTGCTGGGAGACGGTGCCGTCCCGCAGCTCGCTCTACTGCCTCGACAACCCCGCCGAGTGCGGGGAGGGCGACGGCGGTACGGGCGGCCTCTCGGAGGGTGAGAACGGCCTGCCGATCCTCAACCTGCCTCTGCCCGACGGCTACGTCTCGCAGTGCACCCAGGGGCCCGGCGGGAGCTACTCCCATCACGCCGTCTCCACCGAGTTCGGCGTGGACCTCGACACGAACAACTACGCGCTCGAGGGCGTCTACGCGCCCGTCTCGGGCACGGTCTACGTGCACGGGTCGCCCAACTCCCAGTCGGGCTTCGGCTACCATCTGAACATCAGCGTGGGAGACGGCCTCTACGTCGTCATCGGACACATGGAGGAGATCGTGGTCGAAACCGGCGACGAGGTTGTCGCGGGACAGTTCCTCGGCATCGAGGGCTGCTCGGGCAACTGCACCGGCGACCACGTCCACCTCGGCCTTTCGGAGGGCAACCCTTCCGAGTCGGCCGATGGCGGCGCCTCCGTGCCCTTCGCCCTTCGTGCGCGCGACGCGACCGAGGGAGGAATCGTGCACGACATCCCGGCCGAAGATCTCGTCTGTGCTCTCTCGGGCGGCCACCGCTACGAGTCCCAGCTCGAGGTCTCCAACTGGCACCCCGACGGGATGCTTCTCTCCGTTCCCGGCGAGAGCTCCGTCTACGTCGCTGATCAGGGACGGCTCCATGCGTGGAGCGACGAGCAGGTCATGTTCAGCTACGGCTTCTGGTACGAGGACATCGTGCCCATGGCGCCGCGCGAGCGCGACTGCTGGGACATGGGCTCCCCGATCACGGAGGAGACCTGCTACCGAGCCGTCAAGGAAGGCCAGGGGTTCTGGCTCGCCTACGAGTGCGAGAACAACCCCGGTCGTTCCCGTCTGCCGATTCCCGGCAACGCGATCACGGCTGTCATGACGAGCTGGGGCATCGAAAGCGCCGTGGATTCCACGACCGAGATGGGCGCCATCCTCATGTCCTACCCCGAAGGGATGGGCACCGCGCGTCTGCGCGACGGAGCGCTCGTGCGCGAAGCCGCCCATTCCACGGTGTACGCCGTGAACGAGGGCGTCGCGCTCCCCATTCTCAACTGGGATGTGCTCGTCTCGATGGGTCTTCTGCACCGCGACATCCTCGTCGTTCCCGACGGAGCGCTCGAAGATGCCGTGCTGGGCGTGGGCTCGTGCCCTTCGCACCCGAGCTGCATCGACATGGAGCGCATCCGTCAGTGCGGCGGCGTGATCGACATCACGGACGTCGTGGACGGCGGCGCGGGCGGTTCGGACGATCTACCCGACGGCCCGTCGGACGATGATGACGACACTCTCGACACCGAGTGCGATGCCGATACCGACGGTGACGGCGTCCCCGACTGCGAGGACAACTGCCCCATGGCCGACAACGACCAGGGCGACATTGACCACGACGGCGCGGGCGACTCCTGCGACCCCGACATCGACGGCGATGGCATCGAGAACGCGCTCGACTGCGCCCCCTTCGACGCCTCCGTCGGATTCTGCCCGGAATCCGCGTGCGGCGATGGTCTCGACAACGACCACGACGGCGCCACGGACTGCGGCGACTCGGACTGTGGCGAAGACGCTTCGTGCGTGGAGCCGGATCTCCCGGAAACGGACGACGACGATCTCTCCGACGATGACGATGTCGCGGACGACGATGACTCTACCGAAGAGCCCGACCTCTCCGACGATGACGATGTCGCGGACGACGACGACGCCACCCCGCCTTCGGATGACGACGACGCGACGGTCGAGCCCCCCGATCCGGAGGACACTCCGGAGGAGCCGCCCGTCACGACCTCGGGCGTGCTCGTCATCGAGTACGCGCCGCCCGCGCTCCTCGCCCCCTACACCTACATCGAGCTCTCCGGCGAGTACACGCTCGCGGACGGCTCCCTCGGGTTCCCGTGGACGACGGGACTCGTGACGGTCGTCAACTCCTCGACGCTCACCTTCGTCCTGCCGGGCGTCTCCTCTGGCGATGGCTTCCGCTTCAGCCTCGAGTACTACGACGCGCCCATGAGCGTGCTCTCGTGGGGTTGCCTCGGCCCCTCGCCCTACACGGCGCAGGGAACGCTCGCGGCCGCGGTCGACGGCGCGCCTGTCCCGGTCAACCTCGTCAACAACTTCCTCGGAGGATGTGAAGACTTCGTCTCCATCCCCTGACACCCCTCCCTACCCTGTAGTGAACCGCAGGTTCTACTACATGGGTCTTGCTCCCGCGCCGTTTCGGCGGCGCGGGAGCCTCTCTTATGTAAGCTCCAAATAACAAGTACCAAATGACAAACAAATTCTAAGCTCCAAGTGACAAACAAACTCTAAATCACAAGAGCCAAAGAGAACACTTGTATGTCTACCTACGATTTGGAATCAAGAACGCTTGCGTTTGCAACAGATGTCCGCAAGCTCTGTCGGCAAATAGATCGAACCATTTCTAACATCGAGGACATGAAGCAGTTGATTCGATCGTCCGGATCCGTCGGAGCTAATTATATTGAAGCCAACGAGTCGCTTAGCAAAAAGGATCTTGCTCACCGTCTTCGAATCGCGAGGAAAGAAGCAAAAGAATCGAGGTATTGGCTTCAGCTCATCTCTGTGTCGGAACGTCTCGAACCGTCTCGAGCGCGATTGTTTCAGGAGTCCACTGAACTTCTCAAGATTCTAAGTTCGATCATCGAGAAAATAAGTTGAGTTTTTGCCTTGGAATTTGTGATTTAGAATTTGTTTGTTATTTGGCTCTTGTCATTTGGATTTTATCCTTTTATCGTTTGGTATTACCGCAATACCCACATTACAGAATCTGTCAGTCATGCTACAATCCAACCATTGTATGAAGCTCTCGCACAGCTTGAGAACATGGATGGCTTCCAAGCGCAACCTTGGTTCCTGTTTGAGTCTTTTTTTGGTTCTCGGACTCGTCGCCGTTCTTCTTTTTGCTCCCGACTTGGCTTTGGCAGTGACACCCACCGCGGCCCAACAGATGACCGTGATGGATACGGTCTTTGGCTTTTTGTCGAGCTTGATCCTCGGCTTCGTCAATTTTCTCGGATTCATGATCACGCTCATCACTGAAATCGCTCTCGTGCCGGTCATGTCCTACAACGGCTTTGCCACGAGTGCCGTCATCGGCGCCGGCTGGGCAGTGGTGCGCGACGTCATGAACATGGGGTTCGTCATCGTTCTTCTCATCATCGCGATCGTTACCATCTTCGGCGGCAGTGTCGGTTCCTGGAGCGTGAAGTGGCAACAGCAGATTCCCAAACTTCTCCTCTTTGCCATTCTGATTAACTTCAGCCGCATGATCTGTTCCTTCCTGATTGATATCGGGCAGGTGATCATGCTCACGTTTGCCAATGCGATCAAAGACATTGCGGGTGGCAACATCATTCAGCTGTTCGGTCTGGCCGATTTTGTCACGTTCGATCGAGCGGCTATTCAAGAGACCATTACTTCCGGCGGAGGAACGAACTCCGTCAGTCTTTTTACCTCGGCGCTTTTGGCGCTTGTGATGACGCTCATCGTCTTGGGCACCATGATCATGCTCACCGTGATTCTTGTGCACCGTATCGTTATGCTGTGGGTGCTCGTGGTGCTTTCCCCGCTCGCATTTTTCTTCGGCGGAGCAGAAGTGTTGGGGAAGGGCGCCGGCAATCCGTACGCGGAGTGGTGGTCGAAGTTTACGGGCGCGGTTGCGATCGGCCCCGTGCTCGTGTTCTTTTTATGGCTGACGCTTTCGGTTGCCGGAGCTGGGAACATTGCCGCCACCGAGAATTTTCCCATGGGAGGAACTTCGGCCCAGGCCGGGCCGGTTCTTGGATTTTTGACGAAAATCGCGGACCCAGGAAGATTTTTGAGCTTTATCATCGGGGTCGGCATGCTCTATGTCGGATTTGAGGCTTCGCAAAAGTTTGCGAACGCGCTTCCGGGAGCAGCGAGTTCTCTTCTGAAGGGCGGGATGAAGAGCGCTCTCAAAATCGGTGCGGGCGCGGGCGCGGTGGCGGGCGGCGGCGCGCTCGTCGCTTCCTACGGCGCGGGGATCGCGGCCACAGGCGCCTTGGCGTTCGGAGGAAAGAAGGGGGTGCAGTTTTTGGGAAAGACGCAGGCCGGACAGGAAGCGCGCGCGGGGATTGGGAAGGGCATCACGTCTTTTGGCGCGGGGCTTGGCAAGGTGCCGGGGCTTGGCTGGGCCGGACGCGGAGTAGCGCGCGTGGGCACTTCGCTTGAACAGTCGCGCCGCCAGGATTCCGCCGCAAGACTTGATGCAAGCTCTAAGGAGGTGGAGAGCTACGACAAGGATCAGTTGGATGCGGGTCTCTCGAGCGCGGCGATCGGGCCGGGCGGCGTCATGCGCCAGAACGCCATGCGTTGGAAGATTTTGAACAGCTCGTTCTTGCGCAAGAAATACTCCTCGGAAGATTTGTCGAAGATCTATCAAGACTTTTCGGAGACCGGCGGGGCGGAGGCGACCAAGGGCGACAGTTCCATGGCGCAGAAATTCGCTGATATTCAAAAAGCGCGTCCGGATCTTTTGGCGGCTGATGAGAAGCAGGATCTCTTGGAGAAAATGGAACCGGAAGATCTCCTACGCATGGATCCCGAGGCGTATCGTGATACAGCCGTGCAGGATGCTCTTAAGCGTTATACAAAGTATGATCCTTCTGAGGGCTATAAGACAGATCGTACTTACTACGACATGATGAAAGACGGCAAACTTGGGAATATCAAACAACGGGAGGCTTTGCAAGGCGCGACGGATAGAGGAGAGGCTGTGGACGTGGATCTCATCTCCGACGACGCTTTGAGCACGCTTGATCCTGCCAAGCAAACGCCGGCAGTGTTGGCTGGCCTTGTGGCAAACGGGCGTATTGAGGTACTGATGCAGTCACCGGAATTTCAGATCCAAAATTTGAGTGGAGATTATATTCGGAACAGTGCGGCGCAGATCGTCGAACATGCCACGCCGGAAAAGGTTCGTGAGCTGGCCGAAAGTGACAAAGGCGATGCATTCCGTGAAGGGCTCGGTCGCGCTATGGCTGCATCTGAGGAAGGCGCGCAGAAGCGCGAGCTTGGGATTCAGATCGTCATGCATGCTCCAGATGCCTCCGCACTTAGTAACACATTGGGTACCGGCTACAATGTGGGCAACAATACCTTTAGAGCTGATGACGGCCGCGAGGCGTTCCGTGGCGCGGTTCAGCGCGATTCGGGTGTGCTTCTCAAGTACGCGGATCAAGTAGGGAAGGATGGAAGCGATATGGGGCGCGTGGCCGCGGAGTCGGCGAATATTGGAATGCTGGCGAGGAATCTTCGTGCCAGCACGGGTGCGGAAAAAACGCAGTGGGTCAATTTGATTACGTCTATTTCCGAGCAGATGGAAGCTCGTTTGAACGATCTTGATGGTTCGGAAAAAAAGGCGATGGAGAAAAGACAGCGCCGTATAGATAGTATCATCATCTCGGATACAGATGTAGGCACTGCGTAATACCTTATGTCGGAGGACGCAAAAATCAAATCTGCGGCGGCTGACGCTGTTTACGATTTTTTAGACGACTCCAAGCGGTTGGATGATATTGACGCGCTGGTTCTGCGCCACGCTCTTCCTCCGGGGAAACGCATGCAAGAGGCACTCGATCCCGTGCTTGATCTTATCGCCCAAGGCAAACTGAAGCCGGAGGATTTACCGAAGCGATTTGAAGAAAAGCTCGGGCTTTCTCCCGAAGCGGCGAGGAAACTCGCTCTCGATTTCGCGAGCGTCTTGCTCGTGCCTCTCTCGAGCATGTTGCCCGAGGTTGGCCGCGCGCTTGGGGCGCTCGGCATCGAGAGGTTGTCTGCACCAGCTTCTTTAGAGCACCCCGTGCAAGCCGTTTCGGCCAATGCGTTTGTGCACGGCGAACTCGAAAAGTACAAGCTCGAATTGCCGGAGGAACATTTGCAGAAAAAGTTTGAGCGCTCGCTTTCCGAGTTTGTCGCAAAGCGGAAAACGCGCGAGGAAACGCTTGAGACGCTCACGCGGCCGCGCAAGGTGGGCGGGCTCGGGCTTGACGTGTACGCTTCGGCTCGGCTTTTGGACGGATTGCTGAAGGATTCGAAACACGTTTCGGCAAAGGTGGGGTCGGATGCCTTCTCGCAGGACACCGGCAGTTCTGGAGTTGCAGAGCGGTTGCCGCCGAAATTTCCAACCGCAAGCTCTGAAAATTTGACGGCAACCGCAGAAACCTCTGGAGGTCGTCGAGACGTTACCAGCCTGTCGTCTTCTTCAAGACAAATTTTAAGCTCACAACCCAAACCCAAGCCTCTGCCGCCACGGATGGTCGTGAAATTTGATCCGGTAATGGTTCATGCGGAGGATGAGAAGGAAATTGAAGCGCACAAGGAAAACGTGCCGAGTACCAAGCCTCTGCATGACATGGAGGCTGTGGCGCAGAGGACGATGCAGGCAATCAAGGCGGCTGGGACGCTCAACGAGGAAGGGAAAAAGAAGCTCCACGCGATCGTGAAGACGAGGCTGAACGGCTTGCGTGATGCGTACAAGACGCGTGCGGCACTCGAGGCAACCGAGGGACTCGGCTGGTCGGGCGGGGAGTTGACGCAGGCGCTCGAGGCGATTGAGAAAATGTACGCGGAATTGGAAGCCGCGGGAGTAGAAAAAGCACAGCGTGAGAAGCGGGAGTACGTGGCAAACCGCGTTGCGCGGTTTGCGTCCAACGGAGCGGAAACGAATGGCATGTCCGTGAAGGCACCATCAGCGTCTGCTCCAGCGGCAGCCGCTGATTACGTGCTCACCGAGTCGCCCCCGCCGGCCTTCAAAAAAGGCCGAGCGGGGGACCAAGCCGACTCGGCTCCTCAGTTGCCTTCATCGAACATGCCATTCGTTTCCGCTCGGCAAACTTCCACGCTCCCGCCGTCGCTGAAGAGGAAAGGAAAGGTGAGAGACGTAACGGCACCTCGGAAGCTTTCTGGACCGGTGGAAGAACTTGCGGGGATGACGATTGCCGACTTCCGCCGACTTGGTTCCACGGGAGAGGAAGCGGCCGGAGAAATTCAGGAACGCTTTCAGCTTCTCGAGGAACAATCCTACGCGGCACGTCTCAAAGGCATTTCCGCTTGGCGCCGCAGTCCATTGTATGAAACGTACGTCTCGGTGGTTTCGGAAGCTCTGCAGGGAGGCCTCGGTCTGGAGGCGGTTTTGCGTTCGCATGAGAGCTCGGGCGAAGAGATGTTTAAGCTTGAAGAGATGAAAGCGCTTGTCAAACTCAACGGAATGCTCCGAGTCTGATAGAATACGTCTATGATGACGCAATTCACCGTTCCACAATTCATTGATGCCGAAGACAAGATCTTGGGACCCATCACGGTGCGGCAGTTTGTTATTCTTCTTGTCGCCGGGCTGTTTGCCACGCTGTTCTACAAGTTTTTTGACTTTACGCTATTTCTTTTGACGGGCGCGCCGCTCCTCATCGCCTCCGGCATCCTCGCGTTTCTCAAAGTCAACGGTGTGTCGGTTCATTTTTTCGCGTTGAATCTGATTCAAACGTTCCGCCGGCCGCAGTTGCGTGTGTGGGACAAGACGGTAACGAATCAGCAGTTGCGCGAGCGTTTGAAGCCCGACGCGGCGTGGGTGCCGCTCCCAACGGCGCGCAAAGCGCCGCTCATGCGTTCCCACATTCAAGACCTGTCTCTTCTGGTAAACACCGGCGGCATGTTCAATCCTGACGAGGAAGCGTGATATGGCAAAGAACGGCAAAAAAACAAGGGAAGAGATGCGCAACAAGAAGGCCAAGCAGGCTCCTCCAACGCAGAACTATTTGGACATCGCCGAAATTCGGGAAGGGATTGTCGTGTTGAAGGACGGGACTCTGCGCGCCGTCTTAATGGTTTCAAGCATCAACTTCGCTCTCAAAAGCGAAGATGAACAGCAGGCGATCATTCAGGGGTACATGTCGTTTTTGAACTCACTCGAGTATCCAATTCAGATTGTTATCCAGTCGCGCAAGATGAACATTGATGCCTATTTGGGGAGTCTGGGCGAGGCCGAGCGCGCCACGAAGAATGATGCCCTGCGCAATCAAATTCTCGACTACCGTTCGTTCATTCAGGAACTCGTGAGTCTCGGGGACATCATGCAGAAGAAATTTTATCTTGTGATCCCCTACGATCCGCTGACCGACAAAGGGAAGGGATTTTTCAAGCGGCTTGGCGAGACGCTTTCTCCCGCGCGCATTCTGAAGCTCAAATCGGTTCAGTTCGCCGAGCGTAAGAAACAGATTGATCGGCGCGTTTCGATCATTCAAGGCGCTCTTCAATCCATGTCCCTCAACAGCGTCCAGCTTGATACGCAAGGTCTGATGGAGCTGTACTACAACGCGTATAATCCGGACGTATTCGAATCCGAGCGCCTGGCGGACATGAGCCAGTTGCGCATGGAAGAAGGATTTTAAAACAGGATATGGCTTTTGAATCATCGCAATTCGATCTCGACAAAAAACGCGCGGCGCCGCCCTCCGAGCCCAAGCTCTCGAAAAAGGAAATCGCGGCTCGGGAAGAACGCGAACTGCTCGAAGAGGAGCGCGTTTACGTGCGGGGCACGGCCGCCGTGCGTGACCTGATCGCTCCGGCATCGTTTCAGGTAACGCCGCGGTTTCTTCAGCTTTCGGGCGTGTATGTGCGCACGCTGTTTGTCGTTACGTACCCGCGTTATGTGTCCGTCGGCTGGTCGGCGCCCATCATCAATTTGAACAACACGCTCGACATTGCCATGTATTTTTATCCGGTCAAGGCGACGATCATTTTGAAACAGCTGCAGAAGAAAGTCGGCGTGCTGGAAGCGGGCATTTCCATTGACAACGAGAAGGGCAAGCCGAGGGACCCGATCAAGGAGACGGCTCTGCGCGACATTGAACGATTGCGCGACGACCTCACTCAAGGGACCGAGCACTTCTTTCAATTTGCTTTCTACCTCACTATCTACGCGAAAACCGAAGACGAGTTGGATGGACTGACGGAGGAAATCGAGTCCGAATTCGGCAGTAAGCTCATTTACACCAAGCGCGGCTTTTTCCAATCCGAGCAGGGATTCAATTCCACCTTGCCCGTGGGCAACGACGAACTTCTCATCAGCTTTAACATGAACACCTCGCCCATCGCGAGCTCGTTCCCGTTCATTTCCTCCGACCTGACTTCCGAAGGCGGCATTCTCTATGGCATCAATCGCCACAACAACAGCCTCATTCTCTTTGACCGCTTCAGTCTGCAAAACGCCAACTCCGTTGTGTTCGCCACTTCGGGAGCGGGAAAAAGCTACGCGATCAAACTCGAAATCATCCGCTCGATGATGCTCGGCACCGACGTGATTGTGATTGATCCGGAAATGGAGTACAAGCCGCTTTCGGAGGCCGTCGGCGGAACCTACATCAACATTTCGCTTTCCTCGGAAGCCAAAGTGAATCCATTCGATTTGCCCAGGCCAAAAGGAGAGGAGACGGCCGTGGACGACATCATCCGTTCCGCGGTTATCACGCTCAAGGGGCTTCTGCGCATTATGATTGGCCAGCCGATTGGGGGAAGCGGGCATATCGGGTTTACGCCGGAGGAAGATTCCATGCTGGATCGCGCGCTCATCGAGGCATACGCGAAAAAGGACATCACGCCTGATCTCCACAGTCTGAACGGCGTGGAACCTCCCATCATGCAGGATTTGATTGACGTTTTGGAAGGCATGGAGGGAGCGGACAATTTGGTCAAGCGTTTGCAAAAGTATGTTACGGGCACCTTCTCGGGAATTCTCAATTCGCCCACGACCGTTGAGATGAGGAACCAGCTTGTGGTCTTCTCTGTGCGCGATCTGGAGGACGAGCTTCGGCCGGCGGCGGTGTACACGATCGTGAATTACATTTGGAACATCGTGCGGTCGGAGAGCAAGAAACGCATTCTCGTTATTGACGAGGCGTGGTGGCTTATGCAACATGAAGACTCGGCGAAGTTTATTTTTGCGCTCGTGAAGCGCGCGCGCAAATACTACCTGGGTGTTACGACGATTACGCAGGATGTGAATGACTTTCTGCGCTCCGCCTACGGTCAGGCCATCGTGACGAACTCCTCACTCCAACTTCTTATGAAGCAGTCGCCGGCGGGAGTGGATGTAGTGAAAGAGACGTTCAATCTTACCGACAGTGAAAAGTATCTCCTTCTCGAGTCCGGCGTGGGAGAGGGGATTTTCTTTGCCGGGTCCAAACACGCGGCAATCAAGGTTGTGGCTTCCTACAACGAGGATCGGATTATCACGACGAATCCGGAACAGCTTCTGAAGATTGAAAAGGAACGGAAGGTGCAAGAGGCAACGTTTACAGTAGATCAAGAGAAAGTCGCGCAAGCCGGTCCGAGCGTGCGTCTGCAGGCCGCCGCCGCTTTAGAGGCGCCGGAAAAACTTCTTGAGAAACCGCCGACGCAACCATAACCGCATTTTATGAACGACAAGAAAAAACGTCTGGTACTCATCGCGGGGATTCTCGTTCTCCTTTTGATTCTCCTTCTCTTGTTCTGGCCGAAGAAGAAGCAACCGGAGGCTCCCCTGACAGAGACACCATCGGCCTCTCCCGCGCCTGTGGCCGAAACGTCGCTCGTCGCTCCTCTCATCGAGCGTGAAGTTCCGACTCCCTCGCAGGCAAGCGCGGAAGCGGTCGCTCGCACGTTTGCCGAGCGTTATGCGAGCTTCTCGGCCGAGAGTCATTTTATCAATATCACGGACTTGTTTCCGATAATGACGGATGCGTTTCGGACGCGGCAGAAAGTTTTCATTGAGTCTGCGGAGCCGCTCGACGAATATTATGGTGTAACCTCGAAGATCGTATCGCTTTCGGCCGTGTTGTTTACCGACTCTGTGGCTGTAGTGGACGCGTCCCTTCAGCGCATCGAGGCTCGAGGGTCTGCGCAGAACATGGCGACAAAATATGAAACGCTTCGTCTCAATCTCGTTTTTGAAAACGGTTCATGGCTCGTCGATGGGGCCGAGTGGTCCAAGGAATAACGGATGTCCTGTTTCCTCGCGCGTGTGTGCGTTGCGGAAAAGAAGGAGATGACGTGTGTTCGTCGTGCTGGAGCGTTGCGTTTGGCGAGGCTGTCGCTCTCGTCTGCCCTTCGTGCCAAAAACCTTCTGTGATCGGCTCGCGCCATGCGGGCTGCACATCGCTCTTGGACGGACTTCTCTTTGCGATGCCGTATGCAAACTCCGTGACGCACGGACTCCTGCGTCGGTGGAAGTTTGATTACGTTCGGTCGGTGGAGCCGCATCTCAAACGCCTCATTGAACGCCTGCCGCTTGCGGAGATTCTTGGGGGCGATGATTGGACGGTGGTGCCGGTGTCCCTGCACGAACGCCGGAAACGCGAGCGCGGGTTCGATCAAGCCGCTTGGATCGCAAAGACGGTGGCGGACCACCTTCATCTTCCGGCTGTGAACGCTCTTGAGCGCACGCGCTACACCAAACAGCAATCTCGTCGGCCTGCTCGAACGACGAAATCTGACGGGGATCTTCGCTCAAAGCAAGATCTCAAAGGCGCCTTCCGCGCGAGACAATCCATCGAAGGCCGTATCATTCTCTGCGACGATGTCTTTACCTCCGGCGCAACGATGGAAGCGGCCGCAAAAGCCTGCCGCGACGCGGGAGCAACCTCCGTTTGGGGGGTTGTGATCGCGAAGGGGTAACAAACCCACCATCTATGAGGACGGTGGGTTATTGAGAGCGGGCGTAGGTTTCCATGAGATCCTTCTGGTCTTTGTTGGCTTGCCGGACAACTTCTCGCAGGAGGTTTTCTTTTTCCTTCGGCGAGGCGTATCTGTGGAACGAGGAGAAATCTCCCATAGCATGGGAACGTCTTTTGAAGAGTTGTTTGATAAGCTTTATCATAAAATCTTCTCTAACTCTTCTCGACTATACATCTCTGGAAGGAGCAAATCAAGGCAGTCGATATTCGAAAAGAAGCTCTCTTTGTTAGAAGTGAAGTTTTTGACAATCAAGTTAAGCTCAATACGATCCTGAAATTCCAATTTTGCCCTGGTTACATTTTTTTGAGCTGCAAGAAAGGCGTTGATGAAAACATCTCGAGTCACTCGACGTCCTTCATTGATCTCACGTGCTTGAGTGAATTTCCATGCTGTCGAGGGACTCTGGAAGATGTAATAGATCACGACCTGCCGCTCGTGATTCAAAGAGCGTTCGATATTTTTCATGGCATGAGCATAGGCGAACGTTCCATCCAGGATGAAATTGATGTTCTTAGCGATGACGTAATCAAGAAGCTTGTTCACTCCGATGGTACAGGCGTTTTGGAAAAGGTGAGCATTCGCACCGTCATAGTCTTCGAAGAGTTCTCGTATCTCATCTGCGTCTATTCGCACAGGTGGTTGATCGGCAAAACGTTCAATGAGTCTTTTGGAGACCTCTGTCTTTCCGGCTCCGGGCGATCCGGCCATAAAAACAGAAGTTGGTTGTTTGCTTGGGGTATACAAATCAGGATTGGCAAAGCGCCGAATCAGTTCACGTCCATTTGCCTTGACGAAGTGTTCGGCTTTGGCGGATATGTTGGTGATGATAACCATACGGATCTATTGTATCAGAAGCATCCTTGCTATCGAGTCGATGTGGCCTATGTTTGGGGGGTTGTGATCGCGAAGGGGTAAGCGAATGAAAGGATAAGGGATAAATGGGAACGCTAAACACCATACAAAAAGTGTCCGATCGGACACTTTTTGTTATGTGAACCTCATGGGACGCGCGGACTATTGCAACAGGATGTGGAAATTTGGTGGATTGCCGTTTGAAACCGGGAGGTTGGTTGTGACACTCGCGCCCGTACCCAAACTATTCTCATTCGCAATAACATCGCTGGCTAATGGAATGTCGACCGCAAAGCCGTCTCCTTTATCCACATTGCTCGTCGAAGGAGCGAGCGAGGAGAACGTACATCTCACGTTAGTGCTAAGTGTAGACCCTTGTGACACAAGGAATGTATCGTAGAAATAAATCTGATCTGGATAAGGTCCGTACATACCAACTGGACCCGCAAGGACGCTTTGGTCGGCTGTGTTGATCAGTCGACAGTTGGTTAAGTGGTCTTGCGCCACGACAGGCCCATCCGTTCCCACAGAGAAAGCTCCGAGTGGACTTGTTACATTATCCTCCACAAGAGCCGTGAGCCAGATTTGATCGACCCAGACATCGCCATTCGGTGCATCAAACTCATAGATTGCGAGCGTGACGTCGTCACCGGGAGAGGCTGTTGCGGACGCGTGGGGATTCGTATCGTAGTAGGTGACGGTCAAACTAAGGGGTGTCGGAGCGGCGCCGGTGACGAATGTTCCGTTCACCGTATCCGCGTCTCCCGTTCCATATTCTTCCGCATGAATCGTATACGTGTAAGTCGTGCTGTACTGGAGAGGTGTTAACCACGATGGGCTGACATACCAGGACAGTACGGTGTCGTTGTTCAATTGTTGAGTGAGTTGATCGTGAATACTGCCGTTTGGGTTATAGACTGTGATCACGAAGTGATCCATGGGTGCGGAGACCTCAAAGCCAAAGGTGCGTTGCACGGGGTCGGGATTTCCCAGCGCGTCGAGCATGTAGGTAGCTACGTTCAATATCGTAAAGTCTCCCTCCTCACCTGTGTTGAGCGTTTGTGTGAGACAGTTATTCGATTCAGAAGATTCCGTTACGGAGTTGAGCGGATCAATGCAGACTTTTATGGTGCGTTCACCCACGATTTGCTGGGGCGTGATAAAGGAGGAGCCTCCGGAGAGAAGGAAAGATTGATCTGCGAGGGTGGTGGAAGAGTACGTCCACTCAAGCACGCCATCCAGCCAGAAGTAGATCTGTGTAGATCCTGCGTTGGCCAAGCCGATGTTTTTGACGGTGGCTTGAATGGCGGATCCGCTCAAACTGATGCTCGAGACGGTAAGGTCAGGAAGTTTTTTGCTGTCATCGCGCGTCCGTGTTGTGTCTTGCGTTCGTGTTCTTGATGAGGAAGTGTCGGTTGAGGTTGTGCTCTGACGAGTCTTCACCGCTTTCAATCGTTCAAGGGCGCGTTCAAGGCGTTCGATTTCACTCTCGAGCTCGCTGATGCGGGCGATGGCTTGACCGAGACGAGCTTCGAGGTTTTCTTGTTTAACCGTACTGCGTCGCAGGAGCGCTTTTTGATTGCGATCCAATACATCGTCAACATCAACCACTTCTCCATCCTCGTCAACTTGCAGAATTGATCCGGTCTCGCTCTCAATTAGCATGCCTTCCGGCAATTCTTCTTCGTTAAGCTCTGTCGTTACGGAGTATTGTGGGAAGAAAGCCTCGGAGAGATCGTCAACCTGATTTGTCCAAGCGTTCCCATACAACTTCTTAGCTTGATCTTCATCTTTGATGGGGCGCAGAACTCCATTGGGAGACACGGCATAGACAACCGGCACACTGGGCATTTTCACCAGGCGCATGCCCGGACGGTATTTCACAACCCCGCCGAGCGTATGAGTCTGCAACTCGTCGCAGGTAACGTGTTCTATGGCGTCGAAATCGGGATACCACGTAAAGAAAATTTTATCGTTCGGGAAGGTGTAGCGTTTATTATCTTCGCCGATGTAGTAGACGGTTTTGCTATCGTCGCACATGATGAGGTCGCCCGGGCTGGCGGCGCGGACGGATGAGCCTATGCCGGCCACACCAAGAAGGATGAGAGCCATGGATGAGACCATCCACCAGTGGAAAGATAGTTTCGTGCTCATAGAAATGGGTGAGAAGATTAAAATGTTTATGTTAGAAAGTATATCAGAGTTTGTGCGGGGGGGGGGTAGGGAGATGAGAAAGCGAGATTACAGGGCGCGGGCTGAGATGTTTTCGATTTTGACCGCGGCGTCTTCGGCGTAGAATCCGATTTTGCCGTCGGTGGAGAGAAGATCACGCGAAGAGACGCGATAACGCATGCGCTCGATCCCATCAACGAAGAGGGTGATCACGCCGTTTTCGACGCGCACACGCATGTTGTAGGTCACGCCGACGGGGAAGTTGTCAGTTCCAACGGGAGAAGTGTAGAGGAAATTCTGCCGGTCGTTCCGAAGCGACTCGCCGAGCTCGACGCCATAGCCGTTCGGTTTCAGAATGAGATACTTGAAGGTGGCATCGGGTTTGTAGCCGAAGACGAACCAGCCGACTTCCCATGGGTTTGACATCGAGCCGGTGCGCAGTTGAGCGAGGTTCGTGAGCTTGAAACTCGCTTCGTAATTTCCTCGGTACATCTCGCGCGACGTGACAAGCGCGGCGTGTGTTTCGGATGAGCGTGTGGACGCTCTGGGCGAGAGGAGAATAGTTGGTCCAAGCTCGACGGTGCCGTAGCCGTTGTAGACCATGTCAAAGGAAGGAGAGGCGGGCGTCGGAGGGACCCTGGGCGCTGGGAGATTTGGCACCGAAGGAAGATCTCTTCGGTACTGTTCGGTGATGGATATCAACTCGCGATCCGAGTCGGAGACGAATACTCCAGGAGCGTAAAAGCTTGCCGCGCGTCCGTCCTTGGTTGTGCCTCGGCGCGAGGCCTGTTTCAAAAACAGGCGCACGGAAGTCGTGCCACGCGGGAGGGAAAAGGTTTGCGAAGCGACCGCCCAGTTTCCGGAGACGGCTGTGTGGCGCAAAGACGGACTTTGCAGATACGAGAGGATGGTGCCTCTTGAGTTGAGGGCGTAACCGTAGAGATAAGGAAGGCCGGTGATGTCTCCTCCCGTTCGTACGGACTCCGCGCGCGTATAGGAAATGAGAAGAAGGCGGTTGCCGGAAGTTTGTGAGACGGAAAAATCCTGATAAGCGTGAGCGCTCTCGCGAGACGTTTCACGCAAGGTAACCATGCCGTTCGCGCGCTCGACGGAACCGATGGTGTTCCATGAAGATCCGACGAGGTTTCCCGAAACGGCCGCTCTAGCAATATCAGAAGAGCCGACGGTTCCAATCATTGTCAAGGCGAGAATTGTTACGAAGATTCGATAGGTTGTGGTCATAGGTCTCCTTTGTAGCACGATTCTTTGCGACTCAACAAGTAGGAGATTGCATGGGAGGCGGCATCCTTGATTCGAGCCTAAGGATAAGCTACAATCCCTACGCTTTTACAAGTATGGAGAGGTACCCAAGAGGCTGAAGGGGACGGATTGCTAATCCGTTAGGGGTGTAAAAGCCCGCGAGGGTTCGAATCCCTCTCTCTCCGCCAGAGAAGTTCTTTGTGGTAAACTGGATGAGTGTCTGAGAACTATAAGCGCAATCCAAATATCGAATGTCGTGTCTGTAAAAAAGAAATTTACAGACGTCCCATTGAAATACAAAGGGGTTCAGGCAAGGTCTTTTGTTCGCAGGCTTGCTATGGATTTTCTTGTCGTAAGGAGAAACCCTGTACTATCTGCGGTAGTCCCATCTTGGCAAGCTTTAACAAGAAAACCTGCAGCAGGAAATGTGCTAATCAGCAGAGGCTTGGGATGAGATACAAGATGGGATGGCCTACGAAGAACAAGGTCAAGACACAAAGGAGTCTGAAGGTGCGTTTGGCCAAGCGAAGAGGCAAAACGTGTGAGCGGTGCGAGTATGGGAATTACAAGATTCTTCATGTCCACCACAAAGATAGAGACCGGAAGAATAATGAATTGGATAATCTTGAGTTAATCTGTCCAAACTGTCACGCTGAAGAACACTACTCAAAAGAGTAAAGCTGGGGAGGGGTGATCCGAATTGGTTAAGGAACTAGTCTTGAAAACTAGCGCCCGCAAGGGCATGTGGGTTCGAGTCCCACCCCCTCCGCCATAAAAATCTCAGGAAAGCTCCTGGATTTTTGTTTTCCACATGTGCCTTGCGTTTCCGGATCAAATTCGATATACCGTATGCAGATATAAGGAGGTTTATTCATAACGCGTTCCTATGGGAAAAACACTTAAGACGATCGTGGGACTACTGGTTCTCCTTATCGTCATCTGGGCCATCTATCAGCTTTCTTCCACCCGTCCGGCGCAGGAAGAAGCGAGCCTTGAACCGATCAGGGTCGGTCTTATTGAATCTCTTTCCGATGCAGGGTCGGTAGCCATTAATGATGCTGTGCAGATGGCGCTCTCCACGGTTCTTCCAAATCAGGACAAGGTGGAGTTTGTGCGAGAAAATGTCACCTGCGATGCGGAAACTTTTAATCAAGCCTTTGATCGGTTGACCTCTGATAAAGGTCTCGTTTTTCTTGTTGATGTCAGTTGTCCCATGCTTGAAGGGAAATCTTTTCTTTCCGCACAAACGGCCGGCCTTCCGGTTTTGACGCTCTCTCCTTTCGATGCGGAGATGGCCTCGTCAGGACTCCTCTTTAGCACGGTTCCAAGTGGGGCATCTCAACAGGCGTTTGCCGCGCGTCTAGCGCGTGAGCTTGGAAATGAGCGCATGGCAATTCTCTCCTCCGCGCTGGAAGAAAATCTCATGGCTGCTTTTCCGGAATTGGGCGGACACATCGTCGGCTCTGAAATCGTCGAGGCTGGCGCGACGGACGTGCGTGGAGACCTTGCAACATTTGAAGGAACCAACCCGGATGTCTTGGTGCTGTCTTTTGACGAGGCGGATACGTTCGCCGCGGCCCTCGCTCAAATTGCCGAGACAGACCTGTTTGTGGACGTCCTCGCTTCCAAGAGTCTTCTTCCTGCCGATGGATTAGATCTTGCAAGCGTCTCTCGCGAAGGGCTCTTTCTGTTCCTCTTTGATCTGACGAGAGGCGATCAAGCTTTCAAGACTTCATTCGCCGCGGCCACCGGAGGCGAACCGGGTGTCTATGCCGCTCAAGTGTTTGATGCGATTCAGACGTTGGGCATGATGCTGAAGGATTTGGAAGCCCGCTCTGCAGATGTCTCCGGAGCTTCCATCGCGGAATCTCTGAAAGAGCTCTCTTTCGACGGCGCATCGGGAACGATTGCCTTTGATGCCATCGGCGGCGTGGAGGGCGGATACGACACCTACGCCTTTACGGATGGGGAGCTGACACAAATGGTCGTGACGCAGAACGAATCTCCCGATGCTGTGGATGAGACTCCCGTCGTCTCCGATACGACAGAGTAGGTTGGATCCCCCCATGTCAAACAAAATACGGGAGTGCACAACTCTCGTTTTTGTTTCTTATAAAATTCGGACAGAAGTGTTACAATAGCTTTTATGGAAGATACATCTCAAAACAATGACGGCATGCTCGTCTCCTGGGCGATTCCCGAGTACGTCAAACACGAACGCGGCTGGAAGTGGTATCTCACCTCCAGCATCATCGGCATTGCGCTGGTGCTTTGGGGCGTGTTCACCGCCAATTTTCTCTTCGCTATTATCATCGTGATGGCGGGGCTCATTATGTTCCTCACGTCCCAGCGCGAGCCGGAGCAGGTTCCCTTTGCCGTGACAGCTGGGGGCATTCTCATCGGCGATCATTTTCATCCCTATTACGAATTCCGCAACTTCTCCATCCTCTACGAGCCGCCGCACCTCAAGTGCCTTTACCTCGTTTCGGAGAAACGCGTGCGTCCTCTCATCAAAATCCAGCTCGAAGACACCGATCCCAACACCGTGCGTAAGACATTGCTTCAGTTCCTTCCGGAAGATTTACAGAGAGTGGAAGAGTCCTTGACGGAGATGATCGCAAGAGTGTATAAACTTTGAGCCATGCGCTCGTAGCTCAGTTGGATAGAGCATCAGCTTGCGGAGCTGGGGGTCGCACGTTCGAGTCGTGCCGAGCGCACCACAGAGGTCATCACATGAGTGGTGATTTTTGTTTAGGCGAGTGTCCGTAGCTCCCGCCAGAGGTGTGAAGTGAGAGAAGACTCTACTTCACACCAGAGGCGGGTTTGTTTTAAGTCTGTTAGGAGTATATAATTGAACTGGAATTAACCTTTAAAGTATATCCCAGTCAATATATGGATAATAAACCTAGTAAAGGTGAATATTTAGATGTCTTGTTACGATCTCCCAAAACCATCTTTTCTGTTAAAGATGCGGCTTTGTTGTGGGGAGAAGAAAGAGAGCAGATGGTAGCGATTCGGCTGAATAGGTATGTCGTGTCTGGGAAGTTGATAAGAATTAGGCGAGGCATCTATGCCAAAGACAAAAAATACAACCGCTTTGAATTGGCCACACGCATCTATACTCCTTCCTACATAAGCTTTGAGACGGTCTTAACGCGAGCCGGAATTAATTTTCAATTCTACGGCAACATTTTCGTTGCTTCGTATGTGACCAGAGACATTGAGGCTGGAGACCAAAAGATTTCATTCATCCGGATGAAAGACTATGTTTTGAGCAATACGGTTGGCATTGAGCATCAGGATGGCATTGCCACCGCAACCAAAGAGCGTGCGTTTTTGGATAGAATTTACGTCAGCAAGGATTACCATTTTGATAATTTACATGCATTGGATTGGGATAAAGTTTTTGAGATTTTACCCATCTACAACAATAAACGGTTAGAGAAGAAAGTAAAAACCTACTTTAAATCTGAACAGATATGAAATTAGATTACTCAAAACACAAAAACATTCTGCTTCAGATTTTGAAGGACGTGTACTCTGACACATCCATTGCGCCGCATCTGGGTTTCAAAGGCGGAACGGCCGCCTTACTGTTTTATGGGCTAACTCGTGATTCGGTTGATTTGGATTTTGATTTGTTGAACGAAGACAAAGAAAATGAAGTGTTCGAGAAGATTCAAAAAATTATTGGGAGCTACGGGACAGTCGTTGACTCCCGAATTAAGAAGTTTAATTTATTGAACGTTCTTTCGTATGCAACGGGAGCGCAAAAGATAAAAGTTGAAGTTAATCGGAGAAATTTTGGCTCCAAATATGAACTTCGGACTTTGCTTGGCATATCCATGCTCGTGATGGCGCAGGAAGATATGTTTGCGCATAAGCTGATGGCTATGCATGAACGCATAGGCAAAACGAGCCGTGATGTGTACGACGTTTGGTTTTTCTTGGAAAATCGCTGGCCAATCAACAAAGAAATTGTCGAACGACGTTCAGGAAAAACATTCGAGGAGGTTTTGCAATTGACAGCCGAGCAATTGGAAAAACTGGATCATAAGCACATACTTGACGGCTTGGGAGATTTTCTTACCGAACCACAGAAAGATTGGGCCCGTGCCAAATTAAAATCAGAAACCATCTTTTTGCTCAAAGCTCGAGCGGAAAGTGAAAAGCAAAGATAAATTTTGCTTAAGCTTCGGAGAGGTATGGCAACCTTGTACGACAAAGTATCCGTTCTTCATGGCTTGGGGGCGGTGGGAGCGAAAGCGCTCGCGAAGGTTGGAGTGAAAACCGTGCGGGATCTTCTTTTTTATTTTCCGTTCCGGTATGAGGACTATTCCAAGGTGAAGACGATTTCCGAGCTGATTCCGGGCGAGACGGTTTCTCTGACGGCGGAGATCGTCTCGATCGAAGCTCGGCCGTCGCGCAAGAGTCGCGTCATGGTAACGGAAGCTCTTGTGAAAGATGAGACGGGGGAACTCACGGTGAAGTGGTTCAATCAGCCGTTTCTTACAAAGAGTTTGAAGCCCGGGACGCGCGTCTCGCTTGCCGGCGCGACGGATCTTCGCGCAGGACTTGTGTTGGTGAACCCTCGCTATGAGAAAATCTCTCCAGATGGTGAGACGGTGCATACCGGCCGCATCGTCCCCGTGTATCCGCGTTCGGGCACTGTCGGCGAGAAACGCCTGCGTTCCGCCATCAAGGAGTCTCTCTCTGCGGCGTCGAAATTAGCGGACGCTCTGCCCGCGGCGATCCGCGAGGCGGAAGGATTCCCAAGTCTTGCGGAAGCGATTTGCTCCATTCACTTTCCCGGAAGGATGGCGGAACTTGATCGAGCGGTTGCGCGTCTCAAATTCGACGAACTTTTTTTGCACCAGCTTCTTTTTGCCGAAGTGAAGAAGGATCGAAAGGAACAATCGGCGTATCAAATCCCGATTGCGGTGTCCGAGCTCAAAACATTTGTCGCTTCGCTTCCGTTTGCGCTCACAAATGCACAGAGACTCTCGGCATGGGAGGTGATTCAAGACTTGGCGAAGGAGCATCCGATGAATCGGCTTCTCGAGGGCGACGTGGGGAGCGGCAAGACGGTGGTCTCGGCGATGGCGATCAACGCGGTTCTTGGCTCTGCTCATCAAGCGGCGTACTTGGCGCCGACGGAGATTTTGGCGAAACAGCAATATCAGGCTTTGTGCGAGCTGTTGCCGAGAGGATCCGTTGCTCTCCTCACGCGCGCCGAATGTGAAGTCGGAGGCGAAGCGATTGATCGCCTCGGTCTCCAGCATCGTCTCAAGATGGACGCGCTGGTCGTCGTTGCCACGCACGCGATTCTCGAAGAGGATTGGCGGTTCGATCGACTTGCGCTCATCGTCATTGATGAACAGCACCGATGGGGCGTGCGCCAGCGCCATGAGCTTCTTGCGCGGCATCTCATCGCTCCGCATCTTCTCTCCATGTCGGCCACGCCCATTCCGCGTTCGCTTTCGCTCACGATCTATGGCGACCTCGACCTCTCTGTGATCGGGGAAATGCCAAAGGGAAGGAAGCCGATTGAAACGAAAGTGGTTTTCGATAAAGTGGAGACGGAGATGTACAGGTTTGTTCGAGGCCAGCTCGACGAGGGTTACCGTGTTTACATCGTCTGCCCCCTGATAGACCCATCCGATAGGCTTGGCGTGGCTTCCGTGTCTGAAACCGCCGAGCGGTTGCGCCGAGGACATCTCAAGGATTACAAAGTTGCGGAGCTTCACGGGCGGATGAAGACGGAGGAAAAAGAGGAAGCAATGAGAAAGTTTAAAGACGGTTCGATTCCCGTGCTCATCTCAACTACCGTTGTCGAAGTCGGAGTGGATGTGCCGGAGGCGACCGTGATGGTGATTGAAGGAGCGGAGCGTTTCGGTCTTGCCCAACTTCATCAACTGCGCGGCCGCGTCGGCCGGTCGGACAAAAAGTCTTACTGCTTCCTGCGTCCGAGTGGATTTCTTCAAGGAAAAAGTCTCGAGCGTCTGCAGGCGATGGTGCGATGTCAAAACGGATTTCAACTTGCCGAGCTCGACTTGGAGTTTCGCGGTCCGGGCAACGTCTTTGGCAATGCGCAGTCCGGCTTTCCCGATTTTCAACTCGCCACACTTGCAGACGTCCCCCTCATGAAAAAAGCCCGCGACTTGGCGTCTCGGTTGCTGGAAGAAGATCCAACTCTCGAAGGTCATCCTCTTCTCCGAGACGGCCTCCTCGCCAAGTCGGATGAATTGCACCTCGAGTAAGCGGCGTGGCCTCCCCTCCTAATCTAGGAGGCGGATTACGATAACAGCTCCTTGAGCGTTTTTGCCGTGGCGGGGGAGATGACGGTTTCGAAGCCGAGACGCTTGGCTTCCTTTTCTCTCCGTTCCATGCCGGGGACTTTTCGGAGCTCTCCTCCCAAGCCCACTTCGCCGAACACGATCGTTTGTGCTTTGAGCGAGACTTTTTCAAGCGCTCCGGCGATGGCGAGGCAGGCGGCGAGGTCGGCGGCGGGTTCGGTGAGACGCAGTCCTCCGACGACGTTCACATAAATATCCTTGTCGGCGAGTTTGACTCCGGCTCTGCGGGAGAGGATGGCAGAGAGCATCAGAAGGCGTTTTTCAGAAAATCCCGTCGCGCGGCGCAGTGGATTAGCGAAAACGGACGTCTCCACAAGCGCTTGCACTTCGACTAAGAACACACGCGAGCCTTCGAGCGTTGCGGTTACGATGGATCCCGGCGTCTGCGCGCGCTCTTCCAAGAAATGTGCCGAAGGGTTCGCGACTCCGACGAGCCCCTCCTCTCTCATCTCAAAGATGCCGACTTCCTCCGTCGAACCAAACCGATTTTTTCCGGCTCGAAGCAGACGAGTCAGATAGCCGGATTTGCCCTCGAGCATCAAGACGACGTCAACCAGATGTTCAAGCGTCTTCGGGCCTGCCACACTGCCGTCCTTGGTCACTTGTCCCACGAGAAGGATTGGCACGCCGGTCTGTTTGGCGGTTTCGAGCAAGACGTTTGTCGCATAGCGCACAAGGCTCGTGCCGCCCGCCGCAAAATCGAGCACGGACGACGTGAGTGTTTGCACGGAATCCACGATGGCAAGCGGCGGCCGTTCTTTCTCAATCGTCTTTGCGACGCGTTCAACGGAGGTTGTGCCGACGTAGGCGATACGATTCAACTCCACGCCAAGCCGTTTAAGCCGTCCCGAAAGCTGGGGAGCGGATTCCTCGCCCGAAGCGTAGATTATGGGTTTTGCTTTACCAAATGCGCTTCCCACCATCGCGGCCAGGGTGGACTTTCCAATGCCTGGTTCGCCGGATAACAAAACGAGAGATCCCGCCACGACTCCTCCTCCGAGAACTCGGTCAAGCTCGCCGATGGTTGTCGCTCTGCGCTCGGCTGACTTGAGATCAGCGCTGTCGAGTCTTACCACATCCGCCGCCTTCGCTTCCGCAACCGCAGAAGCTCTTCCTCCCGTCTCGCCGCCGCTCTCGCTCAACGTTCCCCAGCCGCCGCACTCAAGGCATCGCCCGCTCCACTTGAGCTGTTGCGCATCGCATTTTGAACACGTGAACATAGGTTCGAGGAATTCTTTTATCGCAGACAAACGAGAGGATCAAACACGTCCCCCGCAATCTTGAAAGTGGTGTGCACGTGCGGGCCTGTCGTATTGCCGGATTGTTCGATGGGTTGGCAGGTGCAGGATTCCTGCGAGAATGGATCCGCGCATGGCGTTCCGGAATAGGTGCAGGTTCCGGAGATATTTGCCGTGGCCCAAGCTCCGCCCGTCGGTTTCGTTTCCCCATTGCAACAGCGGCCGCCCGAATGCCCGATCGCCTCGCCTTGCTTGACGATGCGTCCGCTCTCCCCGATAAAATCTTTCACATGGCACATCGAAAGAATGGCGCCGTCGAAGATCACGTCAATTTGGTTGCCGCACCGATTCGACGCGCTTCCTTTTTTGAAGAGAACCGTTCCGTTTTGCGGCGCGAAGATTTCGGTTCCCCACGGAACGGCGTAATCAAGCCCTCGCATCTTTGATGAGTCATAGTTTGGAGTGTTTGCTCTAAAGTGATAGTTACAGCTGTAGGAGGTACGCACGGGAGATTTATACGTTTGTGAAAGCGGACAGGTTCTTGCGTAGGCCGCTTGCTCGGCATCTTTACATGACTGTAATGCTGTTCCTATAGCTGTGGTTGTGGACGATGCGACTGCCGGTCCTTCCGACGGCGACAAGGTCGAATCAATCGAATCAACCGCCTTGATTCGAATGGCGTTTAAGAGGGTCAGTTGGGGATTCGTGGTGTAGAGGAGTGTGTAGCTCCCGAGGAGGATGACCATGCCCACGAGCGCGTTGGTGATTCTCTGTTTTGCTTCCGTTACTCCTTGCTGGGATCCCCCTTGCAACATGTATTGAATCCCGCCCACCATGATCATGATGACGGCGAAGACCGCCATGATGCCGATGAGCCAGCGGTAAATGGCCGCAATGTATTCTCCGATGAAACCGACTTGGAGGACGCCGTTGACACGAACGGGATCCTGAAAACCCTCGAAGCCGGGGATGTCCACGCCCAGCACGGGCTTGAGGCCTTTAAAAACTTCTTCCTCGCGCAGGGAGTAGGCGGCCGACGTGAACGTCCCTCCGGCTCCCGCCGCATAGCTTGTGCAAAATTTCTGACAGAGTTCTCCGTTCGGCGTCTCCCCTCGGGGCACCCACTCCAGATTCTCGAAGGTTTGATTAACCTCCGCCGTTGCGGCGTTTGGCAAGTAGGTGCAAACGCACTCGTGGATGGCAGTCACCTCCGCGAAAGCCGAGCTCGGGAACAGGAGGAAGACGAACGTGAGGGCGGCGGCGAGTCTCATAGAGCTTCCAAAATTTTCCGGATGATGCTTCGAAGCTCGTCCTCGGAAAGCGCGCCCACATAACGTTCGCCGTTCACAAAGATCGTTGGCGTGGCGGTGAGGGAGAGAGCGAGCGCTTCTTCGTAGTCGCGCTGAATTTTTGGGAGAGATGCGCGGCTTGAGACGCAGCGGTTGAAGCTGTCGAGATTGAGTTCGAGCGCTTGGGCGATCGCCGTGTAGGTAGAGGCACCGAGGAGGTTCATTTGCGTGAAGAGGAGTTCCTGGTACGTCCAGAAGGCGCCTTGTTCCTGCGCACAGCGCGCGGCGATGGCGGAAGGCACGGCTTCCGTATGCAAGGATTCGTTCGGGAGGTCCTTCCAAACAAGACGCACGTCATTCGGAAATTCCCGACGGATGGTCTCAAGTGACTCCGACAAGTCGCGGCACGCTTCGCACTGGTAGTCCCCGAACTCCACAAGGGTGATTGAGGCGTTCTCGCTTCCGCGCGTGGGGTTCACGATGCTTACCTCGGGCGTTAAAAGCTCGACGTTCTTTTCTTGAGGCGCCTCGGTCTCTTTATCCCGGGAGGGGACGCGCAAGTAGAGATGGAAGAACAGGAAAATGACTCCCGCGAAGAAGAGGAGAACAAGGAGCGCGCTCCATCGTTGTGTTTGTGTTGCCATGTTATTTGAGTTGGAGTTGTTGAAGGATGCCGGTAGCTTTATCGGTAAAGAAAAGCCGACTTCCGTCTCGGCTCACGGTTAAGGCGTCAATGGATTGCGGCGTTTGTGGAATAGCGATGCGTTCCGAGGCGCCCGTTTCGATATTAATGCGATAGATGCCGTCGGCAATATTGTCCGCAATAGCGCGCTGGAGTCCGATGTTGGGACCCATGGCCTGCGGGACGGCGCAGTACATCGTACTGTTGCCGGCAAAGGTACACTTGTCGATCCACGTGTTGATACCGAGGCTCCGGCGGCGCTCCCCGAGCGAGCCCGGGTTGCCGTCAACAACCCAGAGCTGGGGACGGTACTCGTCCTGCGCTCCGGCGGACGAGTAGACGATCTTGTCGCCGCGCGGATTCCACTGCGCGTCGAAGTTCAGGCCCTCTATCGTCAGGCCCGGAAAATTTTCACGGTTTTTCCCGATGGGAATGATCATCTGGCGTCCGGCGCCCGACACGCCGGGACCTGTTCTTGAGAACGCCACGACTTGATTATTTGGGGACCAGTTCACCGTTACCTTGTCGGCGTTGTCGCCCAATGCCGCGATGGAGAGTGTGCGCGATCCGTCGGCGGAAGCGATGACAAGCGAGCGGTTATTTGGATCAAGTCCGATGCTTTTGGCGATGATTTCATCAGTGGAGGGCGAGAAGTCGAAATCTTCCCAGTGAGATGGGAAGGTGATTTGTTTTTCATTCTCAAAGTCGTAGACGATATTCCCTCCGTCCGGAAACTCGATTACCGCCTTTTCTCCCGCGTCGTTCCAAACGATCGTTTCCGCTTTAGGGAAGGTCTTGTCCGAGAGACGCTCGACGTCGCCTTCCGCGTTGACTTTGTAGAATCGTCCATCCGTCCGATCATAGTACGCCATGCTTGCTCCGTCGGCGGCAAGGGTTGGAGCAATGACGCGGCCTGTGGTGATCGCCTGTGTTTTCGTGACGCCGCCGTCCGCGATCGGCGCGGCTGCGGGAAGCGCCGCAGTGCCTCCCACTTCCTCTTGGGCTCCGACCGGCGCGCCAACGCCTGCACTTGGCAGTCCTTCGTTCACGCCTTCGGGAATCTCTGGCTGTGTGCCGGGGGTCGTGGTGACCTCTGCGGGCGCACGAAAAAAGACAACGTACAGCGCGGCGGCAATGGCGAAGCCGACCAGCACGAAGCCGATGATCAGAAGGACACGTTTAAGTCTCTCGGACATAAGTTATGGGAAAAGGAATTGAAAGATCTCAACCAATGATGAAAACAGTGCGGAGAACCCCGCCGGATCAATAAAGAAGTAGACGATAAGGCTGAAGATGAGGCCGATGATCGTGAAGATAAACAAGATCCCGAAGAGTCCCATGATGAATTGCAACCAGTCGATAAAGCCGAAAGGGACGACGAACTCGTCCACGATGGGGATGCCGATGTCTTTGTTCGTCTTCGTTTTGTAGATGTCCGCCAACTTCCAAAGTCCCCAGAGCGGATAAGCGAGGATGGGAAGGATGACCGTTTCCGAACCGATCGCTCCGGTTGACCAGAGAGCCTTTTGCATAGGGCGGACGATTTTGCGCCTGTCTTTTTCCGATTTTTTCTTTGCCGCCGCCGCGTCGTGAGCGCTCGCTTCAGCTGTTTCAGCGGTTTGAACCGCGTTAACGGCTTGTTCTTGTTTTTTTGCCGATTGAAGGCGAGCCTGCGCTTGTCCTCGCGTGAGTCGGTCTTTTGCGCTTCCCGGTTCCGTCTGTCCCGCCTTCGAGCCGAAACCCTGATTCATCGGTTTCAGATCCATGACATTCGTATTCTTCCATCGCTCTGCTACGGCGTCTGCGTAGGCTTTTTCTGCCTCCTCCTCACGCGCCGAAAGGTCTGCTTCATTGTCAAAATTTCCCGCTTCTCTAGTCCTGCGTGCCACGCCACGCGCCGCAATAAACCGAAGGTAAGCATCTCGCTCGTTCAGAGGATTAGATTGTGTGGCTGCTTCTGCCATAACGCTCACCATCATACCATTTTCCGTTTTCCGCGCGAAGCAAAACAGGCTGTGTCAGCTTGTTTTGGATATTTCTTTTACTTTTGCGTGACCGTGAGACGGTTGCCTTGCCGTTTGAGGCGGAGCGTTTTTGGAGAGCGGGCGGCGAGGAGTTTTTCCGCCAGGAGTGTTTCAACATGGGTTTGGAGGAAGCGGCGCACGGCACGGGCTCCAGCAGAGGGATCGTACGACTCTTTGGCGATAAACTGGGCGACGTCTTTTTCGATGTGAAGCGTTCGCTCACGTTCCAGAAGACGCGCTTTGATTTCCTGAAGCCCTTGCTTGGCGATGGTCTCCAAAGATTTGGTGTTGAGCGGCTCAAAGACGAGTGTTCGATCCACGCGGTTCAACAACTCCGGCCGGAAGCGTTCCTTCAAGTCTTCTTGGATACTGACGCGCAGGCTTGAAGCGCTTGAGGCATCCTCGTCAAAGCCCAGCGCGCCGCCGCCGAAGCGTTCGAGTCCGACGTTCGTGGTCATCACGATGATGGTTTGTCGGAAGTTGATCGCGCGTCCCGTCGCGTCGGAGAGGGTTCCGGTTTCAAGAATTTGCAGAAGAAGCGCTTGCGCATCGGGGTGCGCTTTCTCAATCTCGTCGAAGAGGACGACGGCATAGGGCTTCTGCCGAACTTGGTCGGTGAGCTTCGCGCCCTCGCGATAGCCGACGTAGCCGGCAGGGGAGCCGATGAGTTTGGAGACGGCATAGCCTTCCGCGTACTCGCTCATGTCAAGATGAATGAGCGCGTCGCGGTCTTTGAACAGCTCTTGAGCCAGCGCTTGCGCAAGGGCGGTTTTTCCCACGCCCGAAGGTCCCACAAAGAGGAAGGAGGCTTGCGGCCGCCCCTGTGCGGTAACTCCGGTTTTCGAGCGCAGAATCGCTTCCGCGACCGCCTCGACGGCTGTCTTCTGCCCAATGACGGTTTTTGAAAGAGCGGCGGCAAGACCTTTAAGACGCTCGCGTTCCTCGTTTTGCAAGACGCCCACAGGAATACCGGTTGCGCGGCTGACGACAGAGAGGATGTTTTCCACCCTGACCTCTCCGACGAGTTCGATCGTTTGCTTCGCTTTCACGCGCTTCATGTCCTCCTTGATGATGTTTTCACGCTCCTTGAGCGCTTGCGCCTCTTTGAAACGCTCCTCGACGATCGCCTGCCGCTTTTCATCTCGGAGATCCGAAAGCTGTTTCTCGAGGTTGCGGACGGCTCCTTCGCCAGTGGTGTCTTGCGTCTGCGCCACACGCACGGAGGAAGCGGCCTCGTCTAGGAGGTCAATAGCCTTGTCGGGGAAGAATCGGTCGGGGAAGTAGCGTCCGCTCAAGCGTACAGCCTCGACGAGCGCGGCGGGATGAATGGCGACGCGATGGTAGCGTGCGTAATACGGAGCGACTCCCTGCAGAATTCGGAGGCTGGCTTCCGCGGAAGGCTCTTCGATGACCACGCGGCCAAACCGGCGTTCAAGCGCGGCATCGGGTTCGATGTGTTTTTTGTATTCGGCGGGTGTAGTGGCTCCAATGCAACGGATCTCGCCTCGGGCAAGAGCGGGTTTCAGCATGTTGGCGGCGTCGAGCGATCCGCTCGCCGCGCCGGCTCCGATGATGGTGTGAAGCTCATCAATGAAGAGGATGATTTCCGGGTGCGCTTGCGTCTCTTCCACGATTTGCTTGATGCGGCCTTCGAACTCTCCGCGATACGTGGTGCCGGCGACGACGGAGGAAAGATCGAGCGCGAGGATACGCTTGCCCGCGAGGGCGGGAGGGACATGTTCTTCAAAGATGCGCTTGGCCAAGCCTTCCACAATGGCGGTCTTTCCCACGCCGGGTTCGCCCGTCAGGATTGGATTGTTCTTGGTGCGCCGGCAGAGAATTTCCATGACTCGTTCGATTTCGCGTTCGCGCCCGATCACCGGATCAATCGTTTGTGCGATGTCGTCGGAGGTCAAGTCGCGCGTGAAGAAATCAAGTGCCGGCGTGGCGTCTGCTTCCGTACCGTCGTCCTCTTCTTCCTCCTCCTCTTGATTGGATAGGATCGCGGGAGCGAGGAATGTCGATGGCACGCTCGAAGCGGCGGCATGGGCGAGAAGCGCCTCCATTTCCGGAAAACGAGACGTGCTTTGAAAGACCATCGCCAGCTGATCCTGCAAAGCGTTTACATTGATCTTTTGAGAGGCGAAAAAACCGCGGAGATGTTCGTCGGTGACATGGAGGATTCCGCCCAAGAGATGTTCGGTGCCCACGTAGCGGTGGTGGTAGGCGTTCGCCAGATAGACGGCGCGTTCGATCATGCGCCTGGCCGTGTCGGAGAGTGCCGGCGTTCCTTGCGAACGAGGATTCGGTCTCTCTTTGAGTTCCTTGCCGTCGGTTCCCACGAGGGTGTGCACGGCGGCAAGTTTGATTTTATGTCTATGCAGAACTTCGGCGGCGATCGAACCCTGTTCGGTGGCCAGCGCCCACAGGAGATGCTCCGGAAGAACGCGGTCTTGTCCTTCCGAAACGGCAAAACATAGCGCGCGCGTCAGGACGTTTTTCAGATGCGTTGTGAATTTGTTGACGATGTCTTGCATGGGGAGGGATTAGGCAGTAGGGAGTAGTTCGAATGCTTACATATCTCGGAGACGGGCGATACGGTCTTCGATCGGCGGGTGCGTGGAGAAGATGGTTTCAAATTTCTTCTTGGTGACGTGCGGATCGAATGGGTTGGCAAGATACAGGTGCGCCGTGGCGTGGTTGGCTCGGCGCAGGGGCAGGTCCATCTTTGCGATCTTCTCAAGCGCGCTCGCGAGTCCTTCCGGATGCCGTGTGGTCATGGCGGCGGTGGCATCGGCGAGATATTCCCTCTGCCGCGAGACAGCTAGCTTGATGAGTTCGGCGATGAGAGGCGAAAGGATGGCGAGCGCGAGTCCCACGATGAGAATCGCTCCGCCGCCTCCGTTCTCGCGCTTGCCGCGGCCGCCAAAGATAAATGTTCGTGTGAGGATGTCCGAGATGAGAATGATGGTGCCTACAAGGACGACGACGAGCGTCATGTAGCGTATGTCAAGATTTTTGATGTGGCCAAGCTCGTGCGCCAAGACCCCCTCAAGCTCGACCTTCTCGAGCGTGGCGAGAAGTCCGGTCGTAACGGCGATGACGGATTTCTCCGGCTTGCGTCCGGCGGCAAAGGCGTTGGGGGATGGGTCGTCAATGAGATAAATCGTCGGCGTCACTTTCATGCCTTGCGCAATTGCCAAGTTCTCGACAAGGCGATAGAGCGTTTCGTTGTCGCGGCGCTCGATTTTTTTGGCTCCCGCGACTGCGAGCGCCACCTTGTCGCCACGAAAGTATCCGACCAACGTCATGATAACCGAGATCACGGCGGCCAGGGCGAGTCCGACGTAAACGTCTTCTACATAAATGCCAAATGCCCATCCGAGAGCGAGAAGGATGACGACGAAGAGCGTGATGAGGACGAGACTCTTGCGCTTATTGGAAGTGATTTGGTTGTACATGGCAGTTAAAACTTCACTTCCGGAGTTTGGTTGATTTTTTCATCCTCGGCATCGAAGAAGGCTTCTTTCTTGAAGCCGAAAGAGCCGGCGACAAAGTTGTTGGGGAAGACTTGGAGTTTCGTGTTGAGGTCTCGAACCTGCCCGTTGTAAAAGCGGCGAGCGGCTTGGATTTTGTCCTCGGCGTCGGTGAGATCGTTCTGGAGCGAGAGGAAGTTTTGGGACGCTTGAAGCTGTGGGTAGTTCTCCGCAACGGCGAAGAGGCTCTTCAAGGCGTCGGTGAGCATGTTTTCCGACTTGGCATGCTCGGCGGGTGTTTGTGATTTCATCGCGTTCGCGCGCGCTTCCGTCACCTTGGTGAAGACGCCTTCCTCATGCTTCGTGTAGCCCTTGACGGCATTCACGAGGTTGGGAATGAGATCATAACGGCGCTTCAACTGAACTTCGATATCCGACCATGCTTCATGCACGCGGTTGCGGAGGGTGACAAGGCTGTTAAAGACGGCAACAAGCCAGAGAACGAGGATCGCGACGACGGCTATAATGATAAGGAGATAGGTAGGCATAGAAGCGTTAGAAGTGGTAGAAGTGTTAGAGGTTTAGTACAATCATGCTACGTTTATTGGGCACAAAAGTAAAGACGCTATGCAAACATCTGAACACATTTTTAAGTCATACGACATCCGCGGGTTGGTTGACGGAGAACTTTCTAACGAGCTGGCAGAGCGCGTCGGTCGAGCGGTCGTCGCTTATACGGGCGCAAAAACGGTGGTCGTCGGGCATGATATGCGTTTGACGAGTCCCGCGTTCGCTCGGGCTGTGGTGGAAGGCGTTACGCGCGCGGGAGTGGGCGTCGTCGAGATCGGTCTTTGCTCAACGCCGCTTTTTAATTTCGCGGTAACGCAATACGAAGGGCATGACGCGGGCATCATGGTGACGGCCTCGCACAACCCGAAGGAGTATAACGGATTCAAGATGACGCGGCATGATGGGCTTCCCATCGGCAAAGGAATGGGGATGGAGGAGATTCGGAATCTGGTTATCTCGGGCGCGTTTGCAGATGCAGACGAGGTGGGTTCTATCTCGAGTCTTGAGGTGAAGGATGCCTATCTCGATCGTGTGTTCGAGGTAGCCGATATGCCAAACGTCAAGAACCTCACCGTCGTTGTTGATGCTTCAAACGGGATGAATGGGATGTTGGTGGAAGATTTTTTTGCGCGGCTTGATTGCGCTTGGCACGGACTTTATCTCGAGCCGGATGGAGTGTTTCCCAATCACGAGGCGAACCCACTCAAAGAAGAGGCTCTCGTGGACGCTCGGGCGAAGATGAGGGAGGTTGGCGCGGACATTGGGATTGTCTACGACGGCGACGGTGATCGCGTGGGGTTTCTCGACGAGACGGGAGCGTATGTGCGAGGCGATTTGATCTGCGCGTTGTTGGCCAAAGATCTACTCGCGCGGCATCCCGGCGGAACGATCTTCTGCGACCTTCGTTCGACGCAGGCAACGTTTGATGCGATCAAGGCGGCTGGCGGCGTCGCCAAAATCACCGAGGTAGGGCACGCATTTGTGAAGCGGCACATGATGGAGGAAGGCGGGGTGTTCGGTGCGGAACTTTCCAGCCACTTTTTCTTCACGGAGTTTGCCAATGCGGAGGTGACGGAACTCGTCGTCCTTCTCGTTTTGAAAAAGTTGGCGCAGGAAGGGAAACCATTCTCCGAACTCCTCGCTCCGTTTCGAACGTATGCGACATCCGAGGAGACAAATTTCAAGGTTGAAAACCGTGAAGCAACGATTGCGCGGATCGAAGCAAACTATGCGCCCCAAGCCCATCGCCGCATTGATATTGACGGTGTAACATTTTACTTCGAAGGCTGGTGGTTCAATCTCCGTCCGTCCAACACGGAACCCATCGTTCGCCTCACGCTCGAAGCGGAGGATGAGTCGGTCATGAAGGAAAAAATGAAGGAAATCACAACTCTTATCGGCGGAAAGCGGGTGTAGAGGAGCTACAAGTGCAGGAGCCTAGCTCCTGCAAAGTCCTATAAACATTGATGAATCTAGCACCTGGTGCTGGATTTTCGGTTGACGGAGGGGTTTTGAGAGACTATGCTGATGCTTCCTTTATGATGGAAACTATCTACACCGATTATCGGTCTCCTGATATTCGGGGTTCCTTGCATGCTGTGCCCAAGGGGTTTGCAAGAGCGAAAGAGGATGTTGTCAACGTGTGGGTGAAGCCGATACGACTCCTCGAGAATTTGACGCCGCAGGCGCGTGATCGCAACCGCTCGACTCAACTCACCAAGAACGATCCTTCCGTTGATCTTCTCTCCGAAGCTTACGACGGTTGGGGGCTC
>Ga0209211_10002246_pt1 | contig 33774 bp, 36 predicted proteins | sample RifGroA2_FD_183992 | JGI IMG/M metagenome (GOLD analysis project Ga0209211, IMG submission 183992) | Groundwater microbial communities from Rifle, Colorado, USA - Groundwater A2 (SPAdes) (version 2) | ecosystem: Environmental > Aquatic > Deep subsurface > Groundwater | place: Rifle, Colorado... | reverse complement strand
TGGCTCTCATCAAGCCATCCTTTCATTATACAGTACTGTGTCTTTTTTTTGTGGTTGCTGGAACGGTAAAACCTATTCGAGTCTCACCAGTAGAACTGGTGGATTACCTTTTGGGAAAAACTATTTACCCCGTTAAATTCGACTGTAAATCAATTATTTAACTGGGGTTTTTGTTTTTATTTTTCACCAAAAAATATCCATCGTTCTTTTCTTTCCATATTTGTATCAAATTAACTTAATCAATGCTATTTTCCTGTCAGAGACTTCACCCCTACTAGGCTTTAACTGCGCTGAGGTGAAGCCTCGGCGATATAGCACACTTCAAGTTAATTTGGTATTATATCTTCTATAAAATCAACAATGACTTTTTCTACCATAACTGGATAGCCACCAATTTTCAAATCCAAAAATTTTTCTATTTCCTCCGGGAAAGCGCCACTCTCAATAAGTTTCTCATATTCAGCTCGACCATCTTCGCCCAACTTATTCATAGTTTCCAGAAAAATAGCCTTGAGCAATGCCTCAGCAATATCCCCGATAATCATAGCTTGTTTTTCCTCCGATAAACCAGTCAAACTAAGTTTATTCATTAGATTTTCTTTAACTTGTTCTTCATTCATAAATTTATTTTAATTTATATGTTTTTATATAGTTTTATTTATCTGAGCCATTCTAGCCAATTCTTCAACTGAGGTTGACCCAACCTTGCTTTTCCCACCTAATTCTTCAACGATTCTATTAAGTTTCATTTTTTGAAATAAAGTCAACTTATTATTATTTGGATCTCTAATTTCATCTAGGGACATTCTTTTAACCTCATTCCATTGTTCAACAGACATACCAGTTTCTCGCATACTTCGCATATCAATATTACTTGTCTGACCAACAATTTTTTCAGTGCCCATATGTTCTGCTACGCCAGCCCGACCCATGCCAGTTGGACGTGTCACTCTAGCATTTTCAGTTATAACATTATTACTCTCCATTCCACTAGTATTTATAATCTTTCCGTTCGACAAAGCTGATGATGCCATTGATTTTCTATCTGCCAATAATCTTTCTCCTTGTCCGATTCTATGCGCTCCAATATTAACAGGTTTATTTATCTGCTTTGGTATCTCATAATTAGTTGAGCTGCTGTTTGAAAAATTAGCTGGCAATTCTGAAGCTGCAGCTTCTGATGGTTCAACTGCATCCCAGAATTTATCCCAAGCATGACCCGCCACCTCCTTGACGCCACCATGATCTCGAATATACTCTGAGGCCTGACCTCCCACATATTTACCAATACCTGCCATAGCTACTCCAGCTCCAATTGCCATTACCGTTCTCATTTTTTGAGAATATTTTTCCTTTTGGAATTTCTCGTTCATGCCAGCAATTTTTTCTTTCATTTTCGAACTGAATTTTTCAAAATCAACCTCGCCATTTTCAGCTAACGATTCTTTAATATTTTTTTGAGTAGCTTCTTCAGCTTTTTCATTTTCTCCCTTAATATTAATGCCTCGGTAGTGTATGCCACTTTCTGCCATACTATCAAACATCGCTTTGAAACCAGTTGCCGAAACGGCTGAACTAAAGATTCTATTCCCCAACATCAATGTTCCAGCGCCAGCTGCCATTGCGCCACCAGCTACCCCAGCGACGAAACCAGCACCCGCCAATCCAACACCAATAGTTAGCTTATTTTTTATTGGCAAACTTCTATATTTTTCCGCAATATTTAAAAATCCATTTTTTATTTTCTCTGAAAACGGCGCCGCCTCCATTTGCGCCTCTGCTTTTGCTTTTTTCATATTCACCATTTCACCCTCCTCAACAAATTTAGAAATTATCTCAGCGTCCTCATTGTCACCCATACTTTCTGCAATCAAAGCATTTTTGAATGTCTCAAGTGATTTTTGATAATTTGCAGAAACAGCATCATACTCCTCCTGAAATGCACCTAGATTTGGCGTATTACCAGTAGCTAAAACTTTCAATTTTTCTAGAACTGATTTATGTTTATCCATTTCCGAATCCTTGGCCATAAATTCTTTTCTGGACATTTCAAGATCAACTGAAATTTGACGTAGCTCAGCCGCCTTTTTTTCCTCCTCGGTCATCTCTTGCTTTTCTCCATCTTCAGCATCCTCAGCTTTTGCCTCCGGATTAACCAATTTTTCACTCTCCTGAGACGCTGCTACTGGAATTTCAGTTTTCATAAAATCTGCTTTTTCCATATGTTTAATTCCTTAGGTATTATATTATGAATTCCTAATCAAACCCTTTGCCAACAAGGCATCATGCAATTCATCTACCATCATCCTATCATGAAATCCGTCTAGCATATAGTTGTCATTCATGTGGCGTGCAACTTTGACAGCATGTTCAACCCCTTTTTCCATAGCAATATTGACCAAATTGTTGATTTTGGCCTCTGCACTCTGCTCCTGATTGGCCAATTCAGCGTCTGTTTTGACATCTTCAGGCTTTGCTGGAACAATAGATGTTGCTTGTTGAGTTTTAGAAAGAATCTTGACATAGGCATCATCCTTTTCCATATTCCCTTCTTTTCTTTCTATTGTTTCCTCAGGTGCAGACGCAACTGATTGCGTCTCCATGGGCGCCTCTACAAATTTTTCCACAACTGAATCCTCGATAAACTTAGCTTTCATATCTAGATCTTTCTCATCTATTGGCTCTAGTGGCATAATGTTACATCTTAATGATTAGCGTTTAAGCTTGTGCTTTCATTTCTTCTTTGAATTTTTCGACTATTTTCAAAACCATGCCGGAGTAGTTGGAGATTTTTTCAGCAACAAATTTTTCCACTTCTTCTGGTGTCGCGTTGGCCTCAACCATGTCTGAATAGGTCTGTCGATCCGTCTCATTCAATTTTTCCATCGTCTCGACAAAAATTCTTTTCAACACCACTTCCATCATTTTCATGAGCAAGGCTTCTTTTTTGTCATCAGGAAGGTTGGCCAATCCCAGTTCTTCAATTAGATCATTTTGTATTTGAGTGTTTGTTTCCATATAATTAAGTTAAAATTAAAAAAATTATTTACTAATCTTTTTTAGAGTAAAATTAGTTAATCGTTTTGACCATTCTGCCACTGTCTCATCAGAATTTGGATTAAGACTTTTGGTTGCGCTAAGCTCTTCCGGAGACATCCTTTCTTGCAGAACCTTGAAAACTTTGATTATCTTGTCCTTGCCTTGATTTGCTCGTACATATTCCTGAGCATTCATATCAAGATTAGCCTGATCAAAATTAGCGCCCATCAGTGTTTTCCACATTTTAATATAGCGCTCCTTAAAAACACTCTGTAAGTCTCTTAGATCTTGTAATTTTTGCATACTTTCCGGATTATAAGACTCTGCCGTGTTCTTTTCCATTGCGCTGATTGCATTGCCATAATCTGCACCTTCAATATGGCTAAATTCAGGATGTGCTGTAAAAATTGCGTCACTTCTTACAGCTGTTTCTTCAAAGCTAGCGGTAACACTTTTTATGTAATTATCAAATTCAATGCCTTCTGAACTTACCTGGGCATATGCTTTTAGTGCATCTTGTCCAACATGATCAATTGAAGCATCTGAAACAGTTATACTATCAATCCTACCATCTCCATTTGGCATGATTATTTTACTAGTCTCAGGAGATATCACATCATCAAAATTGCCAATGCCCTTTTCATCAAAAGCTTCCACCAAATGAAATCCTTCTGACCCACCGGGAACCAATGTCACTGAAGCCCCTGGATGAATCAAACTGAAATCATCAACTCCATTAGCAGAGCCATTCAATTTGGCATATTCAAGCACCATCCGATGGGCCTTGCTACCAGCATCTTCAGCACTGATGCCAGTTGTTTTCAAATATTTTATAATACTACCTTCCAAACTACTACCTTTTTCCACCGTGAAATGTGGGGCATGATTGTGCATTGATAAAAGTTCGTGATTATCTGGAGTGCCTTCATGCATTGAAGAAAATAGTTTGTCACTACCATCATGAATAGCCTTAGCGGCACCTCCAAATAAGCCATGCAATTTATCACCCAAAAACGCGCTGGCATCTTTCACGGATTGAGTATCACCAACTGTATGAAAAAACTTACCCATAATTTCGCTCATTGCACCAGAACCAATAAAAACACCAACTCCAGCGCCAATGAGTTTGTGCCTTGTAGCTTTACTTTTTTCATCCTGCAAACTCTCATGATAGGTTGCCATTTCCGCGTTGAGCATCGCCGACAAAGCATCGAACTTTTGCTCCATTTCAACTCCTTCCAATTGTTGCATGGCGCCCTCCCTATTCGCTTCGGCTTTGCTTGCTTCTTGTTTTCTATATCTGGCTTCAAGTCCAGCCGTAACACCGACTCCAGTGGCTGCCCCACCGACTGCGCGCATTCCCAAAGCCGCCGCGCCAAGACCAGACATAGCTAACGCAACTCCAACAGCACCCTTGGCAAATACATTTTGCTTGCGATACCAATTCACAAAGTTGCCAGCTTTTTCCATAATCTTGCCACCCATTTTTCCCTCCCAAGCTTGAGTTCGCGCATTGGTGCGAGCTTCATACAAATTCAATTTTTCGTCCGTGTCAAAATATTTCAAAATGTTTCGAGCATTATTATCAAATCCCCCAAAACTTTCTTTTGCCTCTTGTATTCTATGATTAGAAAATCTTTGCAAAGCTTGCCTATATAGGCCATAGCTAGCTCTAACATTATCAACTCCCATAGTATCGGTATTCAATCCTAAAACACGCTTGAACATACTTTGCTTTTTGCTGGCTTCATAATCCGCCTTGGCATATTCAGCGCGAGCATCTTCCATATTTTTCCTCAACTCAGCTTCGATTTGTTCTGATAATGCAGGAGTTTCTTTTTCATCAACCTCAGCAGAGGATTTTTTTTTCTGACCTGCAGCAAATTCTTCATCAAAAGCTGCTTTTTCTTCATCTGTCCAAGCATCACCAATCACAATCTCTTTGGGATCACTCTTTGTGTCAACAGTTGATTGCTCAAAGACAGTCTCGGCAATAGGCTGCGGTGTTTCTTTTAATATTGCGTTAGGATCTTCCTCCTTGGTCGTTTCTCCTATATTATCATCATTATCTAAATCAGCAACCGATCTAGTTTGCTTATTTTTTTTACGACCAGCCTTAGTTAAAAAATCTCCTATCCCTCTCTTTTGGAGATCTATCATTAGTCCAATTTTTTGCGTAGTTGTTAATTGCGCACTATTATGTATTTCATTAAGCTCTGACAATAACTCATTAGCCTTATCTAAATGTAATTTCCTTGACAAATATCTAAATGTTTTTTTTTCTAACTTATTGTTTCTAACTTCTCCATTAAGCCAAGAATTTTCTGCTGACGTAACCATAATAAAAAAATATTAACAAATTACTATTTTCAAATTATACCACAAAAATAGTCAATACTACCTGTGCATAACTCCAAACGGCTTTTGGGTGCGGCACTAATATGCTATTATTGAGTTACTAGAAAAACTAAAAACTATGACCCACAAAAATAAGAAAATTTTGACCTATTCTTTGTTGTTTTTCATTGTCGCATTGGGATTGTTTTTGCGATCCTATCACATCGACACTTTGCCACCAGGGATTTTTCCAGATGAGGCTATGAATGGTGAGGATGCCTACAAAGCAGTTGACTCTGGCAATTATGAACTTTTCTATCCGGCCAATGAAGGACGTGAGGGACTTTTCATCAATCTCATCGCTTTGTGCTTCAAGCTTTTTGGCATCAGCATCCTCACTCTGAAATTGCCATCCATCATTTTCAGCACGCTAACAATTTTAGGGATGTATCTTTTGACCAAAGAGCTTTTCAAAAAAGAGCGCATGGCCCTTGTCTCAGCTTTTTTGGTGACAGTGTCATATTGGTCAATCAATTTTGGTCGGATTTCTTTTCGCGCCAATATGTTGCCATTTGTTTTGACTTTTGCCTTCTATTTTCTTTTCCGTGGCGTTCGCACCAAAAAATGGTGGGATTTTGCCTTGAGCGGTCTGATTTTTGGTATCGGCGCCCACACCTACATTGCTTGGCGCATTGCTCCACTTATTCTTTTTTTCATGTTGGCATCCTTCATGCTGTCACGCAAAAATTTCCTCAAAGAATATTGGAAAAACATTTTGGTTTTCTTTTTTACAACCACCCTTATTGTCCTGCCAATGATTTATACTTTATACACTCATCCCACCTTCATACACGCACCGATTGATGACATTTCGGTTTTTTCTCCAATAACCAACAAGGGCAATCCTATTGGAACACTTTTGGAAAGCATCTCGTTAAGCTTGATTAAATACAATTTAGTGGGTGATCAAAATTGGCGCCATAATTATCCGCCCTATCCGATTCTTGACCCCTTAAATGGCCTAGCCTTTGCCTTTGGCTTGATTTTTATTTGCCTAAAAATTCCTCATTTTCTCTATTTATGGATATGCAAAAAAATTCGACAGCCCAGACTGGAAATTTATATCTTCTTGGTTTCTTGGTTTTTGATTATGTTAGCGCCAGAATTTCTTTCTTTTGAGGGCAATCCACACTCTCTGCGTGCCATCGGGACTTTGCCAGTGGTTTTCATTTTTGGCGCTCTGACTTTTGAATACTTCTTTTCCAGAGCTGAAAAACTTCACTATTTTTCGCGCAAAGCTATCTATGCAATATTAATTTTAGCTCTTGTTTTTATTGGCGTTTTTAACACTGTGAAATATTTTTATTTTTTACCCAGAATTCCCAAAGCCGCCGAAGAATTTGATAAAAACCTAACTGACATTTCCAGATTCATCAAAACCTTGCCGGCTTCCAAAGAGAAATTCATTGTCAACAGTTTTGGACCCTATCACAGTCCACTCGATCGCTTGCCAATTCAAATTTTCAATCTCAAATCTCCAAACACAACCTATTCATATTCTTGGCAAAATTTTGATCAAATCAAACCCAAAACTAATGACTTTATTATCATCCTGACTGGCAAAGATGCTGACACAGAAGACCGCTTGAAGGTTGTTTTTCCAGATTTAACTTTGCAGACAATCAATTCCTCTCCTGGCAGTGTTTATTATATATTAAAATCAAAATAAAAAAACTATGAAAAAGTTTTTAGAAAAACATCATGTCCTCATTATTATTGCCATTTTGACATTCATGGCTGTCGTCTCAATTTTGAATGCCAAAAATGACGCCTTGATTTATGATGAAGAAGCGCACATTCCAGCCGGCTATAGTTATCTAACTCAGCAAGATATTCGGTTGAATCCTGAGCATCCACCCCTGCTCAAGGATCTAGCCGCGCTTCCCTTGCTTTTTCTACAACCAAAATTTGATGTCACGCAAGATTTCTGGACCAAGGACAACGCTGACGCCAGTCAATGGAATGCTGGCAAATATTTTCTTTTCACCTCTGGCAACAATGCGGATCAAATAATTTTCTGGTCGCGCCTGCCAATCATCTTGCTTTCGCTTGTTTTCGGACTGTTTATTTTCAAATGGACCAAGGAAATGGCTGGCACACTAGCTGGACTTTTTGCCCTGACACTGTATGCTTTCGACCCAAACATTCTCGGTCACAATCATTTTGTCACTACCGACCTTGGCATTGCGGCCTTTATGACTTTTTCTTTCTATTATTTTCTCAGATTCATCAAACAGCCGTCGTGGAAAAATGTTTTTATTGGTGGATTCTTTTTGGCACTAGTCCAACTAACAAAATTTTCTTCTGTTCTTTTGTTTCCAGTTTTCGGACTAGTGCTAACAATTTATCCGCTCGTAAAACTGCACCGAGATAATAATAAAACAAAACTTGCCACTCTTGGAGAATATTTATTGAAAGGTTTTTCGGCTTTCGCATTTTCACTAGCCCTAGTTTATATCGCCTACTTTGTTAGTGCTTACAATATGCCACAAACTAAACTGCCAGAAATTATCAGTCACTATTTCAAACCGTCCGACACGCGACCCACTATTGTTTATACACGCGAATTTTTGTTGTCCCTAAATTCTCAGCCAGCTCTGATGCCACTAGCTGATTATCTCTTCGGCGTGTTGCGCGTGTTTCAACGAGTTGGTGGCGGCAATGTAGCCTACCTCATGGGCGAAGTCAACACGCAAGGCTTTTTTGCCTATTTCCCAATTATATTCCTCATCAAAGAACCACTACCAATTTTATTCTTCATTCTGTTCTCTCTAGCTATAGCATTTTCAAAAATCATCAAAGCCACAATTGCTCCGTCAGAAAACTTTTTTACCAAGATTCGCAAAAACGTCATTCATTATCTCCGCACTAGTATCGTGGAATTTTCTATGTTTGTTTTTATTCTCCTCTATACAATCACCAGCATCAGTGGCAAGCTAAATATTGGTTTTCGCCACCTCTTTCCAATGTTGCCCTTCATCTATATCCTAGTTTCTGCGGGAATCTTCAGATTTGTGAAACACAGACATCATCAAAGCAAACTTATTTTCAACATCATGATTTCCGGCCTCCTAGTTCTACTATTTGCAGGAACAGTTTCCAGCTACCCCTATTATACTTCCTATTTCAATTCCCTAGCTGGTGGATCAAAAAACGGTTATCATCTGGCTACCGACTCAAATACTGATTGGGGTCAAGACCTAAAAAGGTTGAAAATATTTTTGGCGAAGCACCCAGAAATAACAAAAATCAAAACTGATTATTTTGGTATGGCTGATTTGAATTATTATCTTGGCGACCGCTATGAAAAATGGTGGGGATCAAAAAGACCCATCGAAGCTGGCTGGTATGCCGTTTCCGTCCTCTTTCTGCAAGAAAGTATCTACAACACTCATGTTGCCGACAATAAAAGCTACCGCTGGTTGCAAAATATTCAACCAGCCTATCAAGTTGGAACTTCAATTTTGATTTATAATATAACCGCCCAAGATATTCAAAAAATTCCTGAGAATATAAAATAATCGCATATTAACGATGTAGAGACGAGGCACTGCCTCGTCTCTACGGTTTTTATTTATAAATTTTAAGGTTTACTTTTTATTTTTTCTTCTTCTCCACCACCGGCGCAACCACGGGCGTTGTCGCTGGCTCAGCTTCAGTTGCAATGACTTCGTTTTTCAACTTATAAAAGACTTTGTTATCTAGACGCAAATCAATATAATCCAAATTAGCTTGCTTGTCTTTGTCTAGGGCATTCTGCAGGGCGGTTTTTAGCATTTCAATGCTCTTATCTTCTCCCACGGCCTGACTAAAATAAATTTTCCAACCAGTGATTGTTTCAAATTCCAAATCACCGGAGGCCAACATTTTCGTTTGGCATTCTTGTTTAACTTGAATATCCAAGTCCTGCTCCAATCTAAGCCTTAGATTGATTATAAATCTAGCTAAGTCAACATCCAGAAAAAAATCAGCTACGTCTATTGGCTTCTGACTGAGATTGCGTAAAATCATCAAATCTTTTTCTCCTAATTCGCTAGATTTAAAATCAGCTTGCGCATAAACATGTCCATTTTTATCAATAACATAACATTGGTCGCCACTGCAAAAAACCAACAAGGATTCATGTTCCTTGATTTTAATCAACAACTTATCGGGAAATTGTTTGATTATTTCAATATCTTCAATACGCTTAAATTTATTCTTCAAAGCATTTTCAATATCCTGATTGCTAACCAAAATAATATTGTTTTTCATAAAAATCCCCAGCTTCTTCCCTCGAATAGTTTCCATTGTCAAGCTTGAAATTGATTGTCCATCAATATTTTGAGCACCCGAAACACCAATGGAATTTATCACTACAAATTGTGAAAAAAACAAAATATAAATTGTCGCGCCCAAGAAGACTCCTATCAAAAGACGTACCAAAAATCTCATCAACGTCGGATTGTTGACATTTGTTTTTTCGCCTTTTTTCTTAGCTGAAATGACTCGCCCACCCACCGCAGAACTTGGCAAGGTACGCACAACTTTTCTATTTTTATTTTTTGCTGATATGCCAAACATGTTATTAAAATTTCAAAAGTAAATTTTCCAAAATCAATCTCGCATTTGAATTGGTTTCTCGCATCGTCCGCAAGCTCTGTGAAATTTCTTCAATCAAAATCAAAGCTTTGTCAGGAGAAACATTCATCACCACCTCGCTATTCAACATTGACTGACGCAAAATAATCAGCCACAGTTTCATCTTTTTTTGCGCTTGCGTTGTGTCCTTGCTCCAAGCCTCAGCTAGGGAAAATTTTTCACTTAAATTTTTTGAGAAAATATCCTTGAATTCTCGCAAAACTTCATTGCGATAACTTAGTTCTTCCGGCTTATTGAGCAAATCGAAAGCAATTCCCAATCGTCCAATTGACCAGAATATTATTTCTTTCTTAGCTGGATTGTTTTCTGGAATTATCTTAGCAATTTCCACATCACTCGCCAAGCCAAAATTTATTTTTTGACAACGCGAGGCAATGGTTGGTAGAAGTTTATCCGCATTCTGACAATTCAAAATCAAGACCACTTGTTCATTCGGTTCTTCCAAGGTTTTCAATAGGGCATTTTGCGCTGACTTATTGAGCCTTTGCGCTTCATCGATAATCACCACTTTATATTTTCCGCCAGTCGCAGTCAAACTCAATTTATGTTGCAAATCTCGAATCGCCTCAATCTTGATATCTCTTTTTTTCAAAACACCTTTAATCTCCTCAATTTCCGGCGCAACAACTATTAGGTCAGCATTGATCGTGCCACCTTTCCCAATAATTTTGTTAGCAAATTCCAAGGCTGCCGAAAACTTGCCCACACTTTCCGGACCCAAAAACAGATAGGCGCCAGCAATCTTGCCAGATTCTGCAATCCGATCCAGAAGTTTTATTGTTTTTTGATTGCCAATGATAGCCATATCCGTTATAAGTCTAACTTCTAAAGTTTAAGGACTAAAAGAAGTAATTAAGTCTAAATTATAAAATGTTTTTATTTTAAACTTTATACTTTAAGCTTTAGACTTGCTTTGAACTTTATAAATTAGTCTTTAGACTTTAAAATATTTTCTACATATTCTCCCATCTCCTTAATAAATCTCTCCTTACTAAACTCCCCCGCCTTATCAACTATATCCTGTTTATTATAATTTTTCTCATTTTCCACAAACCTTCGCACGCCGTCGGCAATCACTTCCGGAACTGCTACATCAAAAAATTCGCCAGTTTTTCCTTCTTCCACAATTTCCAGCGCCCCACCCTTGCGCACCGCCAGAACTGGCACGCCTTGTGCCATCGCTTCCACCGGCGCTATCCCAAAATCATCCACACCCGCAAAAACAAAAGCGCGCGCCTGAGCATAGTATTTTACTATTTCTTCATCTGATTTCCAACCCAAAATCTGCACGTTGTCATTGGCAATTTTTTGCAAATATTTTTTCTGCGACCCTTCACCAACAACTATGAGCGGCAAACCCAACTTATTAAACGCTTCCACCACTGCATCAACTTTCTTGTATGGCGAAAGTCGAGAAACGATTAAAAAATATCTTTCCCCGTCGTAGAGACGAGGCATTGACTCGTCTCTACGGGGTACAATATCAACTGGAGGGTAAACAACAATACTTTCTCGTCCATAATATTTAGCAACTCTTTTTTGGGTATACTTTGAATTGCTAATCATGTGATCTGGCCTATCAGCGGCCAGCTTGTCCCACACCCGCACATAGTTCAAAAGTGGACGGATGCAAAATCCCATTTTTTCTTTGCGATTATCTTTCAAATATTGCTCACTATAATCCCACACGAAACGCATCGGCGAATGAATGTAGGCAATGTGTTGCGTATTGAGTCTAGTCACAATCCCTTTGCTCCAAGCGCCACTGGAAGAAATCACCAAATCAAAGTCGCGCAAATCAAAAGTTTCTGGCGCCACCATAAAAAATGGTAGCAGCCACTTTTTCCTGCGCCGCAAAAACTTGGGAAATTTTTGCAAAAATGAAGTGTGAATTTCCCTATTCTTGAATCGCCCACGCATTTTGTGTTTGTCATACAAAAGCGTATAAATCGGCGCCTCCGGATACATCTCGGACAAAACCTCCAAAACCCGCTCGGCTCCACCGAAATCTACCAAAAAATCATGCACCAAGGCTACTTTCAAATTTTGATTATTTATCATATCAATAAATCCCACATATTTTTATACCATCCTAATTTTAGCATATCTCAGAGTTTCCCGCACATTGGTTATTGAAAGGCGCTTCGATCGAAATCGAAACGCCTTTGTTTTAGTCTCCATTTTTGAGGTTAAAAAACACAACAACTCCCAGTGTTAGAATACAACCTGATACAAACCAAGTATTTGGGATACCAAAGTGTTGAGCTAGGAACCCACTGCCTGCCAAACCAAGAAATGCTCCTGATTTTCCTATCATAGAATCAAATGACAAAATTGTCGCTCGTTGTTCTGACGGAATGCGATGATTCAAATAGGCTTGTTTGAGTGGCCCAATTATCCCGCGACCCATTTCATGCAACAAGAAAAATCCAACTACTGGCACTATGCCCAACATCATTGAAGCGCCGAAAATGCCAACCACGGTGATTCCCTGTGACAGCACAATTGCATTCTTTTCATGGCGAATTTTGTCCGCAAAAAGTTTTGACAATTGTCCTCCCAACATCGTGACCATTGAAACGACGGCGAATAACCAGCCCAGATTTGTGGTGGAAAATCCATAAGTTTTTTGGAAAATAAATGGCCATTGCATGTTCATTGCTTGCACAGAAATTGCCAAAAGCATTCCAAACAAAACTACAAACCAAACTGATTTCTTTTGATAACCAAAACGCACACTATCGGCAATTGTCTTGCGAAATGGCGCAAAAGAAAATCTGAAACTCACTCGCTTGATTTGTTGCTCTTGCAAGGCAAAAATAGCAAAGATTCCCACAGCTGATGTTGCAACCGCACTCGCCAGCCATGGCAAAGCCAAATCATGTTGACCTAGAAACCCGCCAAACAAACTACCGAAAATCACGCCAAATTGCGAAGCATAAACCTCGCGACGAAAGACATGTGACAATTCACCATCATGACCATGAAAGGCCAAGGCATCCACTACCCAAGCTTCCAGCGCACCAGACAAAAATGTCAGTCCGACAGCTGCAATGAGCTCTGCAACTGCAAATGACCAAAAACCTTGACCAACATAATATGCCAACATTGAAAGTGCCATCATAAAACAACCAAGCACAACTGATTTCTTGCGACCAAACACATCGGCAAAAGCTCCAGTTGGAACCTCCAACAAAAACACCCCTGCCATGAAAAACATATTGATTATGTTGATCTCTAGCAAGTTTAATCCACGCTCCGCCAAAAATAATTGGTAAGTCGCATAGAAAAATGCATGTGACAAACTCAAAGTAAATGAGAATGCCACATATGTTTTGATAATCTTCTTAGACATAAATTCCTCCATAGATCTTTGTTAACTAATAATTAATCAGCCACGACTGCATTCCTCCTCTGTTTTTTAGCCTCCCTATTTAGTTTTTAAAGAACTGCCCAGATAAACAAAACAACCCCGACTATCTAGCCGAGGTTGTTTTTGAAGTGTGAAATTTTATTGAAAGATTATGAAATCTTATACTTAAAATTATTCGAGTTTACAAAAACCGCCTTGGCTAAATGACCAACCATATTGGCTGAATCAACATGACAAAAATCCACTGTGGATTTCATCCGAGTCTCATTTAGATTTATTCGGTTTTTATAATAGTTACTCATATATTTAACTTTACCTTATTTTTATCATAAACTATTTTTTTTGTCAAGCCACTTTTTTCAAGATTTTTGTATCTAGTTTTTATAAATTCAACCCTATCCCCACTTCTTGATCAACTCTTCCGATTGCTTGATGGGCAATTCAACGATGAAACGGGAGCCGAGGCCTTGGCCGTCGCTTTCTGCCCAAATTTTTCCGCCGTTGTTTTCAATCATCGATTTGCCAACATAGAGTCCCAGACCCGTGCCGCCGGTGTTCAAGCGTGAGATGCTTGCCCCGTAGCAAGTCGCCTCGACTTTGCTTCTGGGGTCTTTGCCACGGGAAAATTTGGCGAAGAGATATGGTAATTCCGTTTCGGGGATGCCGATGCCAGTGTCAGACACTGTCACGCGGATGTTTTCGCCCAGTTGTTCGAGTTTCACTTTCACGCCGCCATGACCTTCCAAAGTATATTTTATGGCATTGTCAGTCAAATTGGAAATCACTTCCCGCACTTTGACGCCATCAATCAAAAGTTCCTGCAAGTCAATTTCTTGCTTATTAAATTCCAAAGTTAGATTATGATCCTTGATTATCTTATAAGCGCTCGCCAAGTTATTTTTCCATGTGTATAAAAAACCACTCTATTCCTATAGTTTTAAAAGGTATGATTTGGATGATTTTCAACTTAGATTTACGAGAAAATTCCTGTATTTCTTTTTTATAAAATTTATTAAATGGAAACTTTCTTTTAGGCTCTATTCTTTCAGTTCTTTTTTTTAAAATCAGGATGATTGGATGGCCTTTCTTGATAATCTTTTTGATTCTAGACAACATAATACCAAAATGACATTTAGGAATGTGCGTCAATGAGGAACTTGCCCAAATACCATCAAAAGAATTATCTTTAAAATTTTTTCTAATATCTAACATATTCATTTTAATGAATTTACCGCATGTTCTATTCTTTTCAGCATACTCAAGCATTCCGCAACTTGAATCAATGCCAATAGTTTTAAAACCTTTTTTAGTAAGGTATTCTGTGTCCTGACCAACTCCACATCCAATATCCAAAATACGTCCTTTTTCAGGAAGTAGTTTTGTAAAATAGGTTAATCTTTCCAACAGCAAAGACGCACTATTGTTAGCGTAATAATCTGCTTTTTTATCATAGAAATCATCAACTCTTTGCTGGTAATCCATATTATATTCTTTCAGGGAGATTGTCAATCTTCCGAGTTACACACCAATCAATCGCTCTGAAAAAATATAAGTGAGAGAGGTTTCCTAGGCCTCTCTCGTTTTAATTTTATCGGACTGATGAATTTTTCAATCAGTTCCACTGCAGGCATGGCAGGAGCTCTGGCAGCCAGTGCACTGCGTGCAGACAGAACAAACACCAGTCTTTTGGGCATTGGCTGATATGACTTGCTTAGCCATAGGAGCCCTAAGGATGAAACCAGCCGACGATACCTTTTTGATTTTTTCACCAAAAACTCTTTTTGACATTCTCCTTCCTCCTTACAAGTTACAATGTGGATCGACTCCGTAGATGTCACCAGTAGCTGCGTACGCCGCAGCTCTACATCCACGGCACTGATTAAGAAGTTTGCAACTACCGCACTTCTTAATTTTGGTTATATCGCGATAGCTATCCATCTTTGGATGAAATAGGAAATAGTTGATGAGATCTCCTTTTCTTTTCCAATCACCCAATATGCTTCCGGCATGCCTACGACAACCCATGATGGTATTGTCGGGAAGAATTGTCAGCATAGACGAACCCAATCCACACCCCCCAGACACACAATCCCCTCCACAAACTGGATTGCCTTGAATGGTCAACATCAAAGGATCTTTGGTGGGGAGAGATATTCCCATCTCGGTATATGGCTCATGTTTTTTGACTATATACTTCATAAAACTGAAGTATGAGGCGGCATCCATTCCCATACTTCCATTGTCTGGAATGTGACGAGAGAATGACCATCTCTTAATACCAAATGAATACACATAATCCATAACCTGGGCAATCTGGAATTGATTAAGACTTGATACCGTAGTTAAAGCGGATACGCTAAGTCCCATATCCAACATCAGACGAATAGCACTAGTTGTTCGATTGAAACTTCCTTTGCTACGAATACTATCATGCATCTCTTCCATCCCATCAATAGATACTTGATAGGTTTTTATTTTCAAATCGATTAACTTTTTGACTGTTTCCTCCGTGATAAGTTCTGGGTTTCCAAGAACACGGACTGTGCCTCCGATGTCCTTGATTCCCTTAATAATCTTAAACACGTGAGAATGCCTCAATGGATCTCCGCCAGTTATAGAAACTTGTGGCGAAACACCAAGTTCTTCACAACAATGCTTCATATCTTCGATAATCTGCACTGCATTTACCTCAGAAACTTCGTGTTTGTCAAAATCTTTCTTGTGGATGTAACAATGCTTGCAACGATTATTACAATGGTCTGTTATGTGCCACTGAAAATAAAAAATCTTCTTCATGGTTTCTTTCCTCCGATAAATGTTAAGGTGCTAATATTACCCTAAGAACTACTTAGAGCTTAACAAAAAAAAAGCAGCTTTGTCAAGCCACTTTTTTCAAGATTTTTGTATCTAGTTTTTATAAATTCAACCTTATCCCCACTTCTTCAGCAACTCTTCCGATTGTTTGATTGGCAGTTCGATGATGAAACGCGAGCCGAGGTTTTGACCGTCAGACTCTGCCCAGATGCGGCCGCCGTTGTTTTCAATCATCGATTTGCCGACATAGAGTCCCAGACCGGTGCCGCCAGTGTTCAAGCGTGAGATGTCTTTGCCACGCGAGAATTTGGCGAAGAGATATGGCAATTCTGTGTCTGGGATGCCGATGCCGGTGTCGGAAACTGTCACACGAATGTTTTCTCCCAGTTGTTCCAGTTTCACTTTCACCCCACCATGACCTTCCAAAGTATATTTTATGGCATTGTCAGTCAAATTGGAAATCACTTCACGCACTTTGACGCCATCAATCAAAAGTTCTGGCAAAGCCACTTCGGGTTTGATATATTCCAAATCCAGTTTGCAACTCTTGGCACGCAGAGCAAAAGTGTCAATCACTTCCTGACAAATCTTGTCCATGTCCCACGACGCAAATTTGAATTCCATGCGTCCAGATTCCATACGAGAAACATTCAACAAATCCTCCACCAAATTCACCAACCGCTCATTGCTGGAATAGACCTTGTTCAAAACATCTTCTTGTTGCGGAATCAATTTTCCATATGATCCTTCCAACAACATGGAAATGAAACCTTTGATGGCAGTGAGAGGTGTTCTCAATTGATGTGAGGCAATGGAAATGAATTCTGTCTTGGCGTTGTCTAGCGTGCGCAATTGATCATTGGCCTGCGACAATTTCCCCGCCATAATTTGCAACTGCTCCTTTCGTTCATCCAATTTCTTGCTAGACTTGATCAAGAACCAACCCATAATCGCTGTGCCAGCAAGTGTAATCGAAATCAAAATTCGATTAGTAGTACTCGTTGCAAAAGTAAACATTGCAGCGATCAAAGCAAATTGCGATACAATCAATGCCTGTTCTCCCAGAAGCTTAATATCGAAAGCCTTGAATTTTACAATAAGATATGCCAGAAAGCCCATGAAAACAGTCATGCCAAAATGACCATACAATTCATAATCATAATTTCCAGTTTGCCCAGCAATATAACCAGCACCAAAAAATGAAAGTAAGAAAATTATAATGCCCAAAACAAGTAGCAATATTTGTCTCTTGCTGTCTTTTTCAACTTTAAGATAGCGCCCTACGGATAATAAAATTATCCAAGCTGCTATTGCAATTTCTAGATAAAAAATATAATCAAGAAATGATTTACCATCTATGGCTTCACAAGATTCAAATGTAAACCCGCTTAAATTAAAACGTGTAGATGTAAATATTATTATAGGCAAAAATAGCACCCCTAATATAACCTTTTTATTAAATGGCATATCTCGCTTATCAATGAATAAATATACGAAGTACAAGCTTAACATAAAGAACAATATATCTAGCATTCCAAGCAACGACCAAACAAACATAGTTAAAACAGTATTATAGTTACCAATCCACACAATCAAATCAAGAAATAACCACAATGAAAAAGTGATTGAGATTCCCAATAACACCTTGCTGATTAAATCCCTATTCTTTAAAATAACAAACAATCCAACAAGCAATGAAATAATAGCTGTTGGAATATGTGAATAATAAACTAGCGACAATGACACTGTCTCTTTTATTAATTGATGACACTGCTCTGCATTAGTGATTAAATTAAAGTCCATATTTATTTTTTTATTTAATATTTTTTTTAAAAACTACTAAAGTTCTCAATCTCTGATGGATAGCACCACCAATACACATCCTCTGGATCTGGAGCTAGTGGCACAATGAGTGGCTTGATGCCAAAAAACTTTTCAACCTCATCTTTTGCCGGCAAAATGACTGCTTTTTCAAATTCAGATTCAGAATCATCAGTCACAAAATTCTCAAACAAAATTCCATGATAAATGAAAAATGCAAAAAATTTCTTATAATATTCCACAGCCTTCCCACCACTCTTTTCAATCCAAGCCGACATATCAACCACTTCAACATCCTTGCCATCACTATTCATCAGAAGTTTCTTATGAAAATCCAACAAGCTCTTTCCATCTAGGGTGTGAATTTCACTAAATTTCTTGTTGTCCTGACTCTTCAAATTAACTATTTTTTTATAGTGCATCAAACAATCGCCATTCTTATTTCTTTTTTCAAAAATGTTCAATCGACACAGTCCAAGCTTATCTGAGTTGCGTGTGCAGAATTTATCATCATTATATGTTAGAACCAATGGACTTAGACCATTTGTTTTTGCCATATCCAGCCAATACAAGAATTCCAAATCTGGTGAAGCGATATTGCGAAACAAAACCGCGCGTGGTTCTTGTTGAAAAAATTCTGGAATCTCGCCCAGATACTCCTCAACTTTCTTGCGAAGCTCTTTGTCATTCCACACTGGCTACATTTTTTATTTCTTCCATTTTTTATGATATTTTATCTGCCTGAATTCTACCACAAAATCTCCCTAGAATCACGGATTTAATATACTAGAAATGTCTGATGCGCTTGTTTTACTTTTTGCTTATCGGCCAGAGAAATATAGTAGTCGATCGAGGTTTGGAGCCGACTATGACCAAGGATTTCCTTGATAAATATGGCACTACAGTTATTCATCGCCATGGTCGTAGCCGCGGTGTGCCGGCAAATATGTGGGGTGACTTTTTTAGAAATACCGGCCAGAAGTCTTTGGCGCTTAAAATATCGGCTCAGATCTTGGTTAGTCAATCTTTTTGGTGTTTCTCCAGTGGTTATAAAAAGGGACGGAAATTTATCTGTCCTAGTTTTTAGATATTTGTCTATCCAGTAAAGTGATTCGTCATTAAAATACAGGACTCTTTGTTTTCCGCCCTTGCCAATTATTCGCGCTTCCTTTTCGATCAGCGAAATTGAATCACGGTTCAGACTCAAACATTCTGAAATGCGACAGGCGGTTCCTAAAAGCACTTCAATCAAGGTTCTGAATCTGAGTCCACAATTTTTGCTAATGTCGATGCTATCCCTAAATCTATTAATCTCTTCGACTGTCAAATATACCACTTCCTTCTTTTTTCTTTTCGGAATGGTTATCGTAGTTGGATCAATCTGCAGTGGAATTTTCAACTGGTCTCTGGAATAAAGCAACAAGCCTTTGATTGCCGCCATTACCACACCCGTAAAAACTTCAGAGTTTTCTCTTTCATACAGGATGGACTTAAGCTTGAAAATATGCTCCGTGGTTATATTTATTATTTCAATGTCTCCGATATCCCTCACGATGCATTTCAGTCGGGAGCGATAGCTGACAATGGAACTTTGGGCAAAGCGTCTTTCAACCTGCAACCAGCTCAGGAATTCTTCAGTAGTGTTTTTTATTGTTTTTGTTTCCATATTGATTTGTCTTCTAAATATTTTCGGCGATATTTGTCATAGTTGAGCATGCAGTCAAAACAATCTTTGTTTGTGAGCATCTGACCGTATTTGATTGCGATAAGCCTGACTGAATTGATGTCATACATATTGGTCAAGCCACTTCGGCGAACTTTTTCGAAGGCGATGAATTTAGCTTTTGTCATATATTTTTTATTGGTTAATTCTAAGCAACAGCAATTTACCTTCGGTGGCAAAACAAAGCAAGTCTCCTGGAGTGGATAACTTTTAGCTGTAAATTGGGCTAATTTTAGCCAAAATGAACGGAGAACGGAGCGCATATCAAAAAACAGGCTTTGCGCCTGCCTTTAATTTCCGAAAAGATAGGCTAGAACTACAGCCTGTTATTTTGACGACAAAGTTCCACTTTCCACATGCCAACCGCCATCCGGACATTTTTCTGAAAATTCAACAATCACATTCAGAGTATCCAGCAATACGCCTGTGGTATGACCGAAAGCAGTGCTTCTGTCGATTGTATGCTTTCCACAAGAACAATGCTTGATGGCATAGTCCGACAGTGCGATCATTTCATTTGGTTTTCCCCCGTAATGACAAACCTCGTGTTTGCCGTTGTTGTGTTTGATGTAATGGAAAAATGATAAGATTTCTGACATAGATTTTTAGAAAGCGTTAATATAGTTCAATAAAGTTCCTCCCTGCGTAAATCCGACTTGAATAAACAGATACCCCTCAGTTGTTTTCTTTGATCTGTTCTCCCAGCGGAAAAAATAATTCGTACTTTTGATTCCATGATTTGGGGTCAATAAATCCACATTCACATCGGGCGCTTTCTCGGCAATGAACCTGCGCGCCATAGCCTCCAATTCTTCAGTCTTGTAGCGAGAGCTGTTATCTACAGTTTTTTCATTCTCACTTCCGATGGGCAAATCGCGAGAGCCGAATTGAATAACCTTGCCGGTGCGAGCATCCAGCTCATATTGGTCTGAACCTGAATAATAGACATTCACAGGTACAGCTGGATCATATGAAGATTGGCTTGCGCTGGCAAACTCAACTGTGAGATCTTGATTATTCGCAAACTTCTCAATTTCTGAAATATCTCGCTGCCTTATGGACTCCTGATTAATTTGTTGGGGTTTAGTTACTTTCTTCGGATACGCAAACACTCCAACACCAAGAATGCCTAGGATAACAATTGCGAGTAATATCTTCTTCGTCGCCATAGCATTATCATACCACTTTTTCTCAGTCAGTTTAAGCCCGGTAAATTTCTGATCAATTTTTGGTCAAAAAGAGGGGGAACGGAGCGGACATACAAAAAACAGGATTTTAGTCCTGTCCTTGTTTATTCCAAATCCTTTTTCATCTTATCAAAGTCTTCCTTGGATATTTCCCCTTTGGCGTAGCGTTCCTTGAGAATGTCCAAGGCGTTATTGCTTTGCTTGTGTCCATCGTGATTGTGTCCACCCCAACAGCCGTGTCCTGTTCCGCCACGCACCAAAGCAAAAATTCCCCAGATAATGAGTCCCCAGAAGAGAAACATAAACACAAAGCCGAATCCTCCGCCCCAGCCCCAACCCATCATATTGCCGAATGAATTCCACATCATATATTTGCTTTAACTGCACCATATATTACGCCTGAACCAGCCATATATTTCAGAGCGGAGTAGAGGTAATAAAATCTCCCTCTAAATAATCGTTTCTAGGTAAATAACGACAAAAACAGGGTTTTATCCCTGCTTTTGCAAAAAAGTATATGTTATCACAACCTATTGCGATTAGTCCTATTGGAGTCTATCAATGTGTGTACAAACACATCTACTAATTCTTTTGGCTTAGCTACGCCATTGCTGTTATATGAAACGAATTCCATATTACGACCAGCGGATAACTACCAATGCTCTCCATTATAATTGATGACAACTATAACTTCTACTAGAGTGCATTTCTCGGTAGCTATCAAATTCTCCCTAGAAAGGAGGTGTTTCTCGGCAGATTTTGGAGGACTATCTATAAATTACAACTATTTGTCTGATGATAAGTTTATTTGGCTTTCAGCATATCTTCCTATTTCCTGATGCAAGGACGCCACAGAGGCATAGTTTTTGAAATCATCCGGATTGATCCACTGAAATTCAGTGTGTTCGTGACTCAAGAGCACTTCTCCGCCATCATAGTCACAGATGAATGTTATGCCAATTTTGAATTCGCCATTGTCTTTGGTAAAGGAAAAAATGTTGAATGGTTCGCCGACTTTCACCTCAAGTCCGACTTCTTCCAAAATTTCCCGCTGCAAATTCTCTTGCGGGGAAATCGCCTCATCCATGCCACCACCAACCGTTTCCCAAAGCTCTGGCGCGTGATCATCAACAGCACTTCTTTTTACAATCAAAATTTTACTATCGCCGCGCCTGATTATTCCTTTAACTGCCACGCCAAATTGCTTACCCATTATTTTTGAAATTAATATGGCTTAATGTTCCAAAATCTCAATCTTTGAATCTTTCTCAGAAGCTTTTACTTTTACCGTTCCACCAATCGGAAATGTCACCATTGGGAAAGTGTGCCCAAAATCGACATTAGCAATCACTGGGATGTTCTCCAATTCCTTCTTTGTCTTGATGATCTTTATCAATTTTTCATCCGTCATCTCGCTAGCCTTTTGAAAGCGGCCAATCACAAGACCTCTCACGCCAGCAAATTCAGGCTGATGAAGTAATGACTGAAGGTTTCGATCAAAATTACCAGCCTTCGACTCCTCATCGTCTTCTAAAAATAACACTGAGTCACTGAGATCAGGAAAATATTCCGTACCTAAAAGCAGATTAAAGGTGCAAAGATTAGCGCCTAGCAAAGTTCCCTCAGCTTCACCCTCATTGATGACCAGCCAACCAGCATTTTCAAAAAAAGCCCTATCCTTCTGATCGATCCACCATTTGCGGTCATCCCACTTTTCACTTGGTATAATTTCAAATGACTCATCTGAAAATAAACACTTTTTCAGATGATCCAGCGTATATTCACTATCCAAAATTTTTCCTAAGGAAGAAAAACTCGGCCCGGAATAATTCACCAATCCAGTCTTTGCGAAGATTGCATTATTAAGCGCGGTAATATCCGAATAACCGCAAAAAATTTTAGGGTTATTTTCAATCAGATTCCAGTCAATATATTTTAGCAGCTGATTGCTGTTGTATCCGCCAATTACAGTGAAGACCGCCTTGACATCAGGACTCCGAAAGGCCTCATGCAAATCATCAACCCTTGATTTGATACTAGATGACGTGAATTCGTCCATTTCCACAGCATGCTTACCAAAAACAACTTTAAGACCAAGCTCCTCAAATTTTTGAATAGCTACTTTCCTTATCTCTTCCGAAATGATACTCAAGGAATGAGCTGGCGCAATTACCCGCACGGTGTCCCCTGATTTTAATTTTTGCGAAAATATTTTTTGCATATTATAAGATTAGTATAAAACTCAGCTTTTGCATATCGCCAACTAAGCCCAAATGAAATAATCTCTATTAATCAAAATCCTTATGAGTCATAGACGCCATAGGGCCCTGACTATTTTGATACTTACCATTGTAAAGAATTATTTTGCCCTGTGGTTTCCAAAAACTAACCTGCGCGATTAGCATACCAGGGTATAACCTAACTGGCAATGTTGCATAAAGCTGCAGGGTTGCATTGCCGAAAGATCCAATATCGATCAAATCCGCGGTAATATGAACAAAAAGACCCATCCTTGCGGTTCCTGATTTCGCATGAATGATGGGAACATAAAAATCACTCCCGATTTTTTCTTTCGTACTTCCAAGTAGAAAATCTCCAGCCTTCATGTTTATCCCTTCTGGAGGTATACTCATCAGCTTGAACTTTGGCTCTTTCTTTGGATCCATTATCTTTGAGGTATACCTGATTAGCTTATCGCCTAATCTCAAGTCATAGGAATTAGTAGTGATTCTTTTTTTATCGAAAGGTGTAATTTTTATTTTACCCTTTCCGACCTCCTCCATTATTTTGTTGCCTGTTAGTATCATTTAATTTACTTAGTTTATAAATATTTTATCTATGAGAAATTCTTGAGGATCATTAAATTTTCCAAATTTGCCTGAATATTTTGAAACATTCCCATAATTTTTCCAAAATGAAATTTGACCAATAATCATGCCGGGATAAATCTTAATGGGTTTCAGCGCAACCATTTCAAGTGTCCATTGATGAATCGAAGTGGTGTGTCCTAAATTCGCAGAAACCTGCAAAAAAAGTCCTAATCTGCCCATTGAGCTTCTTCCGATTAGAGACATTGCATATTTTTTACTTCCTATAGTTTCTAATGTATGGCCAAGATACATCTGTTTGGGCCGCAAAACAAAACCTTCCTTCGGAATTACTATTTCCTTAAATCTACTTTTACCATTTTTAAAATGCAAAAATATTTTTAGTTTATGCCCCAGCCGATAGTTGTAGCTATTTGGATTAATCTGCTTCATGAAAAATGGCTCAATAATAATATTGCCCTTTTCACGTTCTTTAATTATTTCACTTCCGGTTAATATCATTCAAATAAAAATCCGCTAATTATAAATTTTCTTCATAATCTTCTAGATACAACAGTATTCTATTTCCGATTTTTGTCACCTCTCCAAACTCCTCATCCTCATACTTGTCTGCAAAGTTTTTTACCTCATCTAGGTCTATCCCGAGCTTAAGCCTAAAATAAGAAAGTGCCCTCAAATGCGTCCTTAATAATCTCGCCTTATCCCTGGAGCCAGGCATTATTCCTTCCTTTAACATAACTACGGCCGTAGAAAGTGCATCGGCAAACTTACTCGTGAATCCCGGTCTGAATGCGACTATTTTACTTATAGTAGATGCTTCTATGGAATTATCAAGTCCAAAAATTTTTGCAATTAAAGTGCTTACACCTATACCCATTTCAACTGCCAATGACGCGCCGTCTTTTTCGATTACAACTATGTTTCCAATATCTTTAAATTCCCCCGTCTTTTCATTTTTGATTGCAAGATTAAAATTGCGTCCAGTTATTTCATCCATCCCATATTTGTGCCGATAATAATTTGTGTTATCGACACCATCCACATCAATTATAAATTTTATTTTTTTCTGGACATTACGCACACATTCCAGCATGTCTTTATCCCTTGAGGAAACATTTATTCTGATTTTACCAACCTCAATCCCAAGATTAAGCAGAAAATTTAATGTATCAGTTAACAAGGTCTCCGTGTTTCCAGGTGGAGACATTATCCCCATGGCTGTAAAATATGAACTCCATTCAGGGAATATGTCATCGGAAAAGAATGTGCTGGCATTGCGCGTGCGCAGACATTTTTGAATTAAAAAACAACCTTTTCCTGAAATTTTTACATCATCAGTTAAATATTGCTTGAATACATTTGTCGTAGATCCAATAAATCTTACACTATGATCAATGTCAGAAATAAGCGGCTCTGGATCATGTTCTATGTATCCAGCTAATTTAAAATTTTCTGAAAAGGTATCCGTTATTTTTTTAAAAATATAATCAAGCATTTCAATCTCGAAATGCTTTTTATTAATCACGCTATCTTTATAAATATCATTCATAAAAAAATAAGGGCCGTAAAAACAAATTACGGCCCAGTATGTCTTGATTTAATACGCTTTGGCAAAAATTATCCTCCCCTCTGATTCGCCTCCGCAGAGCACACATTTGCCCTTTTCTTTCTTCTGATCGAATGGAATGCATCTCGTGGTGGCTCTTGTTTCTTCCTTAATTTTTGCCTCACATTCAGCATTACCACACCAGTGTGCCATCAGAAAACCGCCTTTTTTCTCCAGAGTATCTTTGAACTCTTCCCAGGAATTTACATCCCAGGTATGTGCATTCCGAAACTCCAAGGCCTTGTCAAAAAGATTTTTCTGGATTGAGTCCAGAGTCTCGCCAACATTGGCAACAACATCTTTTTCAGCAACCGAATTCTTGTCACCAGTGTCTCTTCTAACCAACACCACCGACTGATTTTCGATATCCCTCGGCCCGATTTCAATTCTCAAGGGAATGCCTTTCTTTTCCCATTCAAAGAACTTAGCTCCGGGACGATCATTGCGAGCATCAACCTTCACAGTGAAACCATTTTCTCTGAGAAGCGCCGCGACGGAATCCGCCTTTGCCAGGACTTCCTGGTCGCTTTTTACGGGGATAATCACAATTTGTGTCGGAGCGATTTTAGGCGGCAAAACTAACCCTTTATCATCGCTATGCGCCATTATCAGCGCACCGATAATGCGTGTGCTCAATCCCCAGCTTGTCTGCCAAACAAACTGCCACTCCTCGTTCTGGTCAATAAATTTGACTTCGAAAGCCTTGGCAAAATTCTGCCCAAGCATGTGCGAGGTGCCAGCCTGAAGCGCTTTCCCATCCTGCATCATCGCTTCGATGGTTGTGGTGTAATCAGCTCCAGCAAACTTCTCGGATTCGGTTTTTCTCCCGGGAATAACTGGGATTGATAAGTATTCTTCCGCAAACCGCTGATACACTTTCAACATTTGTGCAGTTTCCTGATCAGCCTCTTCCTTTGTGGCGTGAGCCGTGTGCCCCTCCTGCCACAAAAATTCAGTCGTTCTCAAAAAAGGCTTCGTCTTCATCTCCCAGCGAACGATATTTGCCCACTGGTTTATGAGGAGCGGGAGATCACGATATGACTGAATCCACTTTGCGTACATAGCATACATAATCGTCTCTGAAGTCGGACGAATAATGAGAGGCTCTGTAAGCGGACTGGCTGGAACAAGCTTTCCATCCTCACCGACCTGCAGGCGGTGATGCGTAACCACAGCACATTCTTTTGCAAAACCGTCCACATGTTTAGCTTCTTTTTCCAAAAAACTCTTTGGAATAAGCAGTGGGAAATAGGCATTTTCAACACCAGTTGCCTTAAACATCCCGTCCAGTACCTTCTGGATATTTTCCCAGATAGCGTAGCCGCGCGGTTTGATGACCATGCATCCCTTTACCGGTGCTTCATCGGCCAAATCCGCCTCCCGGATAACATCCAAATACCACCGTGAATAATTCTTTGCTCTTGTTGTGATTCCACTCTTCTCCATTGCAGCCTCCTTTTTTGCTGGTTGATTGTTCATTTGTATTCATTTGTTAAGATTTGAATAGGAAGCAATGTCCTTATTCAATATCTTAATATATAACATATTAACTTTTTAGTCAAGCCAGATGTCACTTTTGTCAAAATTATATAGAAATGACATACCGCTATCCTTTTTTAAATTATAAGTCAATATTCTAGTAAAATCAAGGCGACTGCATCATGTCCACTATTTTGTACTTGAAAAACCTTGTCAAAAGACCATAATCTTGGTAGCGTATCAATATGCAAGGTAACAAAAATATTAATATAGGAATTTTAGGCTTCGGCAATATGGGTGAAGCAATTTTTCGGCTGCTCAAAAAAAGACCTGGCCTCTCTTTTAATATTTATTCCCTAAATGTAAAAACGACTAAAGGAGCTACTTATGCAAAAAACATCCAAGAACTAGCGGAGAAATCCGACATATTGTTTCTTTGCATTAAGCCTCAGGATTTTTATCTACTAAATAGACTGGATTTTCCCAAAAAACAAACTGATAAAATAGTTATTTCTATCATGGCCGGTGTTCGCATAAAAAATATCACAAAAATAACTGGCCAAAAAAAGATTATTCGAACTATGCCAAATTTACCGTTGCAAATCGGTGAGGGCGTAATAGGATGGCACACCAATAAGAACCTATTCAAAAAATCAGAACTCAAGGAGATTGAGGCATTGCTTTCATTTTTTGGAAAAAAATTCTATGTACAAAAAGAAGATTTAATTGATTCCATAACCGCTATCTCTGGTTCCGGTCCTGCTTATGTTTTTCTCTTCATGGAGGCGCTGATTCAATCCGCGATGCATCTGGGACTTTCCAAAGAACAATCCCAGCAAATAGTAATGCAAACTATCAATGGATCATTGGCCTACATTAATTCCCAAGAAAATAATGTCGACCTGAAGGAATTAATTGCTCGAGTAAAATCCAAAAAAGGCACTACCGAAGCCGCCCTAGACACAATCAACGTTGAGAATTTTTATAATAAATGGATAAAGGCGACTAATGCGGCCCGTAAAAGAGCCCGCGAATTATCATCACATGAAATCAACTAATTTGGAGAGGAAAATAACCGCGGCCAAACATGCTTCAGAAGGCATGCTCGATATAACCGGCAATGCCAGAAAAAATATCTTGCTAAATCTGTCATCTGAATTACTTAATCATGCCGCAGAAATCATAATGGCCAATAAAAAAGATATTTTAGCGGCCAAAAAAGAGGGTAGGAATGAAAGTTTTATTGAACGCTTAACCCTTAGCAAAGAAGGAATCTTGTCCATTGCCGATTCGGTTAAAAAAATAGCTCTTGCAAAAGATACGCTATTTCAGAAGCTTGAAGAAAGAAAAATGCCTAGCGGTATAAATATTCAGAAGGTGCGCGTGCCACTTGGCTTAATCGCAATAATTTTCGAGTCTCGTCCTAATGTAACTATTGATGCTTTTGCATTGGCCTTTAAAAGTGGCAATGCTGTAATACTGAAAGGCGGAAAAGAAATAAAACACACCAATAATAAACTCATCAATCTCATAAAAAAAACACTTTCCGATAATAAAATTAGTTCGGAAATTATTCAGGACGCTGGAGGTATAGATAGAGATTTAACTAAAAGTCTAATCTCAAACAGGCTGATTGATTGCCTAATTCCTCGGGGCGGAAAAGAACTTATTAATTTCGTGAAAAATAATGCTAAGGTTCCCATCATAATAACTGGCGCGTCAGTTGTCCACACATACATAGATGAAAGTGCCGATCTTAATATGGCTCGGAAAGTAATCCTTAATGCCAAAACACGGAGAGTTTCCATTTGTAATGCACTTGATGTTGTTTTGTTGCACGAAAAAATTTATAATAAATTACTTAATTTATCTATACATGAGTTACTTGATAAAAAAGTTGAAATTAGAGCTGATAAAACAAGTCACAAATTACTCAAAAAATTAGGGTATCCAAAATTAAGGCTAGCCAAATCTCAGGATTTTGATACTGAATTTTTAGATTACATCCTAGCCGTAAAAGTCGTGCATAATTTTTCAGAAGCACTCACTCATATAAAAAAACATGGCCTGGGTCACAGTGAAGCTATTATAACCAAATCAAAATACCAAGCCGAAACTTTTTTCAAGCAAATTGACGCAGCTTGCCTTTATTTAAACACCTCGACTCAATTTAGTGATGGTGGAGAATTTGGATTGGGTGGCGAAATTGGTATCAGCACCCAAAAACTTCATGCCCGCGGCCCATTTGCATTTCAAGAACTCACAACATACAAATATATAATCTCAAGCAAAGGTGCACTTAGAAAATAAAAAACAGGATCTCTTTTTGAGAGACCCTGTAGTGTTTCACCTTACTATGAGAACATGAAGTAATCATAGTGAATTGCCACGATGTCGGCCGCCTTTGTCTTGGCCTTATCAACATCTGGTTTATTCTTGTATTCTTCGATGAGTTCAGCCAGTTTTCCCGCAGAATGTTTACACATTCCAGTACCTAAGACAATGCCTTCATCATCGCAGACTTCTACAACATCTTTCTCAGAAAAATTACCCTCGATTTTCTCTATCCCAGTAAAAAGAATTGAGGCTGTTTGCTTTTTCCTTAGGATATCAGCGATAAATGTGCTGACTATTAATCTGCCTTCACTCACAGCCGCTGTTGCAAGCCAACCCCTGACTGCCCCCACTTTTTTAGCTCGTTGTGGAGGAAATGATGTGCCAATTGAAATATCCGCATCCCCCAACTTCAACAGAATATTCTTTTGCAGTCCGTTGGCAATACATACGGAAATTCCCAGCGAAGTAACCAGGTCGGCCACCATCAATTTACTTTCCATACCTCCTTTTCCTGAGCGTGCTGAAGTATCAACATTTTTGATGTAATCTCCAACCTCAGTGATTAGAGGAATCACCTTTGCGTCCGGGTCATTGGGCGACTTGTCCAATACCCCATCGACATTAGTAAGCAGTATTAGTGAATCCGCCACAAGCATCGCAGAAATCATCGATGCCAGCTGATCGTTGTCACTAAAGTCAAGTTCCTCCGGAGAAAGTACATCATTTTCATTAAATATGGGCACGACACCTAACCGCAAGAGATTGCTGGTAACAGTCTTCATGCTCATATAACGGTCGCGATCAGCAAAGTCAGTCCTGGTCGCCAAAATCTGAGAACAGCAGAATCCATACTTTTTGAACTCTGCGTCATAGAAAGCCATCAATTTAGGCTGTCCGATTGACGCCAAAATCTGTTCTCTGATTGTTACTCGACCGTATTTTTTCGATGCACCCTCATCAATGCCAAACTCAGAGCCGATTGTTGATCTACCGAGACTCACAGCTCCAGAAGTGACAATTACAACCTTTGTTCCCTTCTCACTTTTGAGTCTTGAGATATCCTCAACTAAGGCTCGAGCGGCTTCCTCATTAAGCCGTCCGTCTTCCTGCGTCAGAACACGAGAGCCTATTTTTACCACGATTGTTTTGTTGTCCATAATTTTGGCTCCTTTGGAGTTATTAGCAGTAAAAACTTATACCGCTACCTTGCATGATATGATTCAATTCCTCCTGTGTCAATTCCTTGCCAGTTTTCGGACAATAAAACACTTCTGCGCCTTCAGCAAAAAAACACCGAAGCACAGAACCTTCCACTGAGGGTAACACAAAGGACAGCTCTTTGTCGAAATTAATTTCGACCTTACTTTGATCCGGAAAAACAACAGTAAGCCCGTTGCCTTTCTTGTTAACAGTAATCTCGTACGATACTTCTGTGCCTCCATGAGAAACCTTCATTCCACCAATACCCTTTTCTTTCATGAGCTTATCTCCTTTCTGCTAAGATTTTACTTGTTTTATGCGCCATACTGCATTATCTACTGCTCATACGCGGTTCTCCTTTCATTTTTTAATGAGCCTATTTGTAGGATTTTTATTTTCATAAAATCATAACAAAAAATAATGACCCTGTCAAGGGTCGAGACATCCCCGAATAGCGCTGCAATACACTTATGAGCTATTCCACCACCGGCACATAGACGCACCGGCAATAGCCCATTTCGTGGTTGCATTCTTTGCAGGGCAATGGTCGAGTTTTGATGGCTTCTTCGACGGTATAGATTTTTCCGTTTTGGCTTTGGCAATTTTCGCAGGAGTTATCGCTGGACAGAATTTCAACCTTGGCCACCGCGCCGCTTTGTTTGTATTGCAAAAGATTGTTGATATTGGAAGTATTCAAACTGTCTTCGGCTTTCTTGATTTCTTCTTCGGTCATACTGGATTGAGAAAATTAATATTTAGGCATTTCCAAACGCATACTCAGATTTAGCTTTGCTTTTTTCCTCGCTCTTTCTGCGAGCCTGCGCGTAACAGGTCTTGAAAAACTTATACATCGAAACTATATAATCCTGCATGTATTTGTTTTCATCGCCCTCTTTGTATTTTTTGAATCCGAAAATAACATTGTTAAACCGGCGGAAATTTTCTTTGATTTCATTATCCAATTCCCGGTCATCGACTTTCTTCAGCCGCTCGTTCCATGTTTTCAAATCAGCCATAATTTTCTTCCAGTATTTCCCGTCCTTCCTGATCGCTTCCGGGTCGATACCCTTTTCTTTCATAGACTCAAAATGTTTTTTAATTGAATCGCCAAAAATGTTTTTTCCGCCTAGGAAGTCCCCATAAAAATCAGCTTCGGCGTTGAAAATGTAGTCCACAAATTCCGCGCCGATATTTGAATCATCTTTGTCGAAATCTTTGTTCTCTTCAGCCTCTTTGCCTTTTTCTTCTTTTTTCGGTATGTAATATTCTTCCGCTTGTTTTCTAAATATCTCGCTCATTTCATTCGACAATTCATCGGTTTTGATTGGATCATCGGATTTGCTGCATAAAGCAACCACGGAATCAAGAAACTTAACCGCGGTCGTAAATTCGCTTTTGGCGCGGATGTCCCGATCATGCTTTTTGAGAGTCCAGCTTCTGGCTTCTTTTGGATCGGCTTTTTCAATGCCAAGATTATGCTTTGTTTCTTTTTTGATTTGCGCCCGTTTTTCGGACGAAGTCAGGAATTCAGCCGTATCCTTAATTGCTTCAAACGCATCGGATAGGGCGTGTCCCATTCCCTTGAATCCGTCTCTGGCAACCAATTTGAAGATTTCCCATCTCTTGCCTTCTTTCTGCAATGTCTCCACCTTCTTGCAGTGGACATATATATCCCCGGCGGATTCAGACCAATTGCGGCCGATTTCTTTCAAATCTTCCGGCCTGATGCCGTCTTCTTCAAGCTCGCGAAAGCTGTTGTGTTCACTGCCAACATAAACTTCGGGGTGTTCAAGATAATTGGCATAGGCCGCGGACTCGCTTTGTTTGGCATTTTCAATTTGTGCCATAAAATGCGCCTGTTCCACGTCTTCGACCCGTTCGTCTTTTTCTTCTCGCAAGTTGCGTTTTGGAATTTCAAATTTCATATAAATAAAGTTAATTATTGCTCAAAAGTTTGGAAACTTCCTGCGCCAACTCGCTCGGAGTTACATACAATTTTATTCGCCGATTATTTTTTTGACTTCAATTACCAACTCAGCTGGAGTAAAATCCGACTTCGCAATAAATCCATTGGCGCCAAGCTGCATAACCTTGTTGCGATCTTCTGGCTCACTCATATTGCTTAACATAATAATCTGAATGCTCTTGTCATACTCTCCGTTTCGCAAAGTCTTTATCAATTCAACTCCATCCATCTCCGGCATAATTGAATCAGTAATCACAATATCAATTTTTTCTTTCTTGGCGATTTCCAAGGCTTTTTTGCCATTTTCCGCCATAAACACCTCAAAACCGGAATTGGAAAATTTCATCTTGTAAACATCCTGAAGCATTGGATCATCCTCCGCAATAATCATTTTTCGCATAATATTGAAAGCTTAATTGTTTATCCTATACATGATTTAGTCATCATTTTTTATTCTTCCCATAACTATGTCCAGCAATTTATTAGGCATAACCTTTATATTATTAATAAAATCATCAGCACCTGATTCAACGGCCTTTTCTCGATCTCTTGGATCGGGATGAGAATGTCCAACACCTATAATAAAAATTTTCATTTCTGGGTTATTTTTGCGTATTTCTCGCACAAAATCATATCCGCCGATTCTCTCATTTATCAGCAACATATCGATTTTTTCTTTCTGAGTAATATCCGACACTTCTTTTTCGTTGTGGGCAATTGTGGCATCAAAACCTTCTTTCGAAAAATTTCTCTGATGTATTTCTGATACAAGTTCATTATACTCGGCTATTAATATTTTTGGCATAAATTTTAAAATTATTTTTTAATTTCAGTTTGTTCCAAAATTTCTTTCGGGGTTTCAATAGGCAATTCCATGATGAATCGCGAACCCTTGCCTTCACCGTCCGATTCCGCCCATGTGCGTCCGCCGTGAGCTTCAACCATAAGCTTTACCATATAAAGGCCAAGTCCAGTGCCACCCGAATTGGAACCCGCTTTGTCTGTTCGGGAAAACTTAACAAAAAGCTTGCCCAAATTTTCTTTGGAGATTCCGTTTCCGGTGTCGGAAATAGTGACTCGCACAACCGGTCCCAAAATCGAACCTCTCGCTTTTTCTATTTCTATATCCTCAGCATTAAGTGGTTTGTAGTTAGAGGAAGGAGCAACTTCGGTTTTTATAGTAATCGATCCTTTTGGCGTGTATTTTACCGCGTTATCCACAAAATTAAAAATTGACGCAGTAACTCATCCAAAATCTAATGATTGCCCTAGTCGATTTATCATTTAAAATCTAATCTTGGAGATAGCTAAACAATTAAGGCTATCTCCATGAAAATGAGTTTAAAATCAAGAAGAGAATTGG
>Ga0209211_10002245_pt1 | contig 33816 bp, 35 predicted proteins | sample RifGroA2_FD_183992 | JGI IMG/M metagenome (GOLD analysis project Ga0209211, IMG submission 183992) | Groundwater microbial communities from Rifle, Colorado, USA - Groundwater A2 (SPAdes) (version 2) | ecosystem: Environmental > Aquatic > Deep subsurface > Groundwater | place: Rifle, Colorado... | reverse complement strand
AACTTATGAGCAATGTGCGCGGTTACCTCCGGGGTCGCCAGAGGCGCCCGGACATCGTGAAAAACTATTTTCAGGAAGAGCACGTGAAGTACGCATCAGTGTAAAGTACTTTCTGCTCCCCGTAGTATCTCCGAAAAATGATTTCTGTAATAATCGATGGTCGACAGGCCTCTTGCGTCGTCCCAGTTGCGGACAAAATAACTTATATGTTTACCTATGGCCGACATTGGCAGGAGAACCCACCCGATACGTCCTATGGGGTTCAAAAAAAATAAAAACATGCATGTCGCAGTGAGCAAAGCAAACAAAAGGCTGTCCCAGTAATCACCAGAGCCACCAAGCGCATAATTGAAAACAAACATAATCCACACTAAGGGGCCAACAATCCTAACTAGAGTCTTATGGAGCAACGTCATCATATGGCCATCACCCTGCCTTTCATGGTGCGATCCTACAAATATCACAGAATAGTTTGAATTCGCCAAGGAAAAACTGTATCATAAAATTAACATGAACCCGAAGATGACAAAAAAATCGAAATTAACGCTCAAGGGGTTATCCCAAAGCTTCGCGTACGCCTTTAACGGGCTGCGCATCACCCTTCTCTCCCAGCAGCACGCGTGGTTTTATCTGGCCGTGACCATCCTCGTTTTTCTGGCCAGCGCCGTTTTGGAGATCTCAGCGGAAGACTGGTGCTGGATGATCATCGCCGCGGTGAGCGTCTGGACCGCGGAGGCCCTCAACACCGCCTTCGAATTCCTCTGCGACGTGGCCTCGCCTGAATTTCACCCGCTCGTGGAAAAGGCCAAAGACGTTTCCGCCGGCGCAGTACTCATTTGCATCATCGGAGCAAGCGCGATCGGTTTCATCATCCTTGGCCCTCCCCTTTTAAAATCAGTGACAGGGACTAATTTCTAGAAATTAGTCCCTGTCACTGATTTAATCTATTCTTTCTTGCAGCAACTCCCGCCGCCGCAGCAACCGATCGAAAACGGTCCCGGACCGGTCGCGATCAAGGCCAGCGCCATCGCAATCAAGGCGAAATTGTATTCAAAGCCGCCGTTCATCATGCCGAATCCGTTTTTCCCGTGAACCATCACGATCGCGCCGAGCATAATAATGGTGATGACCACCGCGCCTGCTTCAACAAGGAATCCGGTCAAAATGGCGATCCCGCTCAAGAATTCGCCCCACGCGACCAAAGTCTGCAGGACAACCGGCAGACCCGGGTTCCAGGCCGTCCCCATGCCCGTTCCCTCGCCGAAGACCTTGCCAAACCCGTGATACGTGAAGATGATCCCCAGCCCCAGCCGCAGAAAAACCGCCGCGTACGGCTTTAACTTCTCACAACATTCTTTTCCCATCATACGCACCTCCTGTTTAATGATACCGTATTTTCATAAGCTGCCTTGAAGCATTTTGTAATACTGATTAAGGAGTCCCAAGGCGTGGACGGTGGCCTTGAGCAAGGCAAGCGTGATCAAAGTAAAAACAGTAGTCAATACGATCTTCTTTAACAAAGAAAAACGCGGGTTGACCCACACCAGAGGGATCACCAGCGGCCCTGTGACCAGGAAACCCCAAACCAGCGTTGAGGTCTTCAAATACCACTTCGTTTTGGGCACGAGGAATTCCCCGCAGTGACGGCATTTGATGGCGTCCTCCTGGATCTCCTCGGCGCAAAATGGACATTTTTTCATGTCGCCTTTCCCTTCAGCGTCTTCAGTTCCTGCGGGTTCATCGGATAGCTGTGCGCGTTGTCGGGGAATTTCCCGCGCCGGACGTCCGCGCAAAAACGGGCGATCCCTTTTTCGATGGAATCATTAAGGCGGACATATTGTTTGACGAATTTCGGCGTGAATCGCTCGAACAATCCCAGGAGGTCGTGCGTGACCAGGACCTGTCCGTCGCAATCTTTCCCGGCGCCGATGCCGATGGTGGGGATCGAAAGCCGCCCGGTGATCATCGCGGCCAAAGGCGCGGGGATACATTCTAGCACGACACTAAAACACCCCTTCTTTTCCAGCGCCAGCGCGTTTTCCAAAATCTTGCGGGCGGAACCGGCGTCCTTGCCCTGGACCTTGAATCCTCCCATCTGCCCGGCGGTCTGGGGTGTCAGCCCGACGTGGCCCATCACGGGAATCCCGGCGGCCACGATATTTCCCGCCGCTTCCAGACAACGGTCGAACCATTCCAGCTTGACCGCGTCGCAGCCGGCCTCTTCGACGAACCGTCTGGCGTTGGCAACGGCCAGGGACGGGTCCTCCTGGTAAGATTCAAACGGCATGTCCCCGACCAAAAGCGCGCGTTTGACCGCGCGGCGCACCGCTTTTGCATGGTGCAGCATTTCTGTCATTCCTACCTGTGTTGTGGAATCCAGTCCAAGGGCGACGTTGGCCAGGGAATCGCCGACGAGAATGATGTCCACCGCGCTGCGGTCAATCAAGGATGCCAACGGATAATCATAGGCCGTCAAGACGACAATCTTTTCCTTCTTGCGTTTCTTTTCCTGGATTTGACGGACCGTTACGTGTTCACTCATATCACTTCTTCTGCAAATAATTTTCGATGTCCACAGCCGCTTTTTTCCCCGACGCCATGGCCTCCACCACCGCCGTGGCGTTGGTCACCACATTGCCGCAGGCAAAAATACCGCGTATTGAGGTGGAGGAATCGTCGGGATCTGTCCAGACCGTCCCGTCGTCATTGACCTTCAACTGGGGAACGTCGCGTTTGATGAGAGAATTCGGAGTGTGTCCCATCGCGATGATCACCGAATCCGCCTCAATCACGAAATCGGAATCGGGCACCGGCGTTAATTCCCAATGTCCGGTCGCGCGCGTGTCCGCGTAATCGAGCCGCAGGCATTTGACCGCGCGGGCGAAATGTTGGTCGTTGCCGACGATTTCCAAAGGTTTGACGAGCGCTTCGATGTGGACACCTTCTTGCGCGGCGTAAACACTTTCTTCAGGGATGACTTTTTTATCTTCCAGCGCCCCGGGCGAGACCCACGTGACCTGCTTGCCCAGCCGCAGGGCCGCGCGCGCGCAATCGAGCGCCAAATATTGCGACCCCAGGACAACGACCCGCGCGCCCAAACGGAGGTCGTCATCTTTTTCGCGTTGCCGCTGGAACTGGTTCAAACGCAGAAGAAATTCCTCGCCGTAATAAACGCCGCCTAAATTCGCGCCGGAAATGTCCTGCAATCGCACAACACCCGCGCCGGTTGCCAGCAGGACCGCCTCGAACCCTTGCGTGGTAAGGTCCGGCAAATTGATACTTTTGCCCGCGTAACAATTCGTCTTGATCTCAACGCCCAGAAATTTGATCTCCTGGATATCTTCCTCGAGGACCTTCGCGGGAAGACGAAACGACGGGATGCCATAACGCAACACCCCGCCGGGCTGGTCGAACGCTTCAAAGACCGTCACGCGGTAACCTTTATGCGCCAACGCCGCGGCCGCGCTTAGTCCGGCGGGACCGGAACCGATGACCGCCACTTTCTTGCCCGCGCGCGCCTGCGTCTTGCGCAAGGCGAATTTCGGTTTTCCAAAATCCGCCGCGAAACGCTCCAGCGCGCGGATAGCCGGCGGATCATCCTGCTCGTTACGTAACCCCGCGATCTCGCAGGGCGCCGTGCACACGCGCCCGCAGACCGACGGCAAAGGGTTCTGTTCCCGGATCTTTGAAAGCGCCTCAACGGGGTGGTTCCCGCAGAGCGCGCGCACGAACGCGGGGATATCGACCTCCAGCGGACACCCCTCCTTCTCGCCGGGTTTCAAACACTGCAACGCGCGTTTGGCTTCTTGAAGCGCTAGCTTCTTTGGATATCCAAGGGAAACTTCGTCAAAATTCTTAGATCGTTTTCTCTCGGATTGAACGACGACTTCAGGTTGCCCCATCGGTCCTTCTCCTTAAAGGCGTTCATGCGGATTTTCAAGTCCGCGAAATCAACTTCGTGGCCGTTAAAGGCCGGCCCTTCCACGCACGCCAGAACGGCCCTGTTGTTGACCTTCACGCGGCACGACCCGCACAATCCCATGCAATCGACCATCGACACATCCAGGATGACCTGCGTTTCTATATTCAACGCTTCCGTCAAGCCGCAAACGGTCTCCATCATATCGACCGAGCCGACGGCGTAAACCCCCTGCACCTTCTCTTCGCCCATCACCCGCCTGAAAAGGTCTGTGGCCAGGCCGCGGTATTCGCGCGTCCCGTCTTCAGTCGCCACAAAGATCTTGCTCGAGGCAATGCGCATCTGCGCCTCCAGCAGCAATTCCCGGCGCGTGCGCGCGCCGATAATGCCGATCACTTTGTTGCCCGCCTGTTTTAACGCGCGGGCGACCGGCGCGATGCGCGCGATCCCCACCCCCGTGGCGATGCAGACAACCACGCCTTTTTTCTCGATACGGACCGGCGTGCCCAGCGGCCCGAGGACCGAATAGATCGACTGGTTGATCGGCATGGCACCGAGCTTTTGCCCCACCGGGTCCGCCTCCTGGACGATGACCGCGATGATCCCGCGCAGAGGATCGATCTCGGCAACGACCAACGGGATCGACGCCCCCCCTTGCGCCGGACATACCTTGACGAATTGTCCCGGGCGCGCCTTTCCGGCGATGTCCGGACAACGGATGTCGAGGCGCTTGAACCGGTCGGCGAAATTCTGCTTGTTGACGATTTTGTAATCCATAATTGAAAACAGGATCAAGGGGCAGGGGTCAAGGAACAAGGAAAACCTTGCCCCTGCCTTGACCCTTGTTCCTTGCTACTTGACCCCCAAACTTTCCTGACCTTCATTTTTTCATGGCCTTCGTTAATTCCGGGTACGACAACGTGTTCAACACGTCTCCCTTCGTCAGCCAGCCGCGGCGGGCGGTGGTCACGCCGAATTTCATGTAATCCATATGTTCAACGCGGTGCGCGTCGGTGTCGATCACAAATTTGACCCCGTGTTTGCGCGCGTGGTAGACGTTGGCCCCGTTTAGATCCAACCGGACCGGGAAAGCGTTGATCTCCAGGCAGACATTATTGTCGACGGCGGCCTTGCAAACTTCGGAAAAATCGAAATGGTAGGGACCGCGTTTGCCCAGATGGACACCGGTCGGATGCGCAATGGTATGGACGTATTTGTTTTGACAGACTTTCACGAGCCGTTTGGTCAATTGTTCGGAACTTTGTTCGAACCCGCTGTGGATGGCGGCGATGAGAAAATCAAACTCGCTCAAGACGGCATTATTGTAGTCCAAATTTCCATCGCTGTCTATTTCTACTTCCGCCCCAAAGAGGATGTGAAAATCCTTCATCTTCGCGTTGAGGGCATCAATCTCTTTTTTCTTTTTCTTCAAGTCCTCGGGCGAAACACCGCCGGCCACCCGCAAGCGCGGCGAATGGTCGCTCACGGCCAGGTACTTGTATCCTTTCGCCCGCGCCGCCTCTGCCATTTGCGCGATCGTATTGTGCCCGTCCGACCAGGTGGAATGGACGTGCAGATCGCCCTGGATGTCCTTCAGTTCGACCAGCGCGGGGAACCTCTCGCGGGCAAAGTACTCCTCTTCCCCGAAATCCTCGCGCATCTCCGGCGGCACGTACGGCAGGCCCAGCGCCTTAAAACAACCGGCCTCCGTTTTTCCGGCGAGCATTCTCTCCCGGCCGCCTTTGACGGAAAAAACCCCGTACTCGCTGACTTTCATTTCTTTTTTAATGGCAATCTGGCGCAGTTTGATATTGAAATCCTTCGACCCCGTAAAATACAAGAGCGCCGCGCCGAAACTTTTCGGCTCCACCACCCGGATATCGACCTGGACGTTGTTTCGCGTGAGGACCGAGGACCTGGTTTCCCCGTGGGCGTTGACGCTTTTGACCTGCGGCAGGCGGACAAAGACGTCCATGACTCTTTGGGGGTTGACCGAATTGATGAGGATGTCGATGTCGCGCACCGTTTCACGTCCGCGGCGCAGGCTTCCCGCGGCGGCGATCTCCTTGACCTCAGGTAATTTCTTAAGGGCCGCGACGAATTCATCCGCCACCTGGGTCGCGGCGCCAAGGTTCATTCTTTCTTGCCCTTCCCGGACAATCTTCAGGCCGCGGCGGATGTTCTCGACCGTTTTCTCCTGGATGCCCGGCAATCCGCTCAACTTCCCCGCGTCAACCGCCTCGCGCAGGTCCGCCACGCTTTTGACCTTCAGCTGGTCAAAGAACAATTTCGCCTTCTTCGGCCCGATCGACGGAACATGGACAACATCGAGCAACCCTTCCGGGACTTCCTTGATCAGTTCCTCGTAAGCCTGCATCCGGCCCGTGTCCAGGTACTGGGAAATCTTTTCGGCGAGCGCCTGGCCGATGCCGGGGATTCCCGTCAAGCGGTTCTCTTTGCGGAGCGTTTCAATATCTTCAGGAAGACCGGCGATCGTCTCCGCGGCCTTATAATAGGCCCGCGTCTTGAAGACGATCTCTCCCTTGATCTCCAGGAGCGTGCCCATGCGTTCGAAGATGTCGGCGACGTCTTGATTCTTCATAGGAACACTTCAATGATATTTAAAAAAACACCCCCGGCGGAGGTTTGGGTAATTTTGAGGCGAATTTCAAGGCCTGCCCCAGGATCTGGAACGGCAGTTTGATCAACGCCAGCGGCGCCTGCAACAGCGACGCGCACCCGCTGGAACTGGCGCACATCGCGCACAAAAGCAGGACTAGTAAAATTTTCTTGAAAGGTTTCAATGCAGCACCTGTCTACTCGATTTTCAGGAACACCTTCGACTCAAAGGCGCCGTTTTCCAAGGTCGTCCGGACGCCCCAGATTTTAAGGTGCGTCAAGCCCGTTGAAAGCGGAGTAATGACATCGGCCTCGATCTCCTCGCGGGTTTTGCGCCCGATAAGATAACGGTCATAGCCGCGCCGGATTTCTTCCAGATCCTTTTGCCGCGCCCGCGCGTCCGCGAGCCCTTCTTCCAAAGCTTTGGCCTTTTCCCGGGACTGTTCCAGGTCCGCGCGGTGCATGGCGGCGTCGACCTGCTGGGATTCCAGTTTTTCTATCTCATCGCCGATCACGGCGATCCGCTTTTGGGTTTCCTCAAGCTCCCGCTTTTGGAGATCCATTTCCTCCGCAACATCGGCGAGGCGCCGCGCGCTTCCTTTTTGGAACGCCTCTTTCCGCGCGTCTTGCGCGACCTGCCGCGTCTTGACCCAGGCGAGGACATTCCGCAATTGGCTGACGGTCTCGCCGATCCGGATGAACTGGACCGCCCGGCTTCGCGCGTCGTCGGCCAGCCCCGCCGATGGCGGGGCCAGGTGTACCGCTTTGAAGGTATCGGCCGCCGCCAGGGAAACCGCCCGGCCCTGGAACGTATCGATCGCCCCCTTGAGGACCGTCCGGCTTAACGAAAACAACAGATATTCATCCAGAACGCAATACGCCAGTTCGACATCCCCTTGCGCCGGGCTGACGACATATCCGATCCGGATGCCGTTATATTGTTCCTCGTGCACATGTTCCAGGAAACGGCCTTCGAACTTCGCTAAAAGTTCTTTGTTTTTTGCCGCGTCCCCGACCTTGACAAAGAACAGGAAATCCGGGACCGGGAACAGCTTGCCCGCGCGCACGCCCTTAAAGTAGCCGCCCATTTCACCGCCGAAGGCCGGGAGGACATCCTCCTCAATGTTCATGTCCAGGACGGTCTCAAGCGCGTTGATCGGGGTGACCGCGTCCTCGACGCCCGCGTGCGCCGCCGTGACTTCCTGCGCGATCTCATCCCACGACGCCTTCAGGTCCAGACAATTGTTCCACTGGTAAACAATCGCGTCGGAGGGGATAAACGCCAGCGTCTCGTTGAGCGCCGCGGGACAGCTGTACGTCACGCTTTTTTCAGGGCCCACCTTATCCCGGTCGAAATAAAGGTCGAACTTGAGCGCCAGCATATCGTCCCAACGCCCGGAAAGTCCCAGGACATCCAGTCCGGCGGCCAGGCGCGTGCGTTCCGCAAGCCACGCCTTGATGCTCTCCACGTTTTGCCGCGCGCCTGTGTCCTCTTCGTCCTCCTCTTGCGCCGCGGCCGCGGCGGTGCCGCGGATATCCTCTTCCATGCGGGCGATCAGCGCGCTCAAATATTGATCGGTGTACGCGGAGATCTCCGCCATGTTCCAATAACCGTCGATCTCCGAGGACCTCATCGCCCGTTCGCGGGACCGGCGCAAATGCGCGTCAGCGGCCAGCGAAGGAACTTCCTTGCGCGAGGTCCGCACGCCCTGCTCGAGGACATGCTTATCCATTCCGATGACCAGGAGGTCGCCGATATTGACGAACCCGATGCGGATCCCGCTATTAGGTAAGGTCACGAAATAAAGCGTGTGTCCCCCGATGCCGGCCCTTTCCGGTTGCAGGGCCGTGTTGTATTGCAAAAACCGGGCCAGAAAATCCACAAAGACGCCCTTACCTCGCGCGCGGGTGACCAAAAGCACGTTGGAAAACATCTCGCGCACGAACGAGGACATGTCCTTGTCCGGCAAAAAGGCGATCTCCCCGGGGTCCGTTGCCGGCGGATAAAATGCGAGCGCGAATTCCTGCCCGAAGAACTCTTTCAAGACGGCCGCTGTCGACGGGTCGGCGATCCTTTCTCCCATGGATTTGAGCAAGTCTTTTTGGTGTCGGCTGAAGCCGCTTTTCTCAAACAAATAATCCCAGCGCACCGTCCGCAGGCTTTGCCAGAACGCGGTCGACCTGACCGTGGAAAGATTATTCTCAACGCCGGAGATCTTGACATAAAATAACGCCCCTTGCGGCAAGACATCTTCGATGGAGAGCGGCCTGGCCCGCCACAAAAAGATCCCGACGCCCGCGCCGATAACGACAAGGACGATCAACACAATAAAAATGATCCGTTTGGTGGACATATTAATTTGTAATCCCGAAAAATTCCCGGGCGTTTTTGTTGAGGACCGCCAGGGCCTTGTCTTCATCCATTTGCTTGAGAACGCAATACGCTTTTAACGTCCGCGCGACATCGCGCGGCTCGGCCTGATACTCTTGTTGTGTTTGCGGATCTTTAAAACGCACCGGGCAATCCGTTTCGATGAGCGTCTGCTCGATCGGCGCGCCGGCGATGGCCTCGCGCGACTGCGGACTGTACGCAACACTCGGCGCGGTCGAAACAAAATATCCCGCCTTGATAATATCGTTTAACACATCGACGGGGCCGCTGTACCAGTGAAAAACAGCTTTGCGCACGCCGGCACTTTGGGCGGTTTCCAGACACTCCCGCCACGCGCCGCGCGAATGGATCACCGCCGGCAAGTCGAGCTCTTTGGCCGCTTCCAGAAACGCGCGGAAGACTTCACGTTGTTCATCCTTTTTTGCCTGGTTTTTGCGCACCCACTTGTACCAAAAGTCCAGCCCGATCTCGCCGATGGCGGATAATTCCCCGGCGTTGGCGCGGATCAGGTCCAGGCACGCGCCCACATCCTGCCGGTTGGCCTCCGAAGGATGCATCCCCATCCCGAGGGCAATCTTTGGCTGCCGCGTGTTCTTTTTGATCTCCAGATTTTTGCGGCAGGAATTCAGGTCCATACTCACCGCCACGATCGCCTCCACACCGGACTCGACGGCATTCTTAAGGGCCTGGTCAAGATTTTCCAAATGATCCAAATGGGCATGGGTGTCGATGATGTGCATGTAAAAAATATAAACGTAGGGGCGGGCCTTGTGTCCGCCCATATACCAACGGTCATTGATTACGGGCACCCACCAGGGGTGCCCCTACTGTCCAGCACAAAAGTCACCGGCCCGTCGTTGGTCAGGGTGACATCCATCATCGCCCGGAACTGACCGGTCTCGACGGGACAGTTTGCTTGGCGCAATTGCGCGACGAAATGGTTGTACAGCTCTTCCCCCTTGGCCGGGTCCGCGGCCGCGTCAAAGGAAGGACGGCGGCCTTTGGCGCAATCGCCGTAGAGCGTAAACTGCGAAACGACTAAAATCCCACCGCCGGTATCGGTGAGCGAAAGGTTCATCTTCCCCTGGCTGTCCTCGAACATCCGCATCTCGACGATCTTCCTGGCGAGATATTCAGCGTCTTCGCGGGTGTCGTCTTTGCCCACGCCGACAAAGACCAGCATCCCTTTGCCGATCTTGCCGACGATCCGGGAATCTACCTCGACTTTGGCGTTTTGGACTCTTTGCACGACGGCTTTCATGGTGACCCCGTGGAATATTATTATGATGATTATAAGTATTATTCAGAATGAGGTCAACCACATTGACATTAATTCCGCTTTGTGTTACAAGATAGCGCTATGAACTTAAAGAAAATTCTGGAAGAAAATCAGTTTTCCGCGGCCGCGGTCGAGCGGATCACCGAAAGCGGCATCGTCAACTTGCACCCCCCCCAGGCCGAGGCCATTCAAAAAGGGATCCTCAACGGCAAAAGTCTTTTGATGGCGGTCCCCACCGCCGCGGGAAAAACGCTCATTGCCGAGTTGTGCATGGTCAAATCGATCCTCGCCAACGACGGACGCTGCCTTTATATCGCCCCCTTGAAAGCCCTGGCCAGTGAAAAGTACAACGATTTCAAAAACAAATACGCGCCGCTGGGCATCGAGGTCGGTCTGGCCATCGGAGATAAGGACAGCCCCGCCCAGCATTTGAACCGTTATAAAATTCTGGTGGCGACCGCGGAAAAGGTCGATTCCCTCCTGCGCTCCCGCGCGCAATGGCTGATCAATTCTTTATCCGTGGCGGTATTAGACGAGATCCATTTCATTAATGACGGCTCGCGCGGGCCGACGCTGGAAATCCTCGCCGCGCGGTTGCGGCAATTGAATCCAAACATTCAAATCCTGGGCTTAAGCGCCACGGTCAGCAATGCCGCCGAGATCGCCAGGTGGCTTAGGGCGGAACTCGTTTCCAGCAGCTGGCGGCCGATCCCCTTGAAGGAAGGCGTTTATTACAGCGAACGCATCCAGTTCCACCGTTACGGGACAAAGATCATCAACGAGGAACCGCCGGATGATTTGAGCAAACTGACGCTGGACACGCTGCGCGGCAAAGGACAGGTGCTGATCTTCGTCAATTCCCGACGATCCACGCAGGCCGTCGCGCACCAGATCGCCGGCGACGTCGCCAAAACGATCACCGGCGAAGAAAAAGGACAGCTCGTCCAGCTTTCCAAGCGCCTCGCGGGCAACGCCAGCGACACGACCAAGATCTGCCGCAAATTGGCCGACGCGGTTTTAGCCGGGGTGGCGTTTCACCACGCGGGGCTCAAGCCCAACCAGCGCGAACTGGTCGAACAAAATTTCAAAAGCAATCTCATCAAAGTGATCGCCTGCACGCCCACGCTCGCGGCCGGGGTGAACCTCCCCGCCCGACGGGCCATCGTGCGCGACCTCAAACGTTACGAGAATGGCATCGGCCAGGCATACATCCCCGTTTCCGAATACAAACAATGCGCGGGGCGTGCGGGCCGGCCACAATACGACGATTACGGCGAAGCGGTCCTCATTGCCAAATCGTATTCTGAAGCCAACACGCTTTTAGAAAAATATGTCCAGGCCTCCCCCGAACCGGTCATGTCCAAACTGGGCGACGAGCAAGCCCTGCGCATCCACATCCTCGCCTCCATCGCCGGCGGGTACGTGCACGACGTCAAGGGGATGCTGGATTTTATCCAGCACACCTTTCTTTACCATCAGAGACAAAACGCGAATTTGCTCTCTCTGATCAGCGAGATCTTTGAATTCTTGCACAAGGAACTGTTCATCGAAAAAAATAGTCCGACTGCGCTCACTACAGGCGGCTACCGTTTTTTTGCCACGGCACTGGGGAGCTTGACCAGCCGTCTCTACATCGACCCCGTGACCGCGATCACGCTGCGCGACGGGCTCAACACCGTTGCCAAAAAGGGAACATTCTCCGCCGCGGGTGGGCTGCATCTCATTACCTGCTGTCCCGACGGGCCAGCGCTTAACACGGGCAAAAAAGACACCGAAGAGCTGGAGAGTTTTGCCACGCGCTTTCGCGAAGAATTCATCTTCACGCCCGAGAACCGGGCGGATTTGGATGATTACTACCGTTACGCTTCCACGCTTAAGACGACGGGGATGTTACTGCGGTGGATCGAGGAGGAAAAGGAAGAATTGCTCTGCGACCAGTTCAACATAGGGCCCGGCGATATCTACCGGCACATGGAATCAACGCAGTGGTTACTGTACGCGGCGGGCCGGATCGCGGACCTTTTGCATCACAAATCGCTGACGTTCCAACTGCAGATTTTGCGCAACCGCGTGCGCTACGGGATCAAGGAAGAACTTCTGGAGTTAGTCCAGCTTAAAGGGGTCGGACGCGTGCGCGCGCGCGTCCTGCACGAAAAAGGGTACAAACGTCTCTCGGACTTCAACCGCGCCACCCTCGACCAGCTCAGCCAGGTCAGACAGATCGGCAAGACCCTCGCCCAGGACATCCTCAATCAGATCGCCTCACCCTCAAGCCACAGAACGACCGCTACGCTTCAAAATTGATCTGACATTTTTCCGTTGCCACACAGTTAAGCCTTTTAGGTTTCTTTTTAATGACTTTAAGCAATTTTTCCACTTCTTTTCTGGTTTTTTCTGTTTTGTTTTTCTTCATGATGGGGTCGGACGCAATTGATAATGAATATGTTCTTTCTTTTCCAAAGCATAAATCACATCGAACAAATTGGAGGCTGTTGGATTACCATCGGTGCTGAACATCCGCATCAAACTTTTGGGATCTTTTTTTGTTAATTTACCCAGTCTCTCAAAACCCACAATGGCGTTAATATAATCCCTAAGAAGCGCTTTGCCTGTTTTCAAGTCCCCGGCAAGCATGCACTCAAGGCTTTCACGGAGCATCCCCTCTCGAAATTCGGGGTCCTGTAAAGCCCGCGCCTGCACTGTTTCTTTAAAGTCCCGTGTGATCGCCATCATTATTGCCCCTTATTGCGTTTTTTATATTCTTCCCAAAGTTCCGCTGCCTTATCAATATCTTTTTGCTGGCGCTGCTTTGTTCCGCCCCCAAGAAGGATGATCAAGGTATTGCCGTCTCGTCCAACGTAGATCCGATACCCGGGCCCCCAATCGATCCGTACTTCCCCAAAAGCGCCCTTAATGGGCTTGAAGTTCGAGGTGTTCCCTTGCGCTATCCGGGTCAAATATGTGTTTACTTTGTTTGCCGCATGGGCGTCCAGACCCTCAAACCAATCGGCAAAAGGGCTGATCCCCTCTTCTGTGATGTACTCTTCGATCCTGATCATAAGGTAACATATATGTTACTATAATGCAAACTTTATTTGGAATCTGCCGGATCATCAAGGGGGATTAACGGAAATCGATGGAGTATTTCAAGGGGGGATTACCGTCAACAATAATACATGACCGGCGCGGGAAAGGCAAAGAATTCTTCGTGTGGCCTTGAGACCTGGTGGCGGGTGACCTTAATGGGGGTTACGTCGTGCTTGCCTTGAGCGAACGAAGTGAGTCGAAGGGTGTCCCCGGAGCGGAGACTGTCGCCTGTTCTGTTTCCTCTATTTACGCGCGCTTCAAACCGGCCAGTCCCTCAAGATACGCTCCGTTTCCTCGGAATGACGGCTTTCCTCGAGGATCATCTCCTCCAGCTGGACCGCCAGCCCCTTGTCGCCGAACTCTTCGGCTTCTTTGGCCCGCTGCGTATACCCTTTGACCGCCAGCCGCTCGGCTTCCAGGACGGCCTCCAGCATTTCCTGGTCCGTTTTGACCGGTTTCACGGGGCTCGCCGTCGTGGTCGGATCGCCGCCCAGCGCCACGATCTTGTTGGCCAAAAACTGCGCGTGCAATTGTTCATCCGCCGCTTCCGCGAGAAAAAATTGCGACAACTGCGGCCGGTAAGGGCCCGTGGCCTTGGCGGCGTAAGTGATGTACTGGACAATGGCGCTGTATTCGTTCGCCAGGTCCCCGTTGAGATTTTGGATCAACGCCTTTTTGTCCATAACGATCCATCCTTTCGAAGTGCCGGTATCTTTATCCTGTTTGTATTTTCCCCGTTAAAACCCGCCGAGGCCCTTCATCATATCGCCCAGGCCGGGCATGGCGAATTTTTGATAATCGGCCGGCGGCTCGAAAAGGTCCGCGGGTTGCGGCCCCGTTTCCAGATTTTTGTATTCGAAGCCCCAGGAACCGTCCACGGCCTCGACCTTGACCGGGAATTGTCCCGCCCGCAGCCACTGGTAGACGGAAACCTTCTTCTTTTTTTCCATGTAGGTGACCTGGAACTTTTCCGCGGGCGCACCGTCGACCGCTACGGTGCCCATCGCCACGCGCTCGATCTCGCCGTCGAACTCTTTGACCACCTTGGGCGCCGACGACATATTGACGGGCTGTTCCATATACATCTTGTCGGCCGGCATGAGCATCCAGGAAAGGTCCTTGTCCCGGCGGATGATCATCACACTCTCCGGCATCTCCATGCGAACTTTGTCCTTGGCCACATAGATCTTCGCGTTGACGATCTCTTTTCCTTCACGGCTGACCATCTCCGCCGAGAATTCCTGCGCCTCGGCCCCGCCCGCCGCCAGAAGCGCCCCAAAACCCACCATAGCCCCAACGACCAACATTTTCCTGTTCATCACATCCTCCTCATTTGTAAAGGCGTTTTATTCCGTCCCCTTTATTCCTTCATCTGGAATTCTTTCAGAATTCGTGTCTTCCTCCATGCTATTCAACCGGTTCGCGGCCGCTTCCGCCGGTTTCCAGAACCAGCCCTTGGGATCCCAGCATTGGCCGTAGGAAAATTCATCGATGATCTTCTGCCAGGCCTCCCGCGCCTTGGCCGCCTCTCCTTTTTTATGATAAGCCTCCCCCTGGATAAAGTACGCGGTGGCGACATCGTTCAAGGCCCAATACGCGAAAATCTCCTCGTCACTTCCTTCCGGATACCCTTTCAACGCTTTTTGCATTTTGGCGGCCTCCCGGCTGTAAAGCTTGGCGCACTTGTCGGTATAGACCAAAACCTCCTCAAGCTTCCCCTCCTCCAGGGCCTTCCAGGCATTGACAACAAGGGTCACGGAACGATAGTCTCCGAAATCAAAATCCAGTCCCTTGTCCATCATAGCAATCATATCCGCGGCGGCGTCCGCCGGCTTCCAAAACCAGCCTTTGGGGTCCCAGCATTGACCGAACGCGTACTTCTCAATAATGGTCTTGTACGCCTCGCGCGCCTTCGCCAAATCTCCCGCCTTGCGGTAGGCCTCGGCCTGGATAAAATAAGCGGTGGCCACATCGTTTAAGGCCCAATAACGATGGATTCCGGCCTCTTCCGTCGGATAACCGGTCAATTTCCCCTGCATGATCGCGGCCCTGCGGCCATAAAGCTTGACGCATTTATCCGTATAAAACAATACCTTCTTCAGGTCTTTTTCCTCGAGCGCTTCCCAGGCCTTTTGGATCAACGTAACCGACCCCTCATCTTCCATTAAATATTGTTCTCCTTTATCCGCCGTATCCGCCGTCGCCACATTAACAACACAAAAATAAAACGCGGACACACCAATGATCGCGCCAGTGATAAACGCCTTTCGCTTTCTTTCCATAAGCCGCTTCCCCTTTCTTCCTCTATTTTCTTTTGCCTCGCGTTTATTATAGAACAAATCTCCCTCTCCTGTCGCCGGATTTTTTAGGGACGCCGATCCGCCCCTTTCTGGACCGGCTTCCCGAATTCGCCAGACGTCTGGCGAATTGTAGTGTAAATTCTCCCGACATCGGCTGAATTGTAGTGTAAATTGTGCGGCGCCGCACGAATTGTAGTGTAAAATCACGAACTCCGAACCGCCAACGATGAACCAGTTCTTTAAAGCATCTTCCCTATTTGGGCCGCCACAAATGGCCTGATGATCTTCTGGATGTTTTCCAGCTCGCGGCGCAGGGATTCGCGTTCCTCCAGGTCCTTTTTAATGTCTCCAGGGATCTCCTTGCCCAGGTACGTGTGCACAACCTTCTTCCCCTCGCGCCGCTGGAGGTAGTAATACTTCCGTCCGGAGATCAGACGCTCCTTGACGGTGCCCCGCGGCAATTGGGCGAGCCGGGCGTAAATCCTCGCGCGGGCGTTAAAATAGTGGAGCTCCGCGGACTGAGATCTCGCGGCGGCCCCGCTCCCTTTACGCTTGCGCGGAACGGAACCCTGACCGGAACGCCTTCCATCCCCCAAATGAAGAGGGGGCGTCCCGGCGTCAGGATAATTTTTGCTGTGCTTTTTCGCGGATTTTGCCATTCGTTTTACCCCGGCTCACAGATACGCCTCGGTTTTAATCTTTTTTTCGAGGTGATACACGAGGAATTTGTTGAGGATGTATTTTAATTCTTTCCGGACGGTTCTGGTCAGGCCCAGCCGCAGGCTCTTTTCCCAAGGCGTCTGTTCAATATGCAGGATGGTGGCGATCGTGCCTTTGGAAATGGGCGTCAGGACGCTTTCAGGAGACGGACACTGGACGCACACCAGCCCGCCGGAGCGGAGGCTGAAATACGCATTCCCTTCCACTTTCTTCCGGCACTTCACGCACGCGTCGATGTGCGGCCGGAACCCCGAGAGAAGCAGGATCTTCACCTGAAAGACGTGGACCAATTTGTCGATGTCGCGGATGGACCCCAGCGCGCCCAGATAATCGAGCAATAGTTGGTAAATTTTGCGGCCGGGCTCTTCCGCGGGCATGATGACATCGATCAACTCCAGCGCGTACTGCGCGGCCATGTTGCGCCGGTAATCTTCGCGCACGGCGAAGAAATATGCTTTAAGGTCGCACTGGCTGATCAGGTGCAAATCCGAGCGAAGGTACTGGTAGTAAACGATGTCGTTGACGGAGAATTTGTCGAGGTAACTGCCGAATTTGCGCGGGTCCTTACGGATGCCCTTGAGGACCCCTTTGACCTTGCCGTAATCCTTCGTGAAGAAAGTGGCGATGCGGCTGGTTTCGCGGAAGTCGAAACTTTTAAGAACGATGGCTTCGGTTTTGAGGATCATTTGTTGGAGTGGTCAGTGGTCAGATGTCAGTGGTCAGGGGTTTTCTGAACACTGAACACTTACCACTGGCCACGACATTAATTTTCGTTCCTAAATACTCCAAAATCTCCCGCTCCTTCTCGCGCATCGCACGGATGTCGGCGGGGGCGTGGTCGTCAAAGCCCAGCAGATGCAGGATCCCGTGCGCGACGTACAAGACAAGCTCGCGGTCCAGGGAAGTCTGGTAGGCCTTCGCGTTTCGCAGCGCCATATCGACGCAGATGGCGATGTCGCCGTTCACCTCGCCCGGACGGTGGCGGTCGCGCAGGTCAAAGGCCAGCACGTCGGTGACGTAATCACGGCGCAGATATCGACGGTTTAAGGAACGGATCTTCGGGCTGGAGACAAACGCGATCGTAAGCGTCGCTTCCCGCGCGCCTTCATATTCAAGGACCGCCCGGGCGATGGCCGCGACGCGGGGAAGTTTAAGGGAAACCTTCTTCTGCAGATTTTCGACCGCGACCCGCGTCTTTCTAGTCGCCTTTGGGTTTGGCCGAGCCGTTTTTCTTTTCCGGATATTTAATTCGGGCATGATACATCGCGCTCAAGATGCGCGTGAACGTCGATGAAATTTTATCGATCTCTTTTAAGGTGAGGTTGCATTCATCCAGCTGGCCGTCGATAAACTTGTTGTTGATGACTTTTTTGACCGTCTCCTCGATATTGGTCGGGTTGGGTTCATCGAGCGCGCGGGTGGCGCCTTCCACCGAATCGGCCAACAGCGTGATCGCGGTCTCGCGCGTCTGTGGCTTTGGCCCCGGATAACGAAAATCGGCCTCATCGACCTTCTCCCCTTCCTTGGCTTCCTCGAGCGCCTTCTGATAAAAATAATATATCAACCCCGTCCCGTGATGCTGGGGGATAAAATCAATGATGGCGGAATTGAGTTTATGTTTCCTGGCAAGCTCGATGCCTTCGATGACGTGATTAAGGATGACCAGCCGGCTCATGGTGGGCTCGATGTCATCGTGCTTGTTATATCCGAGCATCTGGTTTTCCGTAAAATATTCGGCCTTGACCAGCTTCCCGATATCGTGATAATAAGCGCCCACGCGGGTCAAAAGCGCGTTGGCGCCAATGGCATCCGCCGCGCCCTCGGAGAGGTTGCTGACGATCAAACTGTGATGATACGTCCCCGGCGCTTCCAAGACCAGCCGCTTTAAAAGCGGCTGGTTGAAGTCGGCCAGCTCCAGCAAACTGTAATTGGTCAACACGCCGAACAAAAACTCAAAGACTTTCAGGGTCGCGATGACCAAAAAAGCGGAAATAAAGCCGTTGAACGCCAGCGGATACAAATGATGGACGACAAAATCCCTGTTCAAAAACAGATGATAATCCGGGTTCAAAAGGACCAGGCACGCCATGTGGACCGCGCCGACAAACACGCCGGCGCCGATGATCTGGCCCCGCATGCGCGCGTCGCGCACCGTGTAGGCCCCGGCCAAAGACCCGAGGAAAAACGTGAGCATCATGCCCACATCGCCGCCCAAGACAAAACTGACCAGAACGCTGCCGGCGAAGGCCATGACAAAGGCCAGTTGCAGGTCGTTGAACAAGAGCATGGTCAAAATGGCCACCCCCGCCACGGGCACGTAACGTACCGGCATGTCGCTGTAATGGACCGTGATATGCGCGGCAAAAACGATCAGGGCCAGCAATAATCCCAAATCAAGGAACAGCCGCAGACCGGCTTTACGCGAAACAAAAAGATGGACGGCCAGAAAAAGCAGGAATAAAGGGATGACCAGCGGATACCGGGCGGCCCAGCAAAATACCCCAAGGCCGACGGTCGCCAAGACCGCCAAAAATATGTTGAAGATACTTCTGCGGGTCGATTGTTTAAGCTTGTTGATCATTCGCGTAGGCCTCGATGATCCTCTGGACAAGTTCGTGGCGGACAACGTCATCGCCGGTCAAGTGGACGAATTTGATCCCCTCGATATTTTTCAGGATTTTCTCGGCGCCGACAAGGCCGTTGGGGACGCCCTTGGGCAGGTCGCTTTGCGTGATGTCGCCGGTGATGACCGTTTTGGAATCGAACCCCAGGCGCGTCAAGAACATCTTCATCTGAAACGGCGTGCTGTTCTGGGCTTCATCCAGGATCACGAAGGCGTCGTTGAGCGTCCGGCCGCGCATGAACGCCAAAGGGGCCACCTCGATGATCCCCTGCTCGGTAAAACTCTCCACCTTGTCGGCGTCCATCATGTCGTAGAGGGCGTCGTAGAGGGGCCGCAAATACGGCAGGACCTTTTCCACCATATCGCCGGGAAGATACCCCAGGCTCTCCCCCGCCTCGATGGCCGGACGCGTCAGGATGATGCGGCGCACCAGGCCCTTTTTCAAGGCGTTGACCGCCATGGCCATGGCGAGATACGTTTTCCCGGTCCCCGCCGGGCCGATACCGAACACAATATCGTGATGTTTGATCGCGTCCACGTACTCGATCTGCCCTTTGGTCTTGGGGGTGACCAGCGTGCCTTTGATCGAGACATCGATCTTTTCCTTGGCGAGCAGTTTGAAATCGACGCCCTCATCCGGCCGGGCCAGCTTCAGGGCGTAGATAATATCCCTGGTCTTGATGTCCCCGCCGGTATCCAGGATGCCCAAAAGATAATCAAACAGGTCGCACGCCCGGTCGACCTGCGGACGCTCGCCGCTAATCTTCAGGCCGATTTCGTTACGGACGATCCTGACCTTGAGCTCGTTCTCGATGAGCTTGAGGTTGCCGTCGTATTTGCCGAAGAGCGTCGGTAATTTCTGGGGGTCTTTAAACTGGATCGTTCTTTCCATAATGAGGGGATGAATGGCCGGTCAATCCACGGGAATTTGCAGGACAGTGCCGGGTTTGATCCGGTCCGGGTCGGGGATCACGGACTTGTTCGCTTCGTAGATGCGGGTCCATTTGCTGTACGAATCGTAGAATTTTTTTGCGATCTTCTGGAGGGTATCGTCTTTTTCCACCGTATATTGGATGGACCGCGTTGTCCCCGGTTCTTGGCCCGCGCTTTGATCCCGCGGAGTCCCGGCGCCGGTTTCTTCATCTTCGAGAGGTTTAATGTTCCCCGACCCTTTGGAAACCTCCATCACGTAAACCTTGCGCGTCGTTTTACGTTCCGCGAGGGTGCTCGCCTGCATGCTTCCCCCGATATAGCCCGCGTTGCCCATCCCGGAAATTTCCTGGTCGACCCGGGGCCGGTCCTCCGCGTAGGTCCTGATATTGATCCCGGAAGAGCCGCAGCCGTAAGAAAACAGCGCCAAGGCGCCTAAAAACGTTACCTGCCATAGTGATCTAACTGTCATATGCCGGTATTATAACCTCTTCAAACCCAGCTCGTCTAACTGTTTTTTATCTACTTCCGAAGGCGCGTCCGTCATCATACAGCTCCCTTTTTGGGTCTTGGGGAAGGCGATCGTGTCCCGGATCGAATCCAGCCCGCATAAAATGGCGGTCAGCCGGTCGATCCCGAAGGCCACCCCCGCGTGCGGCGGCGCGCCGTAATCGAACGCTTTCAAAAGAAACCCGAAACGCTTCTGCGCTTCCTGGTCGCTCAATCCGATGATCTCGAATATTTTCTTCTGCCGCTCCCGCTGATGGATACGCACCGACCCGCTGCCGAGTTCACTGCCGTTGAGGACCAGGTCGTAGGAACGGGCGCGCACTTTGGAATAATCGCCCTTTTGAAAATGATCCAGGTCTTCTTCCATAATGGAGGTAAACGGATGGTGCTCGCTTTCCCAGCGCTTTTCCTCTTTATTATATTTGAACATCGGGAAATCCACGACCCAGGTAAAAGCGAATTCGTCCTTATCCTTATCCTTGTCCTTGCGAAGGTCGGGTTTGTCCGAATTATACTGCTGCATCGCCTGCGCGTGGGTCATGCGCGGGAACGGGACCGGGATATCGATCCCCTTGACCTCTTTAAAGATCTTCTGGAACAATCCTTCCGCCAAAGCAAAAATATCTTCCTGGGTCACAAAGGACATCTCGATATCCAGCTGGGTGAATTCCGGCTGGCGGTCCGCGCGCAGGTCTTCATCACGGAAACATTTGACGATCTGGTAATACCGGTCCATGCCGGCAACCATCAGAATTTGTTTGAACAGCTGCGGCGACTGCGGCAGGGCGAAGAATTCGCCCGGGCTCAACCGGGACGGGACCAAAAAGTCCCGCGCGCCTTCAGGGGTCGATTTCGTCAGGACAGGCGTTTCCACGTCGATAAAACCTTCGGCGTTCATGAATGCCCGGACCGTGGAGCAAAGTTTGTGCCGGGTTTCCAGCGACCGGCGCAGCTTCGACCGGCGCAAGTCCAGATACCGGTAGGTCAAACGCAATTCTTCAGAAGGCTCTATCTCATCGGTAATTTCAAACACCGGAACTTCGCTGGGATTAAGGATCTCCAGCTCTTCGGCGCACAATTCAATTTCTCCGGTGGGGATGTCCTCGTTGACCATCTTGGCCGGGCGGACCGCCACCGTACCCGCCACACGGACAACAAATTCTGGCCCGAGTTTTTGGGCAACGGTATGGGCCTGCGGGCTCACCGAAGGGACGAAAACCACCTGGGTAATCCCGTAGCGGTCACGGATGTCGATAAAGATCAGTTTGCCGTGATCGCGCCGGGCCGCCACCCACCCGCACAACGTCGCTTTTTTGTTCCCGTGTTCTTTATTCAATTCACCGCAAGTATGTGTCCTTAACATAAATCCTCCCACATAATATGAAAATATGAAAATAAAATTGGCATAAAATAATTCTATATGATATATTTATATTGAAAAAGGAGATGCTTATGTTACGCAAATTAGGTCAAAATTATCAAATCGCGCTGCCGAAAGAAATTGTCCGCGACCTGCATCTAAATGTCAACGACTATGTGGACATCCGCGTGCAGAACAATGAAATCATCCTCGAACCGCAAGTAGTCATCCCCAAAGACCAGGCCTATTTCTACACCCCCCAGTGGCAGGACGATGAGCAAAAAGCCGATAAAGACATCGCCGAAGGACGCATGACCAAAACCAAGGGCGTCAAAGATCTGTTTAAAAAACTTGACTCCTGATGCACATCGAAGCCACCGAAACATTCATCCGGCTCTACAGGAAAATGCCCGAGGAGATCAAGGCGAAAACCAGGAAATCCCTGGAATTCCTCGCCGCAAATCCCTCCCACCCTTCTTTAGGGCACAAGAAGATGGCCGGGCAAAAGGACATCTTCGAAATTCGCATTTCGCAAAACTACCGGATTACTTATCAAAGACTCGGTGATACCGCCTACCTGCGCAAAATAGGCACGCACGACCTCCTGCGCGATCCTTGATTGACAGATTGCGGAACCGCTAATCCACACAAATGACCCCTTGGGCTTTCCCGTCTTTGACGCCATTAAAACACCTGCCAAGTTCAATCGTCCATTGAGAGCAATGACCGGTCACTGCGGTGCCGGCGGGGACGGAATCTTCCGCAATACAATCGCTCTCGCATTCGCTGTGATCCCGCCATTCCTTGCCGGACATCTAACGTCGGGCAAATTATTATTGCCAAAATAGTGTCTTTGTCGCTTTGCGACTATCCATGTCATACCACACATCTCGACACTTGCCTCCCGGGTTGCCGAGCATGCCAATGTTCTGTGGTTCGAATGCGCTCCGGTGCCATAAATGAAAAACAAGCAATCGGCTACTGTCTTTGGGCTCCACTTGGGCATAAAATTCTTTTGGATCTTCACCAGCACCCGCGACAGAAGCTGCGACTGCACGAGCAGCGTCACGATACTGCTCCGGGAATGCCTCCATATCAAGAAGAGCCGGTAAACCAGGTTTTCCTTGGTCTCTGACCTCTATCGTAATCGTGTCTGAAACAAGAGTTCCCTTTAAGCTGGTCTCTTGATAGCGGGCACCTGCACACTTAGGCATTCCTGCTATAGCTACATATATCTTGTAAGTGTCCGGCGGAAGCCGGGCATCGTCTGCAAATTGCCACACCCCGCCGCAATGAAACCACGTGAGGCTATCGAATGTGTGGGCAACCGACGACTGGGGAGGGATGGTCAGAAACGGTTCGAAAGAGGCACGTTCCACTTTTACGCCGCAGGGCTTCATGGCCACCCCTTTGGAATTGGTAACCGTGATCTCACTCACGCCCCAATAAGCGGGCGAATAAATTTTGGCGGTGTCATTAGCCGAATTTTTTATGCTCGCCTCGATATTTATCGATTCTCCCTGCTCATACACTTCCTTAGCCGTTTGAATGGTCAGCGTAAGCGGCTGGGTTGCCTTGACCTGCTCCCCCTTGGGTGAAAAAACAGGATCCTGCGGCGAAGCGCCTGACACGAAGCTCAACCATACAGACCGGATCGCCGAGAGTTGCGCAGACGGTTCATATTCGCGGGTCTCGCAACGATACTCAATGGGTGGCAAATCTTTGTAATGAAAACGGAACATAAACCCGGGGGCGTCAGGGACGAACTGTGTTCCTTGGAACGTCCAATACTGATGTTCAATCAGCGTTCGAAGCAGCTGACGAATTTCCCTGTCTGTTACGGCCCGTTCCTCACTCTTCGGCGGCACAGCCAAATCCCATATCTGGCTGACGATCTTTCCGTTGGCAATAGTATCGCCTCGGTGTCTTAACATCCCGCCGTCCATCAATTCAGCTTTAAGATCCGCCACAGCGCCCTCTCCCCGGCTCAAGGCGATCAGGCGCTCTTTCATGCGCAGTTCATCTTCAGACAACAGTCTGTTAACCTCGTCACGAATGTCAACAAACGATTCGTCCGATGGTGACACGCGCTGGACAATGTCCTCAAATGACACTTTAACGCCCCCCGGATATTGCGGATCGTTCTCATCGTGGACAAAATAATCTTGGCCGGCTTCAAAAGCGCCATGAAGATCTGTAATCATTCCATAGACAATCTGACCTTTTCCTTGAGATCCAGTCTCTTTAAGGAAAAGGAGATACTTTTTTCCTTCCGTTAATTTCAGGGGCAGGGGTGTACGCGTTGGTATTTGGATAAATGAGATGTGTATATTAAAACCGTCCGATGGAATCTTCTGAAGTTTCTGGGTAAAGTTTTCTTTAAAAATTTGTTTTAGTCGGCATATAGCCATCCAACGCTCAACGCCAGTTTCTTCTATCACCCCTGTATTGCGGGATTCAAGAATATCACCGATTGCAACCACATCCGACCGCCTCATCCTCTCCTGAAGGCTCATGACCGTCATCTCGGCGGAAGTCAAGGACTCCAAGGCCAGCAAAAATACCGCTGCCGTGACAAACGATTTTATAATCCGCATATTTTACTCCCCTTCATCCTTGCAGAATAGTTATGAGTTTGTCTTCCTTAACTTCCCGCTGTTCGCCGGTCGCCATGTCCTTGAGGGCCACCACGCCCTTTTTGTCTTCTTCTTCTCCGAGGATCACCACATAACGGCTTCCCGTCTTGTCCGCCGCGCGCATCTGGCTTTTCATGGAAGAAACTTTATAGCTCATATCGCTGGAAATCCCGCTGGCTCGCAGCTTCTGAAGAATACTAAAAGCCTTGGGGAATATTTTCTCATCGAGGGCGATCACATAAACCATCAACGGATCCGCTTGCGGCTTGTTTTCATCCGGCAGCGCCAGGAGGATACGCTCAATGCCGCAGGCAAACCCGACGGCATCGACTTGCGGACCGCCCAGTTGCGCGACCAGATCGTTGTAGCGTCCGCCGGCGCTGAGGGCGTCCTGACTGCCCAGCGAGGACTGCGTGATCTCAAAGACCGTGTGGGTATAATAATCCAGGCCCCTGACCAGGGTGGGCGCTTCCTCAAATTCGACCTTCAGGCTTTGCAGGATATCCTTTAACTGCGCGTAATACTTTTGGCTTTCGTCGGATAAATGCCCGTGGCCGGGGTGGATCCTGGCCACGACCGCGCGGCAATCGCTGTTTTTGCAATCCAGGATACGAAACACGTTGCGCCCAAAGCGGTCCCGGCAATCTTCACAGAGGGCACCCACGTTCGGCCCAAGCGCCTTACGCAGCGCCTGGGAAAAATGTTCTTTGTCCCGCGGGGAGCCGAGCGTGTTGATCTTCAAACGGAAGTCTTGGACGCCCAGTGTCCGCAACAAGGCAACATTGAGCGCGATCACCTCGGCATCGAGATACGGCGTCGCCGTGTTGGCCCCGATGACTTCCACCCCGATCTGATGGAACTGGCGCAAGCGCCCTTTTTGCGGACGCTCGCCGCGGAACATCGCTCCGATGTAAAATAGTTTTGAGATCCCTCCCTGGCGGTCCATGCTGTTCTCGATATAGGAACGCGCCACCGGCGCGGTCCCCTCCGGCCTTAGGGCGAACCCTTCTTCTTGATCGTGCGAAACCAGTTCGAGCAGCTGTTTGTTGACCACATCGCTGGTCTGCCCCAGAGAGCGCTTGAAAAGAGATGTTTGTTCAAAGATCGGCGTGCGGATCTCGGCAAAATTGTAGGTCGATAAAATCCTTCGGGCTTTAGCTTCGATCTCCTGCCATTGAGTTGCTTCAGAGGGGAGAATATCGCTGGTCCCGCGAGGGAGTGAAAATTGTTTGCTCATTTTAGCATGAACCCCGCCCTCTCACGATCGGTGAAAAGGCGGGGTTGTGAAGGTTATCATCCAATATATATCGTCGATATTATCTGATCTTGTGCTTCATCTCTAGGCCGGGCTTGAAGACGACAACTTTACGTGGAGGGACCGGAACACTTTGACCCGTGCGGGGATTGCGTCCGAACCGCGCTTTTCGTTCCTTGATCTTGAATACGCCGAAATTGCGGAGCTCAACTTTCTCACTGCGCACCAGGCTGTCCACAATAACATCAAAGGTCTTCTGCACGACCTTTTTGACATCCACCTGTTTGATGCCGGTCAGGTCCGTTATGCGCAAAACTATATCTTTCTTCGTCATGAAGCACCTCCTAATGGTAACTAGCGTACCATCAGTATGTTACAGTGTCAAGGAAAAATTCCCGTCGCCCACCAATTCCTTGATCCCGTTCATCAATTCTTCATTGGGCGTCACAAACAGGTCTTCGCCAACCAGGATCTGCACACTTTTACGGGATTGCGTGTCGAGGCGCAGATAAACCGGCACTTTCCCGGGGAAACTGGTCAATTTTTCCTTGAGGCTTACTAATTTTTGCTGGTCTACACTGGCGAGATCGACGTTGATGGTCTTGATGGCCCCGTAGACTTCCTCCATCTGTTTCATGTCGGTGGCGATAACCTTGGGCTCGTCATCGCGCCGGCTGACCCGGCCGCTTAAAAAGACAACCTCGCCTTCATTCAAATATTTCGACAATTGCGTGTACGCCGAAGGGAACAAGACCACTTCGACCGAACCTTCCATATCCTCCAGCCGCACGATGGCCATCCGCTCGTTGGTCTTGCGCGTATTGGTGAGCTTGATCTCCTCAAGCAACCCCACCAGACGCACCTGCTCGCCGTCGATGGTCTGCCGAAGGTCTTTGGTGGTAAAATTCGTGAATTCCCTGATCTCGGCCGCGTAATGCGCCAGCGGATGTCCGCTGACGTAAAAGCCGAGGATCTCTCTCTCGTAGGCGAGGATCTGGCTCTTGGACCATTCCTTGACATCAGGGAGATTTTCCGTTTCCTGCTGAAATCCGCCTTCCCCGTCGGCAAAGTCGAAGAACGAGACCTGGCCGGCGGCCTTTTCCTTCTGGCTTTTCGCCCCCCCCGCCAGCGCCCGGTCCAGGGCGGCCATCACCTGCGCGCGGTAAGCTTTAAAACTGTCCAGGGCGCCGCACTTGATAAGACTTTCGACGACCTTGCGGTTGACCAGACGCAGGTCCACGCGGGCGCACAGGTCCGACAGCGACGTGTAAGGCCCCAAGGTCCTGTTTTCCACGATGGAATCGATGGCTGTTGACCCGACGTTTTTGACCGCCAGGAGGCCGAAACGGACCGTGTTGGCGTCAACGACATTGAATTCTTTAATGCTCTCGTTAATCTCCGGCGGCAAGACCGTGATCCCCATGGCCTCGCATTCTTTGACGTATTCGACGATCTTGTCCGTATTGTTCTTTTCGCTGTTAAGAAGCGCGCACATGAATTCCACCGGATAGTTCGCCTTCAAGTAGGCGGTCTGATAAGAGATCATCGCGTACGCGGCCGAGTGGCTGCGGTTGAACCCGTAACCGGAGAAATAATCGATCAGATCGAAGAGTTTGTTGGCCTTCTTCTCATCGATGCCGCTTGTCCTCGCGCATCCGTCGACGAACTCTTTACGCATCTGTTCCATGACAGAAGGGATCTTTTTGCTCATGGCCCGGCGCAGGTGGTCGGCCTGGGTCAGGGAGAACCCGGCCAGGGCGACGGGGATCTTCATGACCTGTTCCTGATAGACGATGATGCCGTAGGTTTCTTTCAGGATCGGTTCGAGTTTGGGATGGTCGTATTTGACCTCGACCTCGCCGCGCTTGCGGCGGATAAAATCATCGAGCATGCCGCTGCCCATCGGGCCCGGACGATACAAAGCCAGGACGGAGATGATATCCTCAAATTCCGAAGGCCTGGTCTTCTTCAAAAGTTCGCGCATCCCCGCGCTTTCCAGCTGGAACACCCCGAAACTGTTGGCCTGCCCCAAAAGGGCGTAAGTCTTGGCGTCGTCGAGCGGGACGCGGCTGATATCAATGGTGGCCCCGTGGATCTTCTTGATCAATTCGACCGCCTGGCTGATGACCGTCAAAGTCCTTAACCCCAGAAAATCCATCTTCAGCAAACCGATCTTGGCGATGGCGTTCATCGCGAAACCGGTGACGATCTGTCCGTCGCTGGTCTTGAACAAGGGCACGTATTCATCGAGCGGTTTGTCGGCGATGACCACACCCGCGGCGTGGGTCGAGGCGTGGCGGTTCAACCCTTCCAGGACCTGCGCGGTCTCGATGAGCTGGCGCGCGGTCGGGTCTTCCAGAAACAATTTATTAAGCTGCGGCTCTTTCTGCAGGGCCTCTTCGACGGTAATGCCCAACTCCGTCGGGACCAGCTTGGCGATCCGATCGACCTCGGCGTAAGGCATCCCCATGACGCGGCCCACGTCGCGGATCGCGGCGCGCGCCTGCATGGTCCCGAACGTGATGATCTGCGCGACGTTTTCCGACCCGTATTTTTGGGTCACATACTCAATGACCTCCCCGCGGCGTTCGAAACAAAAATCGATATCGATATCCGGCATCCCCGCGCGCTCGGGGTTGAGGAACCGTTCAAAGAGCAGTCCGTATTTAAGCGGGTCCAGGTCCGTGATCCCCAAAAGATAACTGGCCAGGCTCCCCGCCGCGGAACCGCGGCCTGGCCCGACGGGGATCCCTTTCTGTTTGGCGAAATTGATAAAGTCCGAAACGATCAGGAAATATCCGACAAAGTCCATCTTTTCGATGACCTTGAGCTCGTGGGCAAGCCGTTCGGTGATCTCCGGCGTGACCGTCGCGAAGCGTTTGCGCAAACCCTCCTGGCACAGTTCCCGCAGGTAAACTTCTTTTGTTTTCCCCGCCGGCGGGGTGAAGCGCGGCAGATGGATCTGGTCGAAATCCAGTTTGAGGTTGCATTTCTCCGCGATCTCGACCGTATTTTTGAGCGCCTGCGGGATCCAGCCGAATTCCTTGACCATCAGGGCCGGGTCCTTGAAATAAAACTGGTCGGTCTTCAACCGCATCCTTTTAGGATCGTTGAGCATCGCCTGGGTCTGGATGCACAAAAGCGCTTCGTGCGCCCTCGACTGGGATTGTTCCAGATAATGGACGTCGTTAGTCACGACGAGCGGGAGGTTCAGTTCTTTGGCGATCTTCAGCAGGCCCTCATTGACGGTCTTCTGCTCGGCCAGGCCATGGTCCATGATCTCGATGTAAAAGTTTCCCTTGCCGAAGATCTGGCTTAGATCATCCGCGGCTTTCAGGGCCGAATTATAATTTCCCTGCTGAAGGTGCCAGGCGACCTCGCCTTTCAGGCAAGCGGATGTGGCCAAAAGTCCCCCGGCGTGTTTGGCGAGGATCTCCTTGTCCATGCGGGGAAAATAATAAAACCCTTCCAGATACGCGGTGGAAACGAGTTTGAGCAGATTGCGATAGCCCTGCAGGTCGCGCGCGAACAAAACCAGATGGGAGACCGTGCCCTTTTCCCTTTTTCTCTCCAGACGGCTGCCTTCGGTGACGACGTAGGCCTCGCAGCCGATAAGCGGTTTAACGCCGAGAGAAACGGCGGCCTGATAAAAGTCGATGGCGCCGAATAAATTGCCGTGGTCGGTCATGCCCAGCGCGGGCATCTTGTAGTCGGCGGCTTTCTGGATAAGGTTTTTGATGCGGCAGGCCCCGTCGAGGAGGCTGTACTGGGTGTGGACGTGCAGGTGGACGAAGTCGGTTTGATCCATAATTTGCTTGAGAAGCAAGAGACAAAGGGGCAAGAAGCAAGAAATTATTGATTGGAAAGGCGGGTAACTCAAAACATCTTTTCTTTACTTCTTACTTCTTGCTTCTTACTTCTTTTACTACTCCCATTCAATCGTCGCGGGAGGTTTGGAACTGATATCGTAAACGACGCGGTTGACGCCCTTGACTTCATTGATGATGCGGTTGGCGATCTGGCCGAGCAGTTCATAAGGCAATTTTACCCAATCCGCGGTCATCCCGTCAAGGCTGCTGACACAGCGGACCGCCACCACATTTTCGTACGTGCGCTGGTCTCCCATGACACCGACGGTCTTCACCGGAAGCAGGACCGCGAAAGATTGCCATACCTCATGGTAAAGGCCCGCTTTCTTGACCTCTTCTAAAACGCGCTCATCGGCCTCGCGCAGCATTTCAAGGCGCTCTTTGGTCACCTCCCCGATAATACGGATCGCCAGCCCCGGCCCAGGGAACGGCTGCCGTTTCAGTACCGCCTCCGGGATCCCCAAATGTTTTCCGATGGCGCGCACTTCATCCTTGAACAATTCGCGGAAAGGCTCAATGAGCCCCAATTTCAAATTCTTCGGCAAACCACCGACGTTATGATGGCTTTTGATCACGGCCGACGGCCCGCCGGTCGGGGAAAAGGATTCAATCACGTCCGGATAAAGCGTCCCTTGCGCCAGAAAGGCGGTGTCTTTGATCTTCTTCGACCTCTCGACGAATACCCTGGCGAATTCATCGCCGATGATCTTTCTTTTTTCTTCCGGGTCAATGACCTTGTCGAGGCGTTTAAGGAAATTCTTTTCGGCGTTAATGACGTTGAGGTTGATATTAAAATGTCCCTTGAAGGTCTTCTGGACGGAGGCCGCCTCGTTCTTGCGCAGCAACCCGTTGTCGACAAAAATACACTGCAGTTTCGCGCCGATCGCTTTATGGAGCAAAAGCGCGGCGACCGAGGAGTCGACCCCGCCGCTTAAACCCAGGATGACCTTCTTTTTGCCGACGGTTTCCTTGACCTGTTTTATGGTCGTGTCGATGAACTTATCCATGGTCCAGCGCGGCAAACACCCGCAGATGCTGAAAATAAAATTCGAGAGGATCTGCACGCCGCGTTGCGTATGGACAACTTCGGGGTGAAACTGAACGCCATAAATTTTTTTGGCACGGTTGGCGACCGCGGCAACAGGCGCGTTTAAGGTATGCGCGATGCCGGTAAACCCCGGCGGGAGTTTGGCGATCTGGTCGCTGTGGCTCATCCAACAGGTGATGTTGGTGGGCAGATTGGCAAAAAGGTCCTTGTTGCTGTCGATAAATAATTCGGCGCGGCCGAACTCGCGTTCCTTGCTGGCCTGGACCTTGCCTCCCAGCTGGTCGCAAATGAGCTGCATGCCGTAGCAGACCCCCAGGATGGGAAGCCCCAGGCTGTAAATTTCTTTCTTGAGCGCCGGGGCGCCGCGGTCGTAGACGCTCAACGGGCCGCCGGAGAGGATCAGCCCTTTGGGGTTGATCTCCTTGATCTCCTCGACCGAGATCGTGTAGGGGACGATCCTGCTGAAGACTTTACTTTCCCGGACCCGGCGGGCGATCAACTGGGTGTATTGAGAACCAAAGTCCAGCACCAGGATGATATCTTTGTTGCGGACCTTGTGGGTCTTGGCGGCCGAGAGGCTCCGGCGGGCGATGGCACGGGATGTCTTGATGAACTTGCTTTTGCTGGATGTGGGCCGGGGCGGCTTGCGGACGATTTTGCGCAGCTTTAATTTTTTTGCTCTTGCTTTTTTTATTTTACGTAGCATAACCTGTCCTTTTTTACTTGCCCATACCGACCCGCTGGCCCACCTGGAAAACCTTGCCTTCGGTCTGTATCGATGGCGCGATGATCATCTCCACATCATGCATCTGCTGGATGTTTGAGACCCCCAGAGAACCCATCGAGGTTTTAAGCGCTCCCATAAGATTTTGCGAGCCGTCATCGACCTTGGCCGGTCCGAAGAGGATCTCTTTTAATGTCCCGGTTGTCTTGACTTGAACACGTGTTCCCCGCGGCAGATTGGCGTGCGAGGTGGCCATGCCCCAGTGGTATCCCCTCCCCGGCGCCTCATGCGCGCGCGCGAAAGATGACCCCACCATAACGGCGTCCGCGCCCGCGGCGAACGCCTTGCAGATCTCCCCGCCGATCCGCATCCCGCCGTCGGTGATGATCGGGATATATTTCCCCCGGCGCTTGAAATAATAGTCGCGGGCCGCGGCGGCGTCGACCGTCACCGTGATCTGCGGGACGCCGATCCCCAGGACACCGCGCGTGGTGCACGCCGCGCCGGGGCCAACGCCCACGAGCAACCCGGCGGCGCCGGCTTCCATCAGCTCCAGGGCCACGTCATAAGTGACACAGTTGCCAAGGATAATGGGCATATTGGATTCGCTGCAGAATTTATGCAGATCGAGCACTTTATATTCCGTGGAAATATGCTTGATCGTCGCCACCGTGGACTGGACGACGAAAATATCGCATCCGGCCCTTTCGGCGATGGTGGAGAACTGTTTGGCGTTTTGCGGGATACAGCTGACAACGGCCGGGACTTTATGCGCTTTGATCTCCTTGATCCTCTTGGCGATGAGTTTTTCCTTGACCGGTTTTAGATAAACGCTTTGGACAAGTTTGGTCGCTTCTTCGGGGCTGGCCTTGGCGATCGATTCTAAAACCTCGTCGGGATTGTCGTAGCGGGTCTGGATACCATCGAGGTTCAGGACAGCGATGCCGCCTAATTTTCCCATGGCCACGGCGAATTTCACGTCCACCACACCGTCCATGGCCGCGGCCAGGATAGGCACATGATACGTTTTATCGGCGATCGTCCAACGCGTATCCACTTCATTCGGATTGATCGTCACGGAGCCGGGGACCAAAGCGACTTCATCGAATCCATAACAGCGGCGCGCGCGTCGGCCTATACCAATCCACTCGGCCATAACCTTCTCTCCTCTCCTATATCGTTGAAAATTACGGGGTTAGAACATTCTTGAAGATATTCCGATTATCCCGAAATTAAGTTTATAATATACTGATTTTAAAAGTAATTGTCAATGAATAAAAACCCCCGTACCATTCGGCGCGGGGGTTTATTATCGGTTCTGCCAATCCGTGACATTTTGTAACGGTTTGGGTGGTTAGATGTTATAACCACTTCACTTCCCTAAATTCTGGCCTTGATTTCGACGATCACTTTCTTCGCCGTCTCAAGGGCCGATTGGGCCTCTTCGTGATTAATGTGATTTTCCGAATCGTAGATAAAGCTGTGTCTTCTCCGGCGCAGGCGGTTAAACTTTGCCAAAAGGTCGTGATATTCATCACCCAGGACAAGTTTTGTGAATTCAATGATTGTTTTATGGGTCTGCTGGGTTGTCGGCAAATACCCCTTTGAATACATCAGGGCGCGGCAGGCGCGGATCATGGAGTGGTAGGCGATGGTCAAGGCCCACGTCAGGTCAATTTTCAGATTCGCTTGAGCCGTTTCCAGGTCCTGCATCGCGCGCTTGAGCTGATGCTTGATCTGGACAACATCCGGGTTTACTTTCTTGATGAGGTTATTTTTTACAAATTTCTCGTAATCCATCCTGTGAGCCTATCAGCATTATTTTCTTATTATTTAAAACTTCCCGGAGAAAAGAGTTTCTGCCCTTTATGTCCGATTTGAATTTCTTCGGAGAATACAGATTGTAATTGATTTCCCGCTGCAGACGATGTTCCAGTTGATCCAGTCCGGCGATCAGGACGTTTTCGTCCGGTTTGCCGACGATGATCAGGTCAATGTCAGAGACGGCATGCGCTTTGTCTTTCGCGAAAGATCCGTAGATAAAGGCGAGCTGAATATTTTTCAGCCCGCGCAGGGCTTCCTGAATATTTTCCTGGACACCGGCACTCTTCGAAACAAGATTCTTTAATTCCCTATAAAGAGGATAACGTTTATTGATCCGGAAATATCTGGCGTTGGCCCGGTATTCGCTCTCCAGGATCCCCTCTGCCGCCATATTGTTGAGGGTCCGCTGGAACACCCCTGGCTTTATCCCCAAGATTCTGCCGATCTCCTGCATGTAGAATGACTTCTCGGGATTGGTGAAAAACAGCTTTAGCAGCTCGGCTTTATTTTTTGTGAAGACGGCCATCGTTTATATCCTCAACGCATACAATTGTATGTTTTAAGCATAAACTTGTCAACCCGATTATCTTCCTTCGCATTGCCTCACATTAAATGTTACCGAGGCAAAATAAAACAGGATTCGTTGACTCATAATTGATGTTACCGTGTTTACAGGAGGTAACTTATGAGTCCACGATCCAAAAAAGAATACCTGGAAGCT
>Ga0209211_10002244_pt1 | contig 33821 bp, 36 predicted proteins | sample RifGroA2_FD_183992 | JGI IMG/M metagenome (GOLD analysis project Ga0209211, IMG submission 183992) | Groundwater microbial communities from Rifle, Colorado, USA - Groundwater A2 (SPAdes) (version 2) | ecosystem: Environmental > Aquatic > Deep subsurface > Groundwater | place: Rifle, Colorado... | reverse complement strand
GGCCCTCACGGCCCGGGGGACACGGAGCAAAACGCACACCCGACCCCTGCCGCGGGCGAGCGAACAACCGGGCGGGCGAGCAAGAACAAAACCACGGCATCTTGGCGACAATAAAGCCATGACCAAACTCCTGATCTTCGCCGGTAGCACCCGCCAACACTCCGTCAACCGCCGCCTCGCCCACGTGGCCGCCGCCCAAGCCCGTGACGCGGGCGCCGAAGTGACCCACCTGGAACTGAGTGACTTCAACATCCCGCTCTACAACGCTGACTTGGAGGCCACGGGCACGCCGCCCGATGTGATCCGCCTCAAGGAAATCATGGACGCGCACCCGGCCTGGATCATCGTCTCGCCCGAATACAACGGCAGCTACACCGGCCTCATGAAAAACACGCTGGACTGGGCCAGCAGCCCGGTCAAGGGCCACCCGGTCTGGGCAGATGGCGAAAAGCCATTTGCGGGCAAGGTGGTGGGCTTGCTCAGTGCGTCGCCTGGTGCACTCGGAGGTTTGCGCTCGCTGAGCCACCTGCAACCGCTGCTACTCGCCCTGCACTGCTGGCTGGCGCCCAAGCAGTTTGCGCTGGGCTCCGCTGGCAAGGCGTTTGACGAACAGGGCCAACTGATTGAAGAACGCCAGCGCCGCGGCGTGCAGGCCGTGGTGGACCAGGTGTTATGGGCAGCACCTCGCTTGGGCACAGATTAAGTGCCAAATAGGGCTCTAGCCCTCATAGACATTGCGCAAGCAGCTATATTATTCATAGCAAACTAACGCACCACGGCGTCCCACTCAGAACGGGTAGTGGCGCGGCGTGGTCTGCAGCGTCACCCAGCGCAGCTCGGTGAACTCGTTGATACCGGCCTTGCCACCAAAGCGGCCAATACCACTGCCCTTCACACCGCCAAACGGCATTTGCGCTTCGTCGTGCACCGTGGGGCCGTTCACGTGGCAGATGCCGGAGTCAATGCGACGCGCCACGTTGAAGGCGCGCGCGATGTCCGCGCCAAACACGGCGGACGACAGCCCGTACTCGTTGTCGTTGGCGCAGGCCACGGCCTCCTCCACGCCGTTCACGCGCACTACGCATTTCACCGGACCGAAGGTTTCCTCGTGGTAAATCTTCATGGCCGGGGTCACGTGGTCGAGGATGGTGGCGGGCATCAGCGTGCTGGTGGCCTTCTCCCCGCAGACCAGCTTGGCACCCTTGGCCAGCGCATCGTCAATCAGCGCGTTGCAATGCTCCACCGTGCTCATGCCGATCACCGAGCCCAGCACCACCGGCTCGGGCTTGCGCGGGTCGCCCAGCGGGAGGTTCTTGGCTTTGTTGGAAAAACGCTTGACGAACTCGTCAGCAATTTTCTGGTCCACGATGATGCGCTCGGTGCTCATGCAAATCTGGCCGCTGTTGGCAAAGCAGCCAAAGGCCGCGCCGTTCACCGCATCGTCAATGTCGGCGTCGTCCAGAATCACCATGGGTGCCTTGCCACCCAGCTCCAGCACCACGGGCTTCAAATACTTGGCGCAGGTCATGGCGATGATCTTGCCCACCTTGGTGGAGCCGGTGAAGTTGACGCGCCGCACCGCCGGGTGCGCCACGATGGCTTCCACCACCGCGCCCGCATCGGCCGGCGCATTCGTGATGTAGTTCACCACGCCGGGCGGAAAACCTGCGTCCATGAACGCCTCGACGATGAGCTGGTGCGTGCGCGGGCAGTTCTCGCTGCCCTTGAAGATCACCGTGTTGCCACAGGCCAGCGGCGTGGCAATCGCGCGCACGCCCAGGATGATGGGCGCGTTCCACGGCGCAATGCCTAGCACCACGCCCGCGGGCTGGCGCACCGCCATGGCCAGTGAACCGGGCACGTCGGACGGAATCACCTCCCCCGCCACCTGGGTGGTCAGCGCCGCTGCCTCGCGCAGCATGCCGGCGGCCAACATCACATTGAAGCCAGCCCACATGCCGGTGCCGCCGGTTTCGGCGCCTACGGCCTCGATGAACTTGGGCGTCTTGGCCTCCAGCGCATCGGCGGCTTTGAGCAGCAGCATGCGCCGCTCGGTAGGGCCGGTCTGGCTCCAGGTCTTGAAGGCTTCGGCGGCGGCATCAGCGGCCATCATGGCATCGGCCGGCGAACAGGCCGGTGCACGCGTGGCCACGGTGCCATCCAGGGGGTTGCGGCGCTCAAAAGTGGCGCCCTTTTCGGCGGTGACTTTGAGGCCATTGATGAGCATGGACAGATCGGACATGGGGGTTCTCCTAAGACAAAAAGGCGGGAATTACTGAACCGTGGTTTTGCGGCGGCGCTGCACCGCATCCGCAGCGGTGGTCTGGTCCGCCGCGTCAGCGCCGAGGTAAGCCTCACGCACCACGTTGGAACGGGCCAGCAACTGGGCCGGGCCGCTGGCCACCAGCGTGCCGCGCTCCAGCACATAACCGCGGTCGGCCACGGCCAGCGCCTTCTTGACGTTTTGCTCCACCATCAGCACTGTGGTGCCGCCATCGGCAATGCGCCGGGCCATGCCCAGCAGCTCGTCCACCATGCGGGGCGCCAGGCCCAGCGAGGGTTCGTCCAGCATCAAGAGGCGCGGCGCACTCATCATGGCGCGGGCCACGGCCACCATCTGCTGCTCGCCACCACTCATGGTGCCGGCCAGTTGCTGGGCACGTTCGCGCAGCTTGGGAAAGTCGGCCAGCACCTGCTCCAGGCGACGGGCACGCTCCGCCTTCGGGCACAGCCAACCGCCGAGTTCCAGGTTCTCCAGCACTGTCATTTGCGGGAACAGCTGGCGGCCCTCGGCCACCAGGGTCACGCCGCCCTGCACGATTTCGTGGGTTTTCTCGGGCAGGTCATCGCCGTCCAGTAGCACCATGCCACTGCGCGGGATCAGCCCCATCAAGGCCTTGAGCAATGTGGTCTTGCCCGCGCCGTTGGGCCCGAGGATGACGGTGAGGCCCGGCTTCACTTCAAAGCGCAGATCACGCAGCACCAGGAAGGCGCCATAACCCGCACTCAAACCCCGCACCTGCAGGTGCGCGCGCTTGCTCTCACCCAGCACAAAGGGGGTATCGCGGAACCACATCATGCGGCCACCTCTTCCTCTTCCGGCTCGGCCATTTCGTCGCCCAGATAGGCTTCAATCACCTCGGCATTGCGCACCACTGCCTTGGGGGCGTCGTCGGCAATCTTGCGGCCCTGGTGCAGCACGATCACGCGCTCCACATGGCGCAAGAGCGTGGTCACGGCATGCTCTATCCAGATCACCGTCAGGTCCAGCTCGTCGCGCAAGCGGCGTATCAGGCGTGCCATGTCTTCAATCTCGGCTTCGGTCAGGCCCGCCGCCACTTCGTCCAGCAACAGCAGTTTGGGTCTTGTGGCCAGCGCCATGCCAATCTCCAGCAGCCGCTGCTGCGACGGTGTGATGGCAGACGCTGGCAGGTCGGCCTGCGCCGAGAGGCCAATGAGCTGCAGAATGCTCGCCGCATCGCGCAGCGCCCACGGCACACCCAGCTCTTCGCCCCAGAACACATACTTGCGGCGGCGTTTGCCCGCGAACTTCAAACCAAACTCGATGTTCGCCAGCACCGGCATGTCGGCAAACACGCGCGGCGTCTGGAAGGTGCGCGCCACGCCATGCGCCGCAAAGCGGTGCGGCTTGCTCCCCGTCAGGTTGCGCCCGTGCGCCACCAGCCGCCCGGACGTGGGCAACTGCACACCCGAGATGGCGTTGAAAAAAGTAGTCTTGCCCGCGCCGTTGGGGCCGATGATGCCCACCAGCTCACCCGGCATGAACTTCGCGCTCACGGCGTCCACGGCGGTCAGGCCGCCAAAGCGCACCGTGACCTCGTGGGCTTCCAGCAAGGGAGTTACCCGGTCGCCGCCGGGCCGCCCCAAGGCGACCGACGCCCCCTCGGGGGGCAGCGCAGTACGCGCAGCGACAAGCGTGGGGGCTTGTGTACTAGACAAAGTGGCTCTCCTTCTCGCGGCGCTTAATGCGCTGCTTCTCACGCTCTTTCTCGCCACTCAGTTCGCGCTTCAAATCTTTCGCCCAGTCGCGGGTGTCGGTCCACCAGCCTTTGAAAGTGGCCCAGCGCAGTGAGGCGAGCCCGCCCGGCAGATAGAGCACGCACAGGATCAGCAGCAGGCCCAGCGACATCATGTAGACCTGCGGAAACTCCAGACGCAGGGACTCGGCCAGCACGCTGAACACAATCGCCGCAATCAGCGGCCCCCACAGCGTGAGCACGCCGCCTATCAGCGTGATCAGCACAGTCTGAAAACCGATAAAGGGGTTGAACACGGTGTGCGGGTCGATATAGGTCCATCGCACCGCCATGGCCGCGCCCACCGCACCGGCAAACGCCGCAGTCAGGCAAAAGCCGGCGATCTTGATCAGCCGCGTGTTCACGCCCAGCGTCTGCGCGCGCTGCTCGTCGGCACCAATGCCCATCAGCGCCAGGCCAAAACGGGTGCGCCGCACGACGATGGACACGGCCACCGACAGCACCGCAATCGCCAGCACGGTCAGGTAGATGGTGCTTTGCTCGGGCACCACCATCAACACGCGGCCCACGGTGCCGGTGACGGACTTCTCGAAGTAGGTGACCGCATGCATGATGAGTTCGGTCATGCCAAAAGTCAGCACCGCAAAGTAGGTACCGCGCAAATGCAGCACCGCAGCCCCCATTACCAGCGCCACCAGCGCGGCGACGCCTGCGCCCAGCAGAATGGTCTGCACCCAGCCAAATTGCTCCAGCAGCAGGGCAGTGGTGTAGGCGCCGATGCCAAAAAATGCCGAGGTGGCTAGCGACAGGTAACGCGTGCTGCCGCAGAACAGACCCCAGCTGGAGGACAGCGCCACATACATCAGGCAGGTCAGCGCCATGGAGATGACGAACTCGCTGGCGTAGTGCGGCAGGGCCAGCGCCCAGCCTGTGAAGGCCAGCAGCACCAGGATGTCGCGAATAAGAAATTGACGGGAATTCATGGCGACTCTTCAGGCTTTTCTGCTCTTGCGGGTAAACAACCCTTCGGGCCGCAGCAGCAACACGGCAATAAACACCACGTAAGACAGCAGCGCCTTGAGCGAAGGGTTGGTGAAATGCATGCCCAAAGCCTCTATCACGCCCAGCAACAGGCCACCGGCCAGCGCGCCGCCCATGCTGCCAAAGCCGCCGAGCGTGATGACGATCAACGCGGTCACCGTATAGGGCTGGCCCATGAAGGGCGAGATGGTGTAGGCCATGGACAAGAGCGCACCGGCAATGCCCGACAGCCCCAAGCCCATGCCAAACATCAGCGGGTGCAAGCGTTTGGTATCGATGCCCATCAACTGCGCGCCTATGGGTGACTGCATCAGCGCGCGCACACCCTTGCCCAATAGCGTCATACGCAAGAGCACGATCAGCCCGCCGCAAAACACCAGCGCCAGGCCAAACACCAGCAGCTTGTTGGCCGCAAACTGGGCCTCGCCCAGCTTCACAGGTTCGGTCAGGTAGTCGTAGCCGCGCAGGTCGCCGCCCCACTGCCATGACACAAAGTTCTGCACCAGAAACATCAGGCCAAAGGCCACCATCAGGCCGCGCGCCTCAAACACATCCAGATTCGGCGAAGTGGCCGAGAGTCGCCGGAAACACAGGAAATGGATGACCACGCCCAGCGCCATCAGCACCGCAAACGACACCGGCACCATCAGCAAGGGGGACAGGCCGAACTGCGTCTGCACCAGCCAGGTCAGGTAGGCGCCCACCATCAGAAATTCGCCGTGGGCGATGTTGAGGATGCGCATCAGGCCGTACTGGAGGTTGAGCCCCAGTGCGACCAGCGCGTAGATTCCGCCGGTGATCAGGCCGGAGGCAATCAGTTCTAGCCAGGCAGTGAATGACATGGGTTGGAAATGGAGAGAATAAACACCCGTTCACCCTGAATCTGTCGAAGGGTTCAGTGCGAACGGTGCGCCGCAAGAGGGCTTCGAAAAGCTCAGCCCGAACGGAACTGCGGGGTGTGGCGCCTACTTCCAGGCCGACTTGTTGGCGTTCAGCTTGGCGGTCGCCAGATTGGCCGGCCACACCACCTCAAACTCGCCGTTTTGCCACTGGCCCACCGTACCCGGTGTGCCCACGTTTTCGCTGCCCGCAAACTTGATGTCGCCCAGAATCGTCTTGTGCGTGGTGCCCGCCACGTAATCGCGGATGGCCTTGCGGTCCAGGCCGTGTTTGGCCACCGCGTTGGTCAGTATCTCCAGCGACGCCCAAGTGGCGCCACTGGCCCAGCGGTCCGGTTCCTTCTTCTGGCTGGCCACGTGTGCATCAAAATAGGCCTTGGCACCGGGGCTGGTCTTGCTGTTCCACGAGCCCATGCCCGTCACACCCTCCGCACCGGCGGGAGTCATTACATTGCGGTACAGCTGGAAAGCGGTGCCCACCGACGCGTAAAACACCTTAGGGTTAAAGCCGACTTCCTTGGCCTGCTTGCTGGCCAAGATGGTGTCTGGCGGGTAGGTAAAGCCGACGAAGGCATCGGGGTTCTTGTCCTTGATGGAACGCAACACCGGCGACAGGTCTTTCACACCGCCGGGATAGCTCTTGTCCTCCACCAGTTGGATGCCACTGCCCTGCAGGGCCACCTTGAGCGCGGCGTAGTTCTCCAGACCAAAGAGGTCGTCCACATAGATCACCGCCAGCGTGCGCACGCCGTTGGCCTTGAGCATGTCCACCAGCGCATTGCACATGGCCGCGGGCTGCTGCAGCATCAGGAAGAAGTAGGGCAGCTTCATCTCGATCAGGCGCTTGGACAGCGCCGTGGGCGCGAGGAAGGGGTAGCCGTAACGGTTGGCCAAGGGTGCAATCGCAAAGTTGGCGTTGCTGCCCCAGGGCGGCAGCACCAGGTCCACCTTGTCGCTGCCCATGAGCTTCTCGTAGGAGCGAACGCAGGTTTCCATGTCGCTGCGGTCGTCGGAGCTGATCAACTCGATGCGGCGCTTCTCGCCCTTCACATTGAGACCACCGGCCGCGTTCTGCTGCTCGGCCCACAACAGGTAGTTGGGTTCCTGGCTGACCTGGGCGCCGCCGGTCCAGGGGCCGGTGCGGGACATGGCGTAACCGATGCGCACCGGCTTGGGTTGCGCCAGGATGGCGGGCGCAAAGGTGGCAATGCCTGCGGCAGCGGCAGCGCCCTTTAGCAGGGTGCGTTTGGTGTTCTGGACCATGGTTGTCTCCTGTAATTCGGATTTCTTGCGAGAGGCCCCATGGTAGAAATCCGGCTACCGCGCGGCTTTGCTTACGGTGCACATTCGGCTTGATGGTTTGTGCAAGCGCACTAGGGATAACCCTTGAAACACGCCTGTGCACAAAAGCAGGGGGCCGCCCATAATGCGCAGACCATGCAACTCCAAGCCCCCGTCGCTGCCCGCCGTGCATCCACCGCCGTGAACCTGTTGTCCACCGACGACTTCGCACCGCGGGACCGCGCGCCCCTGTGGTGCGAATGGGTGGGCAAACAGTTTGGCGGCCTGCACTCCGACCTGTACGGCGACACCGATTTCGACGGCCACCTGTCCACCGCCAAAGCGGGGGACGTGATCCTGACCCGGCTGGAAGCCAACCGCCACCGCGTAGTCCGCACCATGGACATGGTGCGTGCCAGCGACGAGGGGTATTTAAAAATCGTGGCCCCCTTGCGCGGGCGCGCAGGTGTCGAGCAATTGGGCCGGCAGGCCTGGGTGAGCCCCGGCGCCTGGACGATTTACGACACCACCGCTGACTACCTGATTGCCAACCCCGAGCGGGTGGAACACCTCATTGTGATGGTGCCCAAGGCCCAGCTGGCAGGCCAAGGCCTGCGCCTGGACACGCTGATGGCGCGCCCGGTGGGCGGTGCCACCGGCATTGCGCGTGTGGCCCTGACCACCATGCGCAGCACCTTTGAAGAACTGCCCAATATGAGCGCCGACGCCGCCCGAGGCGCAGGCGAGCTGGTCACCCAGCTGGTACGGCTCTCGCTGATTGAACTGGCTGGCCAGCACACCCCGCTCACCCAGCGCGAGGCGCTGAAAGACCGCATTCGCCACCATGTGGCGCTGCACCTGCGCGACCCCGACCTCTCAGTGGACCAGATTGCCACTGCGCTCAATTGCAGCAAACGCCACCTCTACAACGCCTTTGCCGACGAACCCGACACACTGGCCAGCTACATCCAGCACCTGCGGCTGGACGCCTGCCTACGCGCGCTGCAACAGGTGGGCCCCGCAGCGCGGCCCATCACCGACATTGCGCTGCACTGGGGTTTCAACAACCTCTCGCATTTCAGCCGCGTATTCCGCGAACGCACCGGGCAAAGCCCCAGCGAATTCCGCCTCGCGCGCCTGAACTGACCCTCCCCCGGCCCGGTGGGCTTCGGTTTTGGAGTCACGCCTCCATTTCGCCCTAGAGCTTTCCCTAAATTGCCCCCTGCATGACAGTTTCCGAGCTGCGGCGCGGTTAATGTGGCCACTCCCCCAACCGCAGGAGACATCGCATGGGAACACCGTCTGTGCAATCGCAGGTCAGCGCCGAAGAATGGAAACTGCGCGTGGACCTGGCTGCCTGCTACCGCCTGGTGGCGCACTATGGCTGGAGCGACCTGGTCTTCACCCATATCAGCGCGCGCATCCCCGGCCCCGAGCACCACTTCCTGATCAACCCCTACGGTCTGATGTTTGACGAGATCACCGCCAGCAGCCTGGTCAAGGTGGACCAGCAATGCAACAAGCTGATTGACTCACCCTACCCCGTCAACCCCGCAGGTTTTGTGATCCACAGCGCCGTGCACGAAGCGCGCGACAACGCAGGCTGCGTGATGCACACGCATACACGGGCCGGTGTGGCGGTGAGTGCGCAAAAGGCCGGCATCTTGCCACTGAGCCAGCAGTCCACCTTTGTGCTGGCCTCACTGGCCTACCACGACTACGAAGGCGTGGCCTTCCGCGACGAAGAGAAACCGCGCCTGCAGGCCGACCTGGGCCAGGCCAACTTTTTGGTGCTGCGCAACCACGGCCTGCTGGTGGTGGGCAAGACCATTGCCGATGCATTTTTGAGCATGTATACCTTCGAAGCCACCTGCCAGATCCAGCTTGGCGCACAGGCCGGCGGTGAGCTGACCCACGTGAACCCGCAGATTGTGCAAGGGGTGAGCGAAGCCATGCGGGTGCAAACCGGCGGCCTCGGCGGCTCCTTCGTCTGGCCAGCCCTGATCCGCAAGCTCAACCGCCTTGACCCCAGTTACCAAGAATGAACCCCATGTCTCCCCAAGAATTTGATTACATCGTCGTTGGCGGCGGTTCCGCCGGTTGTGTGGTGGCCAGCCGCCTGAGCGAAGACCCGGCCGTTTCGGTCTGTCTGCTCGAAGCCGGGGGCCCCGACACCAGCGCCTTCATCCACGCCCCGCTGGGCTTTGCGGCCACCGCGCCGCTGGGCATCTTCAACTGGAACTACGAGAGCGTGCCCCAGCCCGGCCTGGGCGGGCGACGCGGCTTTGCACCACGTGGCAAGGTCATGGGCGGCAGCAGCTCGCTCAACGCCATGGTCTACACGCGTGGCAACGCCTACGACTACGACCGCTGGGCCGGCATGGGCAACCCGGGCTGGAGCTACCGCGACGTACTGCCGCTGTTCAAACAATCCGAGAACAACCAGTGCATGGGTGCCAACGAATTCCGTGGCACCGGGGGCCCGCTCAACGTGAGTTACCTGCGCAGCCCCAGCCCGCTCAACCAAGCTTTTCTGGACGCATGCGAAAGCCAGGGCCTGCCGCGCACACCCGACTACAACGGTGCCCAGCAATGGGGCTGCGCACCCGCGCAGGTGACGCAAAAAGACGGCGAACGCTGGAGCGCCGCCAAGGCCTACATCACGCCCCACCGCCAGCGCCCCAACCTCACCGTCATCACCCACGCGCACACCTGCAAGGTGCTGCTGGAAGGCAGCAACGAAGACCAACATGCCGTGGGTGTGCAGGTCCTGCACCAAGGGCAAACCAAAGAAGTGCGCGCGCGGCGCGAGGTGGTGCTCAGCAGTGGTGCCTTTGGCTCACCGCAAATCCTCATGCTCTCGGGCGTGGGCCCGGCCGAGCACCTGCGGGCCCATGGCATTCCGGTGCGCCATGTGTTACCCGGTGTGGGCCAAAACCTGCAAGACCATGTGACCACGGTGTTGATCTACCGCACACAGCAGCAGGACGCAACGCTGGGTTTCTCGGCCAAAGGCGCGCTCAACATGGTGAAGTCGGTGTTCGAGTGGCGCAAGCAGCGCACCGGCTGGATCACCACCAATGTGGCCGAATCGCAGGCTTTCATGAAAACACGCCCGGACGTGGAAGCGCCGGACATTCAGCTCGCGTTTTGTACCGGCATCGTGGACGACCACACGCGCAAGGCCCACCTGGGCCACGGCTACACGCTGCACGTCACCCTCATGCGACCCAAGAGCCGTGGCAGCGTCACGCTGCAAAGTGCCAAACCCACCGATGCCCCGCTGATCGACCCCGCTTACCTGCAAGACCCCGATGATTTGGACACCCTGGTGCGTGGCACCCAAATGGGCTTTGACATCATGCAAGCCCCGGCCCTGCAGGCCTGCCGTGGCCAGATGCTCTACCCCATAGACCGCAACAACACCGCCCAGATCAAACAGTTCCTGCGCGACCACTCCGACACCGAGTACCACCCCATCGGCACCTGCAAGATGGGCCCGGCCAGCGACCCCATGGCCGTGGTGGACGCCGAGTTGCGCGTGCACGGCCTGCAGCGCCTGCGGGTGGTGGACGCGTCCATCATGCCGGACCTGGTGACCGGCAATACCAACGCTCCCACCATCATGATTGCGGAGAAGGCCGCCAACATGATTCGCATGGCCGCACGGGCCTGAAAAGCCAAAAACCCCAAGCACGGATGCGCTTGGGGTTTGGTGTGGTGCTGGGCCCGCCCTTGTGAGGCAGGCTGCGCGGCGTGGGGCGGATAGTCCTTGGCTGCTGCTGGGCTGTGGGTAACAGAGGACTCCAGTGTAGGCCGTGGCCCCCCGCAGACCATTGCGTAGTTGCGCTGATTTCCCTTATTTTTGGCATACTCTGCTTCAATCGGAATAAATAAGGGCACGCACATGAAATTGGACCGCTACGACCAGCAAATTCTGGAAATCCTGCAGACCGACGGCCGCATCAACAACCAGGACCTGGCCGACCGCATTGGCCTTTCGCCTTCGCCCTGCCTGCGCCGTGTGCGTGCGCTGGAAGAGTCGGGCCTGATCGTCGGCTATCGTGCGTTGCTGGATGCCAAAAAGCTGGGCCTCTCGCTCATGGCCATCGTGCATATTTCCATGGACCGCCACACCCCCGAACGTTTCGCCAACTTCGAAGCCAGCGTGGCCGTGTTGCCCGAGGTGCTGGAGTGCCTGCTCATCACCGGGCAGGACGCCGACTACCAGATCAAGGTCGCCGTCCGCGACATGGACCACTACCAGGCCTTGCTGCTCAACAAACTCACGCGCATCGAGGGCGTGACCGGTGTGCACAGCAGTTTTGTGCTGCGCCGCGTGGTGGACCGGACCGCCCTGTCGGTGGTCTGAAACGTTGCTTCACATCCCATGTGCCTGATCGCCTGGAACTGGCAGCCCGGCAGCGCCACCCCGCTGCTGCTGATAGCCAACCGCGATGAGTTCTACGCCCGCCCGGCCGAGCCCCTGCACCATTGGCCCGATGCGCCCATCCTCGCCGGGCGTGATGTGCAGGCCGGCGGTACCTGGCTGGGGGTAGGTCCCGGCGGCCGTTTGGCCGCCCTCACCAACTACCGCAGCGCAGTACCGGCGCGCGCAGACACACCCTCACGCGGGGAGCTGGTGGCTGGTTTTCTGCAAAGCCCGCTGAGCGCCCAGGCCTATTTGCAGGCCCTGCAGCCCGAAGCCAGTGCTTACAACCCGTTCAACCTGCTGGTGTTTGATGGCAAGACCCTGCTCGGCTTGGAAAGCCGCGGCGCCCGCATCGTGACGCTGCCGCCCGGCATAGGCGCCGTATCGAACGCCGACTTTCACACCCCCTGGCCCAAACTGCAACAGCTCAGCGCGGGCTTAGCTGCATGTGACGCGCGTGGCGAAACGGAGGACGAACACCTGTGGCCGCTGCTCCAATCGCATGCGCTGGCCGCAGATGACACATTGCCGCATACCGGAGTGCCCTTGGCTTTGGAACGCGCACTGTCGGCTGTTTTTATTGCCACACCCAACTACGGAACAAGGGCTTGCAGCGTGGTGCGGGTGGGAGCAAACAGCGTGCAGTTTGATGAGCAGCGGTTTGGGGCGGAGGGAGCACTGGGGCTTACGTCGCTGTTTTCCCCCCAGAATCCCCCTTGAACCTCCACCATCCCCCACCATCTACTAAGCTTTCCACTCTGCCGCCGTCTCCTCACCCTAGATGGCGCACCCCATGGCTTTTGCCCCGGTTACCCTGATTTCCCTTTTGTTCCATGGGCTGATTGCCTGGCGCTTGTTGCCTGATCTGCCTGACAGCGCGGCCTGGGTCCTGAGCGGTGTTTTAGGGGTGTCTGCTTTGCTGGTACCGCGCGGCTTGATGGGGCGTGGCGCCAAACGTGGCCCCTTTAGTACCGCCGTCGTGTGGATCGGCCTGCTGTGTATGGGCCTATTTTCTTCATTGCTGGTGCTCACTCTGTTGCGTGACGTACTGCTGCTGGGTGCATGGTCCGTAGCGGCTTTGGGAGTGACGCTGGATCTGGTGACGCTGCGCCACACCAGCGCACAAGCCGTGCCTTTGCTCGCATGGCTCATGACTGTACTGGGCTTCTGGAACGCCCGCCGTACCGCGGCCGTGGTGCGCGTGGATGTGCCCATCACCAACCTGCCCGCGGCCCTTCAGGGCTTCACGATAGCGCAGATCAGCGATATCCATGTCGGCCCCACCATCAAGACGCACTACCTGCAGCGCATCGTCGATCGGGTCAACAGCCTGGGCCCGCATATGGTGGCGATTACCGGCGACCTGGTGGATGGCAGCGTGAAAGAACTGGGCCAGCACATTGCCCCGCTGGCCAAGCTGCAATCCACCCACGGCACCTTCTTCGTCACCGGCAACCACGAGTACTACTCGGGTGCACACAGCTGGATAGATGCGCTACGTACACTAGGCGTGCAAGTACTCATGAACGAACATGTGGTGATTCACCACGGCAATGACACACAAGACCGGAAACGCGCCATGGTGGTGGTAGCCGGCGTAGCCGACTACAGTGCCCACCACTTTGATGAAAGCCATCGCAGCGACCCGCATGCGGCAATAGCGCAAGCGCCTGAGCAAGCCCTGTTCAAGCTGCTGCTGGCCCACCAGCCACGCAGTGCGGCGGCGGCGGAGCAAGCAGGCTTTGATTTACAACTATCCGGCCACACCCATGGTGGGCAGTTTTGGCCCTGGGGCTACTTTGTGCGCTTTCAACAGCCGTTTACCGCAGGTCTGCACAAGCTGGGTGCCCTGTGGGTGTACACCAGCCGGGGCACCGGTTACTGGGGTCCACCCAAGCGTTTTGGTGCCCCATCCGAGATCACGCTGCTGCGCCTCACGCGGGCGTAATTACAAGCCTAATTGGCCTCTAGACCGCATGGATATTGCGCAAGCAGCTATGATTACCATAGCAACTACCGTAGCTTAGCGGCCGTCTGGTAACTCAATCTTGACTTCCAGCGTCTCCAGATTGTCCTGGCGACCCTGGATGACTTTGATGTCAGCGGGATTGATCTTGACGTACTTGCTGATCACCGCCACCAGCTCACGCTGGAGTTCGGGCAGGTAGTCGGGTTCAGCCGCATTGCGGCCAGAACGTTCGTGGGCCAGAAGAATGGACAGGCGCTCTTTGGCAACGCTGGCCGTGGTTTTCTTCTCACCAAGGAAAAAGGACAGAAGGGAAGCCATGGTTTATTTCCCTCCGAACAGGCGCTTGAGCAGGCCTTGTTTGGGCGCTTCGGTAAAACGCATAGGCTTGTCGGCACCCAGGAAGCGGTCAATCACGTCTTTGTAGGCCTCAGACACATCGCTGCCCTGCATGTGCACCGCGGGCACACCCTGGTTGGACGCTTGCAAAACGGATTCGCTTTCAGGAATCACACCAATGAGTTTGATGCGCAAAATATCCTGGATGTCATCCAAGGACAACATCTGACCCTGGTCCACACGGGCCGGGTTGTAACGCGTGATCAGCAGGTGTTCCTTGATCGGGTCTGCACCCGTCATGGCACGTTTGGTCTTGCTGGCCAACATGCCCAAAATGCGGTCCGAATCGCGCACCGAGGACACTTCGGGGTTGGTCACCACCAGGGCTTCGTCGGCAAAGTGCATAGCCATCAGCGCACCGGTTTCGATGCCGGCGGGAGAGTCACAGACGATGAACTCAAAGTCCATGGCCGACAAATCGCTCAACACTTTTTCCACGCCTTCTTGCGTCAGTGCATCTTTGTCGCGCGTTTGCGAAGCAGCCAGCACAAACAGGTTGTCGCACTGCTTGTCTTTGATGAGGGCCTGGTTCAGGTTGGCTTCGCCTTGGATCACATTGATCAGGTCGTACACCACGCGGCGTTCGCAACCCATGATCAGGTCCAAATTGCGCAGGCCCACGTCGAAGTCGATGACCGCAGTTTTGTGGCCACGCAGGGCCAGACCGGTTGCAAAACTGGCGCTAGTGGTGGTTTTGCCCACGCCACCTTTGCCGGAAGTAACCACAATGATTTTTGCCATGGGTGAAATGTCTTTCGAAATAAAAATAGAAACAAGCTCAGGCCTTCAGCGGCTCTATGAGTAGTTTTTCTTGTCCATCGCTGCTCAGCCGCACCTGCGCGGCCTTGCCGTGCACCTCTTTGGGAAATGCGTTTTCGCTGGTGCGGTACACGCCGGCAATGGACACCAACTCGGGTTCCAGGCACAAAGAAAAAATGCGCGCCTGCGTGTTGCCACGCGCACCGGCCATGGCTTTTCCACGCAGCGGTGCATACACGTGGATGTTGCCATCAGCCACAATTTCAGCCCCCTGGTTGACCATGGCCAACACGACCAGATCACCACCGCGGGCATAGACCTTTTGGCCTGAGCGCAAGGGTTTGTCGACCACCATGGTGGCCGGGCCAGGCACTTCACGCACCACCTCTTGCATCGCGACCGGTGTTGGCGCTTCTGCGTGTTTAACGCGTACCACTTCGGGCGGCGCCTCCACCAAACCTACGGCCAAGGCTGCCGCAGTCCACTGCGCACTGGCGCCACGCACGGCCACCGGAATCAGGTTGCAGGAGCGCAAAACCTTGAGCAGCGGAACCATGTCCTGGACCGGGGCGTCTGGCGGCAATTGGGAAAAATCGATGACCAGCGCATCGTGGTCAAAAAAATCTGCACTTTCACTCCCCTGCCCGTATTGCTGGAGCAGCTCCGTCGATACCTTGTCCCAGTTGTCCGACTTCAAGAGCAGGGCGACCAAAGGCAACTGCGCGCTTTTGATCTCGAAGCTGGTGGGCTTGGAAATGGGGGCTGAACCTGCGGAAGGAGCTGGCATGAAGACGGGTTTTGCGGAGGAGTAAATAAAAGCTGGCAAATCTTACTTGATCGACAGGGCTGTTCGGACTGCTTTAGGCCCCCGTTTTGCAGATGTTCACAAGTTTTTTTAGCTTAAATTTTTTGGTGCACTTCCTCCCAAACATGTTCGCTGCTATTTAACTAAAGTTCCTATTTAAAGATAGTAGTAGTAGATAAGCAAACCAGTTTTTTGTGGACAAGCCTTTTTTTTCTATAAAAATCATGGACTTACGTAGTGTTAACCCATGTGGGTGAGTACGCTTCTGTTTTGCTACCCGATCGGGGATAACTTGTGCCCCTGCAAAAAATCTGTGGATAACTTGTGCCTTGTTAGAAATTTATGCACAGGGTTATTAGAGATCGCAGTGGCACCGATGAAAGAGTACAGTTGCTCCCCATGAAATACCTTTTGCGCATCGTGTTGGTGCTGGTGGTGACCTGCTGCGTGTTTTTTGTCGCAGGTGTGCTGGCAACCTGGGCCCCAGACCGTACCGTGGAAAAACTGTCAGTGCGTTGGGCCCAGCCACCTTCTACCTGGCTGGATGTGGGAGGCATGCGGGTGCACCTTCGCGATGAGGGACCGCGTGATGATCCCAATCCTATTGTTTTGTTGCATGGCACCTCGGCCAGTTTGCACACCTGGGATGGCTGGAGCCAGAATTTGCAGAGCCGTCGCCGCGTGATCCGTTTTGACCTGCCTGCGTTTGGCCTGACAGGGCCGCACCCTGCCAACGACTACTCGATTGCCGCCTATGTGCAATTTGTCACCCAGGTGGTGGATGCCTTGGGGCTTCAGAAGTTTGTGTTGGCCGGCAACTCGTTGGGGGGTCATATTGCCTGGGCTACCGCAGTGGCCCAGCCCCAGCGGGTCAGCCAGCTCATCCTGGTGGACTCCGCGGGGTATCCCATCGTGTCCCAATCGGTGCCCATTGGTTTTCAGGTCGCCCGCCTGCCCGGCCTGCGCAAGCTCATGGAGTACGTGTTGCCGCGCGGTGTGATCCAGAGCAGCTTGCGCAATGTGTATGGGGACCCCGGCAAGGTAAGTCCCGAGCTGGTGGACCGTTATTACGAATTGACCTTGCGTGCGGGTAACCGTGCTGCGCTGGGTTATCGTTTCGAGCAACGTTTGTTTGGCGACACAGAGCCGCTCAAAACACTCAAAATACCCAGCTTGGTGATCTGGGGTGCACAAGACAGGCTGATTCCGCTGGACAATGCCCAAAAGTTTGCGCGGGATTTGCCAAACGCACGCTTGGTTGTATTTGACGACTTGGGACATGTGCCCCATGAAGAAGACCCCCAGCGCACGGTGGATGCTGTACGTGCCTTCCTGAACATTGTTTAGACCCTGTGCTGCCATGGCCGATAAAAAACCATTTGAAATTGCCCGCGAAACCCTCAAGCAGCTGACCGCGCGCAAGCTGGTTCCCACGCCAGCCAATTACCTGTCCGTTTACAACGAGATTGCTGGCATTCCCCATGTGCCACATTTCCCGGCGGACATCCTGCGTGACATTTCCCAGTCCTTGCCCACCAAAACGCCAGGGCAGCAAAAGCAAAAAGGCTTGCTCGATTACTCCATCGACCGCTTGAGCTGGGACGGTGTCAAGTCAGCCCTGGTGGCCTATGGTGGATTTGTTCCGCTCCATGGCACCGACAGCGCCAGTACCACGAATGTGGCTGTTTTGTCGGCAGAGACCAGTGCCGCGCCCTTGTCCCCCGCAGCGCTGACCAGCGAGTTTTTCGCGCAGATTGCCCGTCTGATTGAATACGCGCAGCCGGCATTGGGCAACGATGACACGCGGTTCAATGAACAAACGGATGCCTTGATGAAGGCCTTGCGCCAGCCGGCTACCGATGCCAGCACGGCCAAGCTGATGCTCGTGAACTACAGCCATCGCCTGTCGTTTGCTGCTGAAGACCAAGCAGAAATTCGCAGCACCTTGCTGAAACTACTGCACTTGGTGTTTGAGAACATTGGTGAACTGAGCCTGGAAGAACACTGGCTTAAAGGCCAGATGGACGCCTTGATGGAAGCCTCAACGCCGCCATTGACCTTGCGCCGCCTGGACGATGTGGAACGCCGCCTGCGGGATGTGATCGTCAAGCAGAAGGATGCGAAACAAAAAGCGCTGCTTGCACAAGATGAGATGCGCAAGATGTTGTCCGTTTTTGTGGAACGGCTCTCCACCATGACCGAATCCACCGGGTCGTTTCAGGAGAAGCTCGAAGAAAGCGCGCGCCTGATTGAACAGGCCAAATCGATTGCGGAAATCGCCCCTCTGCTCAAAGAGGTGGTGGGCACCACACGGTCCATGGCACAAGAAAGTCAGGTCTCGCGTGAACAGTTGCAAGTCATGCGCGAACGCGCCACCGAAACCGAGGCAGAACTCGTCAAACTGCACAAAGAGCTGGACCGGGTCAGTTCCCAGGCGCGCCACGACCCATTGACGGGTGCCCTGAACCGCAAGGGCCTGGACGAAGCCTTGAACCGTGAAGTGTCCAATGTTCGCCGCAAGGATCTGCCGTTAAGTGTGGCCTTGCTCGACATTGACAACTTTAAAAAACTCAACGACTCGCTGGGCCATGCCACGGGGGACGATGCCCTCATCCATCTGGCCACCGTGGCGCGCGAGTGTATGCGTCCGCAGGACACATTGGCCCGTTTTGGGGGTGAAGAATTTGTCATCCTGTTGCCTGACACGCCGTTGGACAAGGGCATAGACGCAATGACACGGTTGCAGCGTGAGCTAACGAAAAAGTTCTTCTTGGCCGGAACCGAAAAAGTGCTGATCACTTTCAGTGCCGGTGTGGCACAACTGACCGCCAATGAAAAGCCGGATGACGCGATCAAGCGTGCGGACCAGGCCATGTACCTGGCCAAACGCGCGGGCAAGAACCGCGTGCTGGGCGCCTGAGCGGGAGACCATCACCATGCCTTACCTCATCGCCGGTCTGGTCCTTTTTCTGGGTGTGCATTCCATTCGCATCGTCGCTGAAGACACCCGCACCCGCCTGCGGGCCCAGTGGGGTGAGAACGCTTACAAAGGGATGTACACGCTGCTGTCCTTGTTGGGCTTTGGCCTGATCGTCTGGGGGTTTGGCGTGGCGCGCGAAACCCCCTCGGTGCTCTGGATGCCCCCCACGGGCATGCGCCATTTGGCATCTTTGCTGACGTTAGTGGCCTTTGTTTTCTTGGCGGCGGCTTATATACCGGGCAATGCCATCAAGGCCCGTGTGCACCATCCCATGGTGCTGTCGGTGAAAACCTGGGCGCTGGCCCACTTGTTGGCCAACGGGACCGTGGCCCATGTCCTGCTGTTTGGCAGCTTCTTGTTGTGGGGGGTGCTGTGTTTTATGGCCTCGCGCCGGCGTGACCGTGTGCAGGCGGTGGTCTACGCCGCGGGCACTGTGCCTGGCACGGTAGCAACAGTAGTGGTGGGAATCGTGGGCTGGGCGCTGTTCACCTTTTACCTGCACGGCGTACTGATCGGCATTCGCCCGCTGGGCTGAGCTGGTTTCATTCAGGGCGTTAGCAGCCACTGAATCACGAACTTGGCGGCAAAACCCACCATGCCAAAGGCCAGGCCCAAGAACAGGACGAAGGTGCCGAACTTCCCGGCCTTCGACTCCCAGGCCAGCTGCCCGATGATGAACAGCATGTAGAGCATGAAGCCGCCCACGCCAAAGCTCAGGCCAAAGCCGGCAATCTGTTCTTCCGAAAAGCCGAACATCAGCGCTTGTCCTGCGGTGCATACGGTTCGGAATACGCTTCGCGGGCCGGCAGATCCGATGCATCCACCAGGTCCCGATAAGCGTGCCAGCTTGCGTGGCCCAACATGGGAATCACGGCAATCAGGCCCAGCAACAGCGAGCCCAAGCCCAGCAACGTAAACCCCATGATCAGGGCCGCCCAGAACGCCATGGGCACCGGATTGGCCAGCACCGTGCGCCAGCTGGTTAGCACCGCTTGCAACAAAGAGATGCGGCGGTCCAACAACAAGGGCATGGACACCACGCTGGAGGCAAACAGCGGTGCGGCCATCACACCACCCAAGGCCAGCCACAGCTCAAACAACCAACTGTCTTTGGCCAGCACCACGTGGTGCACAAAGTCCAGTGGGGTGTTGATAGGAGCAGGCGCCAGCAAGGTGATCAAGGCCGCAGATGTGAGAACCCAACCCGTGGCTGCCAGGGCCAGTAGGGCACCAAATTGCACCATGCACCAGTAGTCGTGGCCCCACTTGTTGAAATGGCTGTGTTGCCAGTTCAGCCAGGTTTTGAACACCACGCCCCAGTCTGCCGTTTCTTTGCGCTCCAGTGCGCGGCTCTGTGCATAGAGGCTGGTGGCGAGCACCGGGGCCACCACCAAAAAACCGGAGAGAGCCCCCGCCAATAGCCAAAACCGCTGGTGTGCCACCGCCACTATCGCGGCGCCAAACAAGGTCAGTGCAATGCCGTGGGCAAAACTAGACCAGCCCGCACGCGCCATGTCACGCCAAGCCAGCGCCAACCAAACCATGGGCCGCATCAAACCAATGGTGCGAACGGTAGGAGGGGTGAACTGTGGGGCAGGCATAGAGGGGGCGTTGTTCTTGCAGTGTAGGCCGCCAGCATGGCCTAGATATTGATATCCATCAAGCGCGGCCCTTCCCCGCATAATCCGTTCGCCCTACCCTTTGGAGATTGCCATGCCCCGCCCTGTTTTGGAAGAAGCCCAGATTCACCCTGCCGTGCGTGCACGCATTGCGGGCCACCAGCAGGACATCGTGCAGGAAGTGCAGGCCGCCGTGGCCCGTGATGCGGTAGTGGTGGTGGGCATGGGCCTGAACCCCATGCCCAAAAAAGCACGCGCCGCGTTAGACGCGGCGCGGGTGCCCTACACCTACTTGGAGTACGGCAACTATTTGAACCAATGGCGACGCCGTAATGCCCTGAAAATGTGGACCGGCTGGCCCACATTTCCCATGGTGTTTGTCAAAGGCACGCTGGTAGGCGGTGCCACTGACGTGCAGGCCCTGATCGCCAGCGGCGAGCTCAAAGCATTGCTGGCCTGAACTTACTGGTGTTTGCCGCTACGGTGACCACCCATGCGGGTGTGCTCGGCATCAAACAGCTTTTTCTGCTCGGGGCTCAGTGCTGCGTACAGTGCCTTGGTGGCGTCGTCACGTTTGCCCATCGCAGCCTGCATATCGGTCATGTGCTGGGTGCGCAGGGTGCGCATTTTGTCCAGGCGCTCGGGTGTGCTCAGCTTTTCCAGCTCGGCGCGGTCCGGGCGTTGTTTCATGTCACGTGCCGGTGGCTTCATGGCCGTGGTGAACGCGGTCCAGGCGCCTTCTTGGGCGGCGGTGATCTTCAGCTTGGCTTTGAGATCCGCGCTGCGTTTGGCATGCATTTCTTCCATCTTGGCCGGGTCCATGCGGCGGTGTTCGGCGCGTGGTTTGCCATCCATCATGTCGCTGCCATCTTTGTAGGCAAAGGCCGAAACACCGGCACCGGCCAGCACGGAAGCAATGATCAGGGTCTTGAAATGTGTCTTCATGGGGAGCTCCTTAGGTCTAGAACCCGTAGCGGATATCGCCATCAGGTTGAAGGCAAGTGTGCGGCGCGCATGTAACGCGGACGATTGCGTTGGGATAAGGCTTTGTAAAGTTGCATCACAATGCCCGCTTCTGGAAGAAAAGGGTAAACGTGTTCAAAAACATGATGGTGTACCGCTTGGTGTCGGCCTGGTCGGCCACCCAAGCGCAATTGGAAGAGGCGCTGGACGGCGCACGGTTTGTAGAGTGTGGCGCTAGCCAGGAAAAGTCGGTCGGCTGGACCGAACCGCGTGGCCAGGCCCATGGCCCGCTGGTGGAGATCATTGGTGGCCAGTGGCTGCTCAAGCTCATGATCGAGGTGAAGACCGTGCCGGGCTCGGTGGTCAAACGCAAGGTGCAGGAGCAGCTGCAGCAGATCGAGGCCACCACCGGACGCAAACCGGGCAAAAAAGAGGCCCGCGAGATCCGCGACGATGCGCGTTTGGCCCTGCTGCCCATGGCCTTTACCAAACAGTCCAGTGTGCTGGTATGGATAGACCCCAAGGCGGGGCGTCTGGTGCTCGACGCTGGCAGCCAGGCCAAGGCGGATGAGGTGATGACCGCGCTGATCAAGGCGGTGGACGGCCTGGCCGTGCAGCTCATCAACACGCAGGTTTCGCCGGCTGCGGCCATGGCGGGCTGGCTTGGCACGCAAGAAGCGCCACCCGATTTCAGCGTGGACCGCGAGTGTGAACTCAAGGCCGCGGATGAATCCAAGGCGGTGGTGCGCTACACCCGCCATGCGCTGGACACGGATGAAGTGGCGCAGCACATCGCGCTTGGCAAGATGCCCACGCGCCTGGCCATGACCTGGAATGAGCGTGTGTCTTTTGTGCTGACCGAGGCCTTGCAGATCAAGAAAATTGCTTTTCTGGACACCGTGTTCGAAGAAGCTGCCAAGGCGGCTGGCGATGGCAAGGACGACAACTTTGATGCCGATGTGGCGATTGCCACGGGTGAGCTGGTGCAGTTGATCCCGGATTTGCTGGAGGCATTGGGGGGCGAAGTGGCCTTGGGCGAAAACCCTGCACTTAGCCCCGTTACTGCAAATTAGGTCGCTTGGCGCTAAGCTGCCTCTTTTTTGGAGGCCGCCATGCAACGCAAGACCGCACAAGACTTCGACCAAGAACTGCTGATCCTGTTTGATGCCTATGTGCACGGTCTGGTGGACCGGCGTGGCTTTCTGGAGCGCGCCCAGAAGTTTGCGGTGGGTGGTGCCACCGCGGTCGGTCTGCTCGCGGCCCTGAGCCCCAACTTCGCCATGGGTCAGGTGGTGGCCAAAGACGATGCACGTATCAGCAACCGCATGGTGGATATTGCGTCCCCCGCGGGTTACGGCAGTATCAAGGGGTATCTGGCCCAGCCTGCCAAGGTGGATGGCAAGTTGCCTTGTATTCTGGTGGTGCACGAAAACCGGGGCCTGAACCCCCACATCGAAGACATTGCCCGCCGCTTAGCGCTGGAGGGTTACCTGGCGCTGGCGCCCGATGCCCTCACGCCCCTGGGCGGTTACCCCGGCGACGAAGACAAGGCACGTACCCTGTTTGCCCAGTTGGACCAGACCAAAACCCGCGAAGACTTTGTGGCCGCGGCGGGTTGGCTGCAAACCCTGCCGCAAGGCAACGGCAAACTCGGCACCGTGGGATTTTGTTACGGGGGCGGCATGGCCCACTTTCTTTCCACGCGCTTGCCCAACCTCGCCGCAGCAGTGCCCTTTTATGGCAACCACCCGGCACCTGAAGAGGCGGCCAAGGTCAAGGCCCCGCTGCTGATCCACTTTGCCGCGGTGGATGAGCGCATCAACGCCGCATGGCCGGCCTACGAGGCGGCCCTCAAGGCCGCTGGGGCTCGATACACGGCGTACCAGTACCCAGGCACCCAGCATGGCTTCAACAACGACACTACGCCGCGCTTTGATGCCCCGGCTGCCAAGCTAGCTTGGGACCGCACGCTGGCCTTTTTTGGTCAGACCTTGCGCGGTTAAACCGGACGCACTCAGTCGCCGTGGCGGTCATGCCCACGGCCGTGACCGTGGTGGTGGCCGTGGCCTTTGCCCTTGTGGGGTTTGAAGCCGTGGCGGTAGTCATCGCCACGGTAGCCCGCGCGTTGGTAATAAGGGTTAGGTCCATAGGCACGTGACTGCGCGTGCTGCTGGGTCACACTGCGGCCCACGCCGGCACCCGCTGCACCACCCACACCGGCGCCCACCACGGCTCCGGTGCGCCCACCCACTGAGTGACCCACGGCCGCACCGGCGGCACCGCCTACCGCGCTGCCAATCACGGCGCCGGTTTGGCCCGAACCACGGGTGCTGACCGAGGCCCCCGCAGCGCCCCCCAGGGCACCGCCTACCACTGCCCCTTGTTTGCCACCCATGCTCTGGCCAATGGCCGCGCCTGCAGCCGCACCAGCGCCACCGACCAACAAGGGTGTCCAGTCGTCCGCATGGGCGGTGTGTACCAAGGCCAACAGACCTAGCGCGGCGAGCGAGGTGCGCAAGACTTTAGCGGAAGAGGTGTAGGTGTTCATGCAACAAAAGAGGCCGCAGCCCGTACCGCCAAACGTGACGGTTTATGCACCCACAACGGCAGCCCGGGCCGGTGGATGACCCCTCTTACAAGGCTTTACACCTGCAGCAACTGCTTACGTTCGCCCAGTGCGGCCAGGGCTTCGCCCACCCCTTCCCATGCGATGGCAAAACCATTGCGGGATAAGCCCGTTGCGGGTTGCGCGAGGGCCTGGCGGGTACCGGCCTGCACGCTGTCAATCACGGGCACCGCCACATGCGCCTGCACAGCCGCCGCCATGCCGGCCAGTCCAGCGCCCCCCAGCACCACAGAGCCCACCTGCCAGCGCTCGGCCGCCTCGCGGCAGGCCTGGGCCAGCAGGCCGATGGCGGCCTCGGGGTTGCTGGCCAGCTCGGCCCCGCTGGGCACTACGGTGTGGATGCCGGCCAGCGCCGGTGCATGGCCCAGCGTGTAGGCCAGGCGCTCTAGCATGGGTTTCCAGCGCTCGCCGCCGGTGACGACGGCAAAAGGGCCGTGCTGCGCGGCCTCATGGAACGACGCCTCGGCCAAACCCGTCACCGGTGCCTGGCTACCCTGGCGCAGGGCCAGCAGGCCAGGGTCGCCAAAACAGCCGATCAACACCGCGTCGGGGGCGGGCTGGTCGTCTTGCAGCGCGCTGGCCCAGCGGTCCAGCAAGGCATGTGCAGCGATGGCATAACTGGCCTCGCAGGCGATGTAGGGGGCACCAAACCGTGCGGTCACTGTGCGCACCATCACCTGCGGGCCGGCCGCGGCCTGGGCATGCGATTGCAGCAATGCGCTCACATGCACCGAGGTGTTGGGGTTGATGACCAACAGGTGGCGCATGGGCCGTGTTAATGGTTGACGGTGGGGCTGCCGAATAGCGATGCCAGGTCGGGCGCAGCCTCTTCGGTCGCGGTGAACCGGAGCTGGGCTTCCAGCTGCTCCAGATGCTCGCGCATCAGGCGCGCGGCCTCGCGCGGGTCGCGCAGACGAATGGCATCGAGCAGCGCGCGGTGCTCTTGGCAACCGCACGACGTGGCCTCCGCGCGCGCCTGTAAATGGTTGTCGCTGTAGGTCATCAAAATCAGCGAGGTGCGCGACACCAGCTCGCGCAGGATGCGGCCCAGTGTCTGGTGGTCTGAGGCATTGGCAATGTGCAGGTGAAAGTCCCCCGAGAGGCGGATGGCGCGGCGCATGTCACCGGTAGCGCGCGCGGCCTCTTCGTCGTTGATGCACTGCGTCAGCACGGCAATGTCGTCGGCCGTGGCGCTGGCAATGAAACACTCAATGAGTGTGGGCTCGATCATGCGGCGCACCTCAAACACCTCGCGCGCCTCTTTCTCGGTGGGCTGGGCCACCATGGCGCCGCGGTTGGGTATCAGCGTCACGATTTGTTCGTTGGCCAGGCGCACCAGCACGGGCCGGATGCGGGTGCGCGACACGCCAAAAGCACTGGCCAACTTTTCCTCAATCAGCTTGGTGCCGGGCGGCAGGCGGTGGTCCAGGATGGTGGCCACCATACGCTCGTAAATCTCGTTTTCGGTCAGGGCAACAAATTCGCTCATGGGGTGTGCTTTGCGCGCTGGCGCCGGGCCAGCAGGGAGGACAGGCCCACCGCCAGTCCCATCACCAGAAACGATACCACCATGGTCACCGTGCCCAGGGCGTAAATGGACGGCGTGGTGACCGTGGTGGTGAGCCCCTGCAGCTCCAGCGGCAGGGTGTTCACATCACCAATGGCCTGCGAGGTGCGGGCAATTTCGTCCCAGCTCAAGGTAAAGCCAAACATGCCAATGCCCACGACGGACGGCGCAATCAGCGGCAGCACCACCTGGCTGAAGGCCTGCCATGGTGTGGCACCCAGGTCGCGCGCAGCTTCTTCATACGCCGGGTTAAAGCGGTTGAAAATGGCAAACATGATGAGCAGGCCAAAGGGCAGCGTCCAGGTCAGGTGGGCACCCAAGGCCGAGGTGAACAGGCCTAGCGAGGTGCCATAACCCTCCAGCGTACTTTGCATGCCCAGCGCCTCCAGCCCGGCCTTGATGCCTGTGTCCAGCAAACGGAACTCCAGGCCAATGCCCAGCGACACGATGATGGACGGCATGATGAGGCTGGCCACGACGATGAAGAACAAGGCGTTGCCCCCCGCCAGTTTTTTGCGAAACGCCAGACCCGCCAGCACCGACAACACTACGGTCAGGGCCATCACCGCCAGGCCTAGGCCCAGCGAACGTTTGAGCGCGGCCCCAATGTCCACCACGCCCAGGCCTTCGGCCAACTTGTAAAACCAATGCAGCGACACACCGCGCATGGGAAAGGTCAGCCCGCCCTCGGGCCCCTGAAAACTCAGCACCACGATGACCAGCATGGGCCCGTACATGAACAGCACAAACAGTGCAAAGAAGGCGGCCAACAACCAGAAGGCGGGGGAGCGTTGTTCTTGCATGTTCATAGCTCCTTGCGAATGTCAACCATGCGGGTTAGGGCCCAGATGATCATGAGCACGATGGCCAAGAGAATGACTGCATTGGCCGCAGCCAGCGGGAATTGCAGGTAGTTGGTCTGCACCTGGATGATTTTGCCGATGGATGCGATCTGCTGGCCACCCATCACACCGATGGTCACGAAGTCGCCCATGACGATGGTGATGACAAAGATGGAGCCAATGATGATGCCGGTGCGGCACAGCGGAACAATCACGTTCCACAGCGTTTGCCAGGCCGTGGCGCCGCTGTCGCTGGCGGCCTCAATCAGGCTGCGGTCAATGCGCATCATGCTGTTGAAAATGGGCACGATCATGAACATGGTGTAGAGGTGCACAAAGGCCAGCACCACCGAAAAATCGGAGAACAGCAGCCACTCGATCGGTTGCTCGATAGTGCCCATGCCCATCAGCGTCTGGTTCACCAGGCCGTTGCGGCCCAAGAGCGGCACCCAGGCAATCATGCGGATCACATTGCTGGTCCAAAACGGGATGGTGCACAGCACAAACAGCAGTGTTTGCACCCCGCTGGAACGCACATGGAAGGCCAGGAAGTACGACACCGCAAACCCCACCACCAGTGTGATCAGCCACACCAGAAAGCTGAACTTGAAGGTGGAGAAATAGGTTTTGAAGGTGACACACCAGTCGCTGGTGTTGCTGCAGCCGTCAAAAATGGCGATGTAGTTCTTGAAGGTAAAACCTGGCAGCAACTCGTATTCGTTGAAGTCCCAAAAACTCACCATCACGATGAGGGCGAGCGGGACCAAAAAGAAGAGCGCAAACACCATGGTAAGCGGCAACGCCTGCCACCAGGCCGCCAAGCTGCGGCCCGGGGCTGCTGCCGCCGGAAGTGAGGGTGTTGAAGGTGCGCTCATAAATGCCTATTCGTAAACCAAGGTAGTTAGGGCACGCCCAAGGCGCGCGTAGCAAAGCCCAATCCAGGAACACCGCGGGACTGGCTTTGCCAGACCGCTGGTGTTGCCCCCTTTCAAGGGGGGAACAGGCGACACGCAGTGCGCCTAGAAGGGGGTGCGGCTACGCCGCTACAAATTCATTCCACTTTTGGACCATGTAGTTGTTTTCGTCCATCACCGCGTTCCAGCAGGCGATGCCGCCCATGCGGGCTTCGTAGCTGCCGCCGTCGCGGACCTGGCCGACCTTGGCCAACACATCGCCGGTGGGGCTCTTGATGTCTTGTGTGGCAGGTTTGCCTTCCATCCAGTAGGCCCACTCGTAGGCTTCCATCTTGCTCTTGGCGGTGTCCAGCACAGCGCTGTAGTAACCCTGGCGGTTGAGGTACGCACCGGCCCAGCCGTCGAGGAACCAGTTGATGAACTCGTAGGCACCGTCGAGTTTTTTGCCGGACAGTGTGGCGGGCAGACCGAAACCCGCAGCCCAGGCGCGATAACCTTCTTTGAGCGGCTGGAAGTTGCAGGCAATGCCCTTGGTGCGCACGGCCGTCACGGCAGGCGACCACATGGACTGGATCACCACTTCGCCCGAGGCCATCAGGTTGACGGACTCGTTGAAGTCTTTCCACAGGCTGCGGAACTGGCCAGCCTTCTTGGCTTCAATCAGAGTCTTGATCGTCAGGTCAATTTCCTTCTTGGTCATGTTGCCCTTGTCGGGGTACTTGTAGATGCCCATGGCTTCCACCACCATCGCAGCGTCCATGATGCCGATGGAAGGAATGTTCAGGATGGCGGCCTTGCCCTTGAATTCGGGGTTCAGCAGCTCGGCCCACGAGGAGATGGGGCGCTTGATCAGGTCGGGGCGGATGCCTAGCGTGTCGGCGTTGTACACCGTGGGGATCAGGCTCATGTACTGCGTAGGGCTCTTGGCAAACACCTTGCTCTTTTCGCCTTCGAGGTAGATCACCTTTTTGGGCGCCGTGCCCTGGTCACCCACGGCCTTGCCGGCTACGGTGCCGGTGGTGAACAGGCTGGTGATCTTGTCCGCGTTTTTGATGCGCTTGACGTCAATGCCCTTGAGGTTGCCGGTGGGCACGATCTTTTTGAGCGAAAAATATTCGGTGTCGATCAGGTCGAAGCTGTTGGGCGCGGTGACGGCGCGTTTGGTCACGTCGTCGGTGGTCACGGCCACGTACTGGATCTTGATGCCGGTGTCTTTCTCAAACTTCTCCGCAATCATCTTGTCCTGGTTCACCGCGGTGCCGAGGTAACGCAGCACGATGGGCTCGGCCGAATGCACCGCAGGGAAGATGCCCGCGGCCAGGATACCGGCGGTGCCCTTGAGCAGGCTACGGCGCTGCACGGGGACAGCGGTGGAGAGGGTGTCTTTCAGATCGTCAGCCATGGGAAAACTCCTTAGAGAAGGTCGGGAGGGGGGTTAAAAACTTCTTGCGAAGACAGGGGAACGCGGGGGAGCACCGAGGTGTGTGGCCTCAGAGCGGCAAGGGGTGGGCGGCAGCGGGCGCCCAGCTCAGCTGCACGGTTTCGCCCACGCCGTAAGGGCGCTGGGCAAAGGTGGCTTCGGACACCATCACCGACAACTCGGCCGTGGTGTGCGCGGTGTAGGTGGCGCCTGCGCTTTGCAGGCCCAGCAGCACATAGGTGCCCTGGTACTCCACGTCGGTGATCACGGCGCGTTTGGTGTGCGGCGCATCGGTGTTGGCGCTGGTGGCCGGGCTCACCTGCATGTGGTCGGTGCGCACACCAATCTTGCCGCCCGCGGTGTCCAGCACGTTGTGCCCGCCCATGAAGCGCGCCACAAACTCGCTGCTGGGGTGGTTGTAAATCTCGTGCGGGCTGCCTACCTGCTCAATCACGCCGTGGTTCATCACCACCATGGTGTCGGCCAAGGCCATGGCTTCTTCCTGGCTGTGGGTCACGTGGATAAAGGTCAGGCCCAACTCTTTTTGCCAACGGCGCAACTCGGCACGCATCTGGATGCGCAGGAAGGGATCGAGCGCGGAGAGGGGTTCGTCCAGCAGCAGCACGCGCGGCTGGGTGATCAGGGCTCGGGCCAGCGCCACGCGCTGTTGCTGGCCACCCGACAGTTCGGCCGGCTTGCGGTCCGCCAGGTGGCCCATGGCCACGCGCTCCAGCAGGTCCTGCGCCTTGGCCTGGCGCGCCAGCTTGTCCACGCCCTTCATCTTCAGGCTGAAGGCCACGTTGTCCAGCGCGCTGAGATGCGGGAACAGTGCAAAGCTCTGGAACATCATGGCCGTGCCGCGCTCGGCGGCGGGCAGGTCGGTGATGTTGCGGTTTTCCAGCAGGATGTCGCCGCCCGTGGCGGACTCGTGCCCCGCAATCATGCGCAGCGTGGTGCTTTTGCCGCAGCCCGAGGGGCCCAGCAGGCAGCAGTAGCTGCCGCTGGCAATGCGCAGGTTGATGTTGTCCACGGCAGGCTTGCCCTGGGCGTAGCGTTTGCTCAGTCCAACAAGCTCAATGGCCGCGGCCTGCAATGGGGTGGTGGCGTTCATGCCAAACCTTATGCAAAGGCTGTGCCAGCTTTGTACACAATGCATTTAAACAATTGTGTACAAAATGCACCGGGTTTGTGCGGTGCAGCACACCAAGGCCGCAAACCGGTGCGCGCGGCTTTGGTGCAGGCAGGCTGGCGCCTGCCTGGCTTATATGTGTCAAATTGCCTGCTAGCGCTTATGGATATTGCGCGAGCAGCTCTCTATTTGATAGTGATCAGCGCTTCATCTTGCAGGTGCTGAAGCCGAAGATCGCATACGGTGGGCACCAACCCATCAGGCCGGTGGCCAGGGGCACAGCGCCCAGCCAACCCCACCAGCCCACGGTGCCCGTCGCTGCCAGGCCGACGAGAACGGCGCCAGCGCCGATACGGATGATGCGGTCGATACCGCCGACATTTGCTTTCATGGAATCACTCCTTGGTTGTGTTGGAGTGATTGGACGCCTGCCTTGCGCCCTTGTATGTGACTTAAGTCACCCAGTGGTGTGGGCGGTGGATACCTGCCCACCCGCCACAGCGCGCAGCGCCTGGCTGTTCAGGATGTGGATATGTTCCCGCCCCAAGGTCAACCAGCCCTCCCGCTCAAAACGACGCAGCAGGCGCGTCACCATCTCACGCACCGTGCCCAACTCATCGGCCAGCCTCTGGTGCGAGAGGTGCAAGTCCTGCCCGCGCCCCAGCAGCGCCGCCGCCAGCCGCTGGTCCAGCTTCTGGAAGGCCACCGCATCCACCAGGCTGGTCAGCTCGGCCATGCGCTCGGCAAACAGGCCCAGCACCAGGTTGCGAAACGCGGGTACGCCCAGCCACTCCTCAAACAGCGTGGGCGGAATCATCAAGAGCGTGCAGGCCTGGGTGCTCACCCCCTGCGCGCCCAGTGGCAGCCCGCGAAACAGGCTGGCACTGCTGACCAGGCACAACTCACCGGGCCGCACCCGGTACAGCTCCAAACTGCGCCCATCCTCCGCATGGCAGGCCACCCGCACCTCCCCCGCCAGCACCAGCGGAAAGCCCTGGCACGGCGCGCCTTGCGCAAACAGCAAGGTGCCTGCGGGTACCGACACCGCCGGTGCCTGAGCCTGTAGCGCTGCCAGCGCCGGAGCCAGGGGTTCCAGGGTTGGGTAAATGCTGAGCAATGGGGCATGCATGGTTATGCATCATATCGGCCTCCAGCCCTTATGGAGTATGCGCCAACAGCTACTGTTTTAATAGCTGTTGCCGCAGTGTTGGCGGTGGCCAGAAGCCTAAAATGCTTTTAACTCTGCGCTATCGCCCGATGAACCTACTTTTTGTCTGTAGCCGCAACCAGTGGCGCAGCCCCACCGCCGAACAGGTCTGGCGCAAGCACCCCGGCCTGTCGGTCCGGTCTGGTGGCACTAGCCGCAATGCCCGCCACCCGGTGTCCGAGGCCGACATCCTGTGGGCGGATGCGGTGTGTGTGATGGAGGACAAACACGCCTCCCAGCTCAAGGCCAGCTTTCGGGAGCTGTTACAGGGCAAGCCCCTGCATGTGCTGGATATACCGGACGACTACCGCTACATGGACCCAGAATTGGTGGAGCTGGTGCGCGAGGGCGTGGCCGCCCTACTCCCTTAGTTCCGCATCTTTGAGGTGCTGAACCCGAAGATGGTTTAGGGGGCGGGCACCACGCGGATCACTGGCCCCAGAAAGCGTCCTCTTGCGCCTGGTCGCTGGAGAACAGCCTGACTTCGACGATCTTGCCGCCCTCGATACGGATCAGATCCACACCCGCTTGCTTCATCGTGAGGCCATTGGCTTCGCCTGCAAATTCGATGGTGATGGCGACCCAATCCCCGTTGGCCATGTAGTGGTCGGCCCGGGTGATGGCGAACGTGCCTTTGGATACTTCCATCATCGCGCCCAGCATCGGGCCTACAGCCGCCATGCCGCGGTGTGTGCCGGAAAACCTGTTTTTGCCTGGCTGGTGCCAGATCACATCGTGCGAAATGAGGTTGCCCAGGGTGACTTGGTCGTTGGTTTGCACGGCCTTGATGTAAGCCTTGGCGATGTCGATGGTGTTCATGGTGTGTTCCTGTGTTGATTCGGGTATGGTGATTGTTGGACAATCAAGACCCATAAACACGGTATATATAGGTCTATTGCTGATACATATTGGACTTTTGACCAAGCCTCGCGCAAGACCAGCAAAGTGACACAGCCTGCGTCAGGAGGGATGAACGTGACGATGGAGATTCAGCGCCTGGGTTATCAACCGCAGGCGCCCTACCGGCTCGACTTGGAGGTTTTTTCGGTGGCGGACCTGAGGCTTCGGGCCAAGGAGGAATTGCGCCAAACCCATCGGTACGAGTTCCACACGGTGGTGTGCGTCACGCAGGGCACCTGCACCCAGGTGGTGGACTTCAAGTCGATCGCCTGTGCGCCGGGGTCGCTGCTGGTGGTGCGGGCAGGCCAGGCCCACAACTACGGACAGGGTGCAGATTGGGACGGCTGGAACCTGCTGTTCCGCCCTGAATTCGTTTTGCCGGTTTCAACGATCTCGCACGATCTCAAGCTCGCGCTCGATTTGGAGAGGCTGCCTGAGCACATGGTCCTCAGTGACCCAGAGCTGGGCAAGGCAACGGACTTGTTTCAGCAGATGCGCGAGGACACGTTGTTGGACGCCCCGCAGGAAGATGTGAACACCTTGCTGCGCCACCAGCTCCATACGCTCTTGACGCGGCTGAGTATTTTGCAAGGGAGACGCCAAACGCAGGAGCCGCTGGTATCCCCTGCATCGCAACGTTTCCAGCGGTTTCAACAACTGGTGGACAAGCGCTTCGCGCAATGGCACCAGGTGGCCGACTACGCCAACCAACTTGGCTACACAGAAAAGAGCCTGGCACGCGCAGTGGCCGCGGCGGCAGGCACAACTGCCAAAGCCTTCATCGCTGCGCGTATCAACCTGGAGGCGAAGCGCCTGCTGGTGCATTTGGACATGCCCGTCGCCACGATTGCCGAGAAACTAGGGTTCGACGAGCCCACCAACTTCAGCAAGTTTTTCAAACGCGAAGTTGGCTGTACCCCGGCAGAATTTCGAAAGCGGCAAAGGGTTTAAAGCTGGGGGTCGAGCCACGGGATGTGCACGGTTATGCACCAAATTGGCACCTAGCCCTTATGCAGTGTGCGCAAGCAGCTATTGTTTTAATAGTAATGCGGGGCGGCCGATGGCGCGTTCTAGCGGCCCCATCTCTGCCAGATCGGCCAACAGCTGGGTGCGTTCTGCCCGGCGCAACGGTCGCAACCCGGCGGCCACCCACTGCGCGCGTTCCAGGTTGATGCTGCCGCGCGCCTTCCAGCGCTGGGCCTCCAGGGCGGGGTTGTGCAGCATGGCGGCCAGCCACACGGCCTGGGCGGCGGTGAGCTGGTCGGCACGTTTGCCAAAGTAGGTGTGGGCCGCGGCCTGGGCGCCGCACACGGTGGCACCCCAGGGCGCGTGGCTCAGGTAGAGCTGCAGAATGCGGGCCTTGCCCAATGTCTGCTCCATCTCCACCGCATAAAGCAGTTCGCGCAGCTTGCGCACGGGGGAGCGTTCACCGCCCGTCACCAGCAGTTTGGCCACTTGCTGCGAGAGCGTGCTGGCGCCACGCAAAGTGGCGTCTTCGGCCTGGTTACTGCGCAGGGCCTTGTTCATCTCCACCAGGTCGTAGCCAGGGTGTTCATAAAAGCGTTGGTCTTCGGCGGCCAGCACGGCGCGGGCCAGCAGGCTGTCGTTACGCACATGGGCTCGCACCATGGCGGCGGGCAGGCCCCGGTTGCACTGGCTTTGCGCTTGTGCCCACGCCTCGGTGCCCAAACCTTGCACTGTCATCCCGTCCAGACGCGGTTGCACGTTGAGCGTTTTGCTGGGCAGCTCCAGAGTGGCCTTCAGCGCAAACGTACCGTCGATCTGCGCGGTGGCGACCTCGGGGATGGCGCTGGCGAACAGGGCGTAGCCATTGGCCACCGGGGTACTGGGCACATCGATTTGCAGCGTGATGCCGGCCGGAAGCAGCGTGCCGTGCCAGCTGGCGGTGACGGCACCGCTCTGCAGCGTGCCGCGCAGCTCGGTGGCGTTGCGGCGCACGGTCATGCGCGCGTCTTGCAGGCGGATCGGTTCACCGCCCCAGCTGCTGCTGCGCAGTGTGCAGGGCTGGCAGTGCAGCTGGAGTTGCTGGCTGGCCTCGTCCCACGCCAGCCGC
>Ga0209211_10002243_pt1 | contig 33830 bp, 34 predicted proteins | sample RifGroA2_FD_183992 | JGI IMG/M metagenome (GOLD analysis project Ga0209211, IMG submission 183992) | Groundwater microbial communities from Rifle, Colorado, USA - Groundwater A2 (SPAdes) (version 2) | ecosystem: Environmental > Aquatic > Deep subsurface > Groundwater | place: Rifle, Colorado... | reverse complement strand
AGCGGGCTACAAGGGAATGGACAGGAAATTTGTCGCGGTTTTGCTCAGGGACAAGAAGGACAATGAACGGGTAAGGAAAAGGATGGACATATGCAAGGAACTGATGGAGCAAAGGTCAAATGTTGAAGAAGTCAAAATAAAGGGGGAAAGCCTGCTTGCAAGAATGATTTCAGGGATTTATTTAGGAGATTTTGTATCTTACTACCTTGCAATGTGGAACAGAGTTGACCCTACGCCTGTTGAGATAATTGAAGACATGAAGAAGAAGCTGGGCTAGAAAAAAATTTCTTTCCGATTCTAAACGCAATCATCAGTTTTGAAGATGAGAGGTTTTAAGTGCAACAAAGTTTAAGTGATTTTAGCGAACATTTAAAGCTTTTCTTGCAGCCATTATCAAGGGAAAGTCTGAGTTAGCATAAGGTATCTTATGATTTCCCCAATAAATTCCATCAGATTTACTGAAACCAATGACCCCAAGAAAAGGTGTTTCTTTGCCTTTGCTTCTTAGTGCATTGTGTATCATTGGGCCTTCCGGATCAAAAACTGGCTCATCTTTATCACCAGTATACCTTTCATTTACTCTCTTAAGTAAAGGGCATACAACCAGTCTAGGGTTATGTTGTATAATTCTATTAACTACATCTTCAATAACAGCGTCTCTGGCTTGAAATCTTGGTTTATAGTCATCCCAACTTTCTTCTGAAACATAAGACACGCTTGAGGGAGGCTGATATTCCAATCTTTGAGCATCAAAACCAGACCTAAACAAAACCTGCGCTAAACCTCGGTCATGCACAACTAAAACAAGCCCTGCTGCGTATCTTTCTTTAAAAATAGTCTCAAATTCAAATAAAGTCTTTCGGGCTATTTTTACTCTCTCAGTGTATTCTCCCGTCAATATCTCATTATTAGCTCTTACAGCATCGGCGTAGAGAGGTATTAACTCCAAGTTTCTTAATCCATCAAAATATTCTCTAGGATTTTCAGGTGCCTTTGGCAACTTAAATAACCATTTAACTGCAGTTCCAATATCTTCAATTTTTATTGCTTCTTCTAACCCTATAAGATGAGTTTCAACTGATTTAGCAACATTTCTTTTAGGTTTTCCCATTTTTATCAAAAAATCATATCCTTATTTATCTTAATCCTCTGAAAAGTGCAAGGACAATTGAACAACTACATTGAAAAATTCATCTTCTGTCAGCGGCCTTACTTTTTCAATTTCATTGTAAAACCAGCTAGATTCCGGAACACAGCCCTTTGGAAAATCCGGCAGTAAATCAAATTTGTCCCCACATTGCCTCATCATTCCAATGGTATTTTCTAGGCTTTTTCCCTTATCAGGAAATGCTGTTGATATGCCCTGCCCGGGAGAGAATCTGTAGAATCCATAACCTAAAGCACTGTGATAAAAAGGCACAGTAGGAACTTTAGTTGTTTGTTGTGCCATCTTAACCAATAAAATAAAAGATTAGAATTTTAAACACAATCATCAGCCTTATATCCCGCTTTTTGGGCTTCTTCTTTTGTATTGAACCAGACTGCATTCTGCTTTTTTACTTTTTTCGCCCAGTCGCATTTCGGGCTGTGGAATTTCTTTCCTGTCTTTGATGCGATATACTTCCCGGGCTTGAATTCCTTCCTGACAGAGCCTGTTTTTTTGCCGCTTTCCCTGCCAGCTTCCTCTCCCTGTATGTTCATAACCGAGATTAAAAAGCCTATCAGCCCTGAAACCGCTGCCGGCAGCAATAAGCCTGACTGCGGCTTTTTCAGCAGGTAAATAAACAAAAGGTCCATCAAAATCAAAAAAAGCGAAAATGACATCAGCGTCCAGCCGAATTTTATATCATTGTGGATTGAAAACATGGAAACCAAAGCTACAAGCATCATTATTCCCAAAAACAAAAACTCAGCTGCAAAGAACAGGCGGTGCAAGCCAAATACTATGTTGGCAAGCCCTATAAAGGCTATAAGCAAAACAATGTTCATAACCAAGAAGCTAAATTTTGAATCAGCCATTTTAGAGCAAAGGAGAGAAGGCTGTATATAAATTTTTCTATTCTAAAGTGGTAATTATAGTTTTTACCTATTGGAGACTAATTCAGAATTCGTTAAACTCTTCCAGCTTTTTCAGGAAGCCCTTATTTCGCAGCCATACAACCTGGGTATTGGTGTATTTGTAAAGTATGTCCCCTTTCTCGTCCCCGGAGTATTCCCAGGGCTCAACTATCACTGCATCCCCTTCCCTCACCCAAAGCTTTCTCTTTAGCCTGCCTGGAATCCTGCATATCCTTGTCTTTCCATCAAGGCATCGGACGCGCATCCTGCTTGCGCCGAGCCTTTGCTCCAGAATACCAAGAACCTGCCTTTCTCTGGGCAGCTTTATCCTTGAGATTTCCTGCTGCTGCTGCTCTTCGGGAGAAAGCTGGTCTTTTCTCTTGCCAAACTTTTTTTCCTTGTGATACATTTTACACTAAGAATTCGGGTCACTATAAATACTTTTTGTACTTCATCCTGCCAAGCCTGAGCTCGTTGACATCAGAAACTTCCTGAATCAGCTTATCAGCAGTCGTATCATCGTTCATGAGGTGGCTGCCGCCGCAATAAGGGCAGGCGATGCCCATCCTTGAGCCTTTTTTCCAGGAGAATTTGTACCTGCAATCCACGCAGATAAGCTTGATATCCGGAAGGATGCCTGGCCCGGGCGCATCAATTTTTCCCTTTTTCTGCTGCTCTCTCTTCAAAAATTCGTCGCTTTTTACAAGCCTGCTGTAGCAGTCCAGGCACACCAGCCTTTTTCCGTCATTCGTGTATCTGACCTTTTCAAACGGAAACTGGCACTGGCAATGTGCGCAATTATATAGCTTGTATGAAAAAGGGCTTTTCATTTTGCATTCTTATTTGGTTTTGTTGCCGAAATAAAAAAACTTCTCTATGGCAACATCCTTTGGCTCATAGTCTCCGAATCTCGGCTTTATAGGCTCTGACTTTTGCTGCTCAGCAGCCCTGAAATTGCTTTGGGCGCTGCTGGCAGGAGCTTCTGCCCTGGGCCTTGGCGCATTGCTGAGATTTTTCTTAAGCTCGCTTATTTCCTCGTTCAGCTTGTTAACCATACTGTGCAGGCTTGCTATCTCCCCTGCAAATTTTTTGTTTTTCATCTCGATAAGAAGCTCAAACTTCTTCTGGATAAAGTAGTCGTTCAGGTTATTGGCATCTTGCATGGTGTCCATTTTTGATCACTCTAGTCGTGGAAGTTTTCCTTGATGAACTCTATCATTGTCTGGTTTCCGGCCAGGCCATAAGCCTCCAATGCCTTTGAAACCTGCTCTTCTTTCATGCACGTGTCCCCGACTACATTCAGCTTGTCTTTGTCGCCGGCAATCTCAAAAGCCTTCATGGCATAGTCATATTCTTTTTCCTCCAGGCATTTATTGCCCAGCCTGGCTAATTTTTCCTTGTCATGTATTGTTGAAAATATCTCGATTGCGTATTCAAACTTATACCTGCTTATGCACTGGTCGCCTACTTCAAGCAGCTTGTTGTTGTCGCCAATTGCGATAAAGGCCTTTACAGCATGCCCCAGCCTTCCGTCCTCAAGGCATTTCTTGCCGATTTCGGACAATTTTTCCTTGTTGTTTGCCAGCTTGTAGACTTCAATGCAGTTGTCAAATTGCATCAGCTTTTCATAGTCCTCTGCAACCTGGTTTAGCTTTTCCTGGTTGCCGGCCAAAACAAAGGTCTTGACTGCGTCGCTGAGGTTGCCTTTTCTCCTGTATTCTTCGCCTAAGGCGCTCAGAATGTTGAATTTCAGCTCCTGGTTAAACATTGACAGGTTCAGGTTGTCAATGCCCTTTTTCATCAAAGAAGGCACCATTTTGCTGAACTTGTTCGGATCCTCCTTTGGATTAAGAATTCCGGCATTCTTTTCCACAATATCTGTTACCAATTTTTGGACAATTCTCTCATCGCTTTCCATATTCTCACCCTCTTATAGATACTCCTTTTTAAAGCATTTTTCATATGTCGGAAATTGCAAAAATAAATATAAATTGCTACAATTTCCGAGCATGCTCAAAAACACGCTACACACTTTAGTGCATAGTGTTTTTGACACTTAAATCTTGCATTTTGGCAAGAGCGATGTGTTAAAGTAAAGCTAGTATATAAATATTACGTTTTTGTATACTAATATACTAATTAGAGAAGTGGTTAAAGCCAAAAAAAGCAAAGCTGGCTCAAGGTTAGCGCCGCTTTATTGCTCCATAAAAAGCAGAATCGCAAGGGGGTGGGGAACATCTGTAAATAAACCAGCACTTCACTCCTGGGCGGGACACTCACTTGGTTGTGCCATTAGTGGGGAGGCGTTAATGCAACGCCCGTTAGACGACCAGAGCCGAACAAGGAACGTAGTGACATTGTAAGGCGAGAGTGCAACGTGGCAAGCGAACGAAGTGAGTGCAGAGTTGCCTAGCTCGGACAAATATTTAACAAGCAATTAGATATTGACAAAGTATCTTGTTATTACTAAATAATTTTTCTTCGAGAAATAAACCAGTTCCTCCAGATGTGATTGTACATGTAGTGGGTTCAGAAGGAATAGCATTCTTAAGACAATCTAATAATTTTTCATTTAATGGGTTATAGTTGAGACCAACATACCATCGTTTATTATTGCTAACTACTAAATCTTCTGGCTTGGCATCACAACCAATACTTGAAAAATAGTTTATTACAATTCGTTTAGCATCGTATTCAGAATTTATTTTTTGTTTAAATTCACCTATTTCCCTATATCCAAAGCAGGGTCCAATTCTTCCTGAATAAATCGAATTGATAAAAATTACAAATCCTACTATTAATAAAAAAGACGTTAATATTACGATTCCAATGAATTTCTTTTTCATGAATGTTTAGGATTTATTTATGGTTAAATATTTTGTGGTTGCTTTTAAGTCCGAGCTAGGCAATTTCGCCTAACGAAGTTGCATTTTTGCTTTATAAACCTATTCCCCCTGATTTTTATAAAAATTTAATATAAAATTTAAGCTATGAAGAATAAAATAAATAAAAATCATTGAATCGAAGGAACCTTAACTTGACTCTAAATAAAAAATAAAGAAAAATCTTAAATACAATTGAAATTCGCCTTTTATTATGAAAAGGCTTAATCTTCCAAAGGAAAGGACATTTACAGGGCCTGCTTCACTCTGGAAAAGAGCTTTTGCCTTTGTTACTGACTTGCTGATAATAAACCTGATAATACTCTTTCCTTTCAGGAAATTGTTTTTAAAGATAATCCCTGAAAAGGCTACATTTTCAGAAACCTATAACTTTTTGCAGAATTCGGGCTTTAGCGGCGCAATAACAGCTTTAACGCTAGTAGCAGCATTTTTGTCCCTGCTTTATTTTTACATGCTTGAAAAAAGGCTGCAGCAGAGCATCGGGAAGATGCTGTTTAAGATTTATGTGGTAAGCGACAGCAAGGAGCTCAAAGGATGGCAATTGCTTGTTAGGAGCATGTTTTTGGTTCCAATATTTCCATTTGTTTTGCTGTGGGTTGTGGACCCTGCTTTTTTGCTTTTTACAAAAAGCAATCAAAGGCTTTCGGAGATTTTAAGCAAGACAAGAGTAATTGAAAGGTATGCTATGGATTAGAAAGATAAAGCGACATTAGGCTTAGAAAGGGGTTAAAACATAAAAAAGTTCATTAATGCAGTGAATCACCAGTTTATTTTTTTAATTTAAAACACTAAAAAATCCCAAAGGAATTTTTGGTGTCCCGAAAAATTTTTATTTTTCGTGGATTTTATAATTAAAAATAATGAAAATGAAATAACACAACCACTTGCACAAATAATTGTTAATGTGATTGTGCGCCTAATGGAAAAGTAAGTTGTGAAAAATCAATGAAAAAACTGCCAAAATCCAAAAAGTTCCAATAAAATAAAGACAATCAATAAAAAATAAAAACAATAAAAAAATAAAATTAAAAAGCCTAATAAAACAATTAAATTTTTAAACTTGGTGAAAAACAAAATAAAAATGGCAAATCCTGAAAATCAAAATAAATGGAAAGCTATAATTAAAGTATTGATTGGATTAACTTTATTGAGCTTTATTCTTGCCGGCTTTTTTTCATTGTTCATTGATACGGATTTTGAAAGTTTGTCAGGGAATGTTGCCCTGATTGAGATAAAAGGCACGATTATGTCTGAAAAAGATGGAGATTTTTTGTTTGAGGACGTAACTTCATCAACAGAAATAAGAAAGCTGATAAAAAAGGCTGATGAGGATCCAAGCATAAAGGCTATCATATTTGAGATTAACAGCCCTGGCGGGAGCGCTGTTGCCTCTGATGAAATTGCCAATGAGATTAAAAAAACAAACAAGACAATAGTAGCATGGATAAGGGAGATTGGCACTAGCGGGGCTTACTGGGTTGCTTCTTCTGCTGACACTGTTGTGGCAAACAGGATGTCAATAACAGGCTCTATTGGGGTTATTGCGTCTTACATTCAGTTTTCAGGCTTTTTAAGCGACCATAATGTAAGCTATGAAAGGCTTGTTTCAGGGCAATACAAGGACATTGGAAGCCCCTTCAAGGAATTAACCCCAAGCGAAAGGCTGTTGTTCCAGAAAAGCCTTGACAAAATGCGCGATTATTTTATTGAGGAGGTTGCAAAAAACCGCAACTTGAAAAAAAGCGATGTTGAAAAAATAGCTACAGGCCAGTTTTATTTAGGCTCTGAGGCAAAAGAGCTTGGATTGGTGGATATTCTGGGCGGCAGGGACGAGGCTGTTGAGGTTATTGAGAAAAAGCTTGGCATCGAGGCTGGGATTGTAAGGTACAAACAGGAAAGGGGATTATTTGATGTTTTCGGCGATGTCTTAAGCAGGCAGTCTTTTTTTGCCGGAAAGGGCATTGGCAATTCTTTTTTCACAAAGGCGAAATTATCAAACAGCGTAAGCATTTCAACATAGGATTCAGCTTAAATTATCAAATATTGCATTAAAAACATTAACAAAAAATAAATATAAGTTAAAAAAGGGGGTTCTTTTAGTTTTTGCAGTTGGGGAATATCATGAAAAAAGGTGCAGTTTCATTTTTATTGGTTTTTTTGGTAGTTATTGGTATTGTTTTTTCCCAGAGTAATTATAATGGTAAAGTTGATGAGGAAGTTGAAGAACTGCTGAAAGAGCAGGATGAGGTTTCTGTCATTGTTGTTTTGGAGGATGATTATAATGCCTTAAATGAGTATTCCGCTTCAGCATTAAATGAAAAGGACGATTTTGAAAAAAAGAAGATGATGGTTAAGGAGCAGCAGGAAAAGGTTTTGTCCAAATTAGATTACGAAGAGGCAACAATAAAAAAAGACGCAATAGAAAAAAATTCATTAAAAACGATAAAAAATAATAAAATTGAATTGAAATTAAAGACAAAATTCAATTCTGTGAATGGCTTCAGCGGCGAGGTTACAAAGGAAGGGCTGGAAAAATTAAAGAATGATCCTAATGTCAAGAAAATATACCATAACAGGCCTGTGAAAGCTTTTCTCTCCGACAGTGTTAATATTGTGAATGCTACAAATACCTGGAGATTGGTTTATAATGGAACAAATTTAACAGGAAAAGGCGAGGCTATCTGCATTATTGATACCGGCGTGGATTATACCCACCCTAATATGGGAAATTGCGCAAGCACGAGCAACATTAATGACGGCTCCTGCGCCAAGGTTATTGGGGGCTATGACTTCATAAACAATGACCAAAACCCAATAGATGATAATGGGCATGGAACCCATGTTGCCGGCATTGTAGCTTCCACCAATGAAACTTACAAAGGAATTGCGCCTGATGCCAATATTATTGCTATCAAGTCTCTGAATTCAGGCGGAGGAGGCTCAGATACAGACATAATTAGCGGAATTGAATGGTGTGTAAATAACGCGTCCGTATTCAACATTTCAATAATAAGCATGAGCCTAGGCGTCCAAAATTATAAAAACACTACTTATTGTGACAGCAGCGATAATCCTTTACTGGTAAATGCCATACACAATGCAATAAACCGCAATATATCGGTTATTATTGCGGCAGGAAATGACGACAATTCACCTTTAGGAGTCAGCAGTCCAGCGTGTATCTCCAATGTCACTGTTGTTGGCTCAACAACAAAGAGTGATGCAATTTCTTCATTTTCAGGCTTATGGGGCTTGCCAATGCTGCTTGCTCCCGGCTCCAGTATAACCTCGTTAAAAGCAAATGGGGCTGATACAACGGGATGCAGCCTGGTTGATTCCATGATGATGGCATGCTCAGGCACTTCTATGGCAACACCGCAAGTTGCAGGAGCTTTTGCATTAATGCGCCAATACTTCAAATTGGCAGAAAATAAGATAGTTATGCCTAATGAAACTCAAAGATACTTAAACGATACAGGGAAACAAATTACCGATTCTGGCAGCGGCTTGGCTTTTTCAAGAATCAACATTTTTGCCGCAATTCAGTCTTTAGACAATGGTGCGCCAAGAATCAATATAATTAGCCCTGCAAACAATTCCGCTGCAACGAACATAAGCTTTATTGTAAACATAACCTCTTCTGAAGTTTTGATTAATGCAACCTTGGAAATCAACAACACAAACTTCACAATGGCAGGCTCTGGATTAAGCTGGAATGTAAATGTAAGCAGTCTTGTTAATGGTACATATACCTACAAGGTTTATGGAAATGACAGCTTTGGAAACATGAATTTTTCAGATACTTTCATCATAAATATTGACTTGATTCCGCCATATTGGGGAAATAACATAACAAATATTAGTGGCCTTAATAATATAAGAAAAAATGATGTTTTGCAGTTTAATGCTACATGGAATGACACTGTTGCTTTGTCTTACTTTATTTTCAGCTGGAATGACACTGGAACTTGGGATAATTCAACTAAGGGCAGCTTAAATGGAAAAGCCCAAACTGTTTCTGCAAACAAAACAATAACAGCAACAAGGGGCAATGCTATCGGCTACAAATTTTATGCAAATGACTCTGTAAATAATTTTAACCAGACAGAAACATGGATTTTTTCGATAGCAAATACGAATCCCGATGGAATTAATGTAACAATTAACTCTTCTGATTTCTTAAATAGAACAAATGGAACTTTAACAGGAATCTTTTCTTTTTCAGATTTAGACAATGATTTAATAAGCGCAAACGAAACAAGATGGTACAACAACAGCGAAGAGGTTCTGGAACTAGCCAGTTATACAGCAATAACCTCAAATTACACAAAGAAAAGCCAAAGCTGGACTTTTTCTGTAAGGGTTTTTGACGGATTTAACTGGAGCGAATGGCAGAACAGCACTAACTTGACGATAAAAAATGCTGCTCCATCAATAAACATAACCATTGAAAGCATAACAATAAACGAAACCCAAAAAACAAATATTACCATAAATGCGTCAGACATTGACAATGACGCCTTGGCATTCACAATAAACGACACAAGGTTTTCTTTAGACAGCATTTACTTTATCTGGAACACAAATTTAAGCGACAGCGGAACTTATAATGTAAATGTAACTGTAAATGACACTGAAGTGATTGACTCAAAAATTGTAACGGTTATTGTTTTAGATGTCCGCGACTTGGACAATGATGGAAATCCTGATTTTAATGACACTGATGATGATAATGATGCAATTTCTGATGAAAATGACTTTTTGGTGGGAAATTTAAGCAACATAAATACAACATTATTTTTAGGTATAGCAGTCAACGGAACTTTGAATCTTTCTAAAATGTTTAATGGGACATTTTTCATAAATATAACCAATGGCACAGATCCAATAATAGAATTTAATTTTACATTTAACTTGGATAATAAATTAGATTTAGGAAGCTTAACTATAAACAGAACTTTAAACGGCAGCAGTGCAATTTCAATCAGAGGCTTAAACCTAACAGGAATAAATAAAACAAAAACTGTTTTCCTTGAAAAAGTTAATACAACTGTTGCTGCTGTTTGCATAAAAGATGCTGATGCAGGCTTTGAGGCTATAAGCTCTGCCTGCAATGGAGCAAATGAGGTTTTGGTTAATTGCAATAACCAAACAGCTAATGCTTATGCGTGCTTTGATACCGGCTTAAGGTATAAAATTACTGGCTTGAACCATTCTGCAGTCAAGGAACTCTGTATCGATAATGATAGTGATGGCTTTGGAAATGGTTGTTCTGCCGGAACTGACGGATGTGACACAGATGCAAGCACTTCCGGCTCGTGCCCATCTGGCGGAAGCTCCGAAAGCTCTGGCGGAAGTGGTGGTGGAGGAGGCGGAGGCGGAGGCGGCGGTGGAGGGGCTGGCTTTGTATGCAATAAGGACTGGCAATGCGGTGAATGGTCCGACTGTGTTAATAAAGCCCAAACAAGGCAATGCAATTTTGTGAAAGTTCCGCAGCATGCGCAAAAAGAAAGCTGCCCTGAAGAATCAAAAACTCCTGCAGCAAGCCAAGCCTGCGAAGTTGAAGCTGAAAGCCAAACAATAACTTCCCAAAATGAAGCTGAAGAATCCGCATCAAATGCAGAAACAACTTCGCCTGAAGGCAAGCCAATTGCAGCAGGCGCTGCTGTAAGGGAAACAGGAAAAAGGTCTATTTTTGTAGGAACCATAAGCGCATTGGCAATAATTACTGTTGGGCTGCTGGGGTATTTTTTAATTTTCAAAAAGAAATAGCTATAAAATCTCGCTCATGTTAAAAATCACAGGTCATAGGCCGATGGCACAAAGCGAAAGCATTATATTTCCGACATGTCTATAACATTCTTCTTGTCCTTGTCATCCGCTATGCGGGGGCATGCCGTGTTAACCCAGAAATCTATGAAGGGAAAATTATCCAGCTCATTTGAATCCAGAGTGTCAAAAACAAAAATAAAGGCGTTTTTTCCCTCTGAGCTTAATTTATTTCTTATTTCCTCCGCCTTTTTGTAGCTGTATTGGCCGGGCTTTAACGAAACCAAAATCCCTATGTTGTCCGCATGCAAAAATTTCGCATATCTTATTTTCTTGTTTTTTTTATAACTCTCAACCTCTTTTTTGTCTAACCTGGAAAAAGCTGATGTTATCGGGTTAAAAGTAAATACTTCCTTGCTTGTATTCAATGCAACGCCCAACGGATGGAATTCTCCTGAACCAATGTACAGAAAAGCATCAACCTCATTTTGTATTTTTGTTGCTGCTCCTACATCGCAGCCCAGCAGCTGGCCGGGATTTTTTTGTTTTTCTTTTTCGATAAAAACCACTTTATTATTTTTTTCAAGATAATTTTTTATTTCCTGCGCTGCATCCAGAAACTGCGCTGTTGTCACCAAGCCTAATTTTTTAGGGAGCTTTTCTAGCGGGATTTTATCCAATTCAATTTTTCCATTGTACTTTGCAGGCATGAATATTGTTTTCATAAAGATTTAGAAAGTATGTTTTATTTATAAATATTAACTTAAATTTGCTCAGAAACAGTTTCTTCGAGCCCCGCATATTCATTATTAGGTGGAATAAATTTTTCTTGTATATCTTCCAGGGGATTAATTTTCAATCGTCTTGGAGGGACTCTATTGTAAGGACCCATGTTGGGTGTTTCTTGTACATTTCTTATTATGAAATAATGTCTCATAATAATGTCGAGTAGTTGCTCTTGCTTAGAAATCCAAGTTTGGCTTACAAGCGAGTGGAGGGCAAATAATAACACAAAATAAGCGGTATTTTTAAGTTTACGGTAGTTTTCCACTATTAAGTCTAATTTCTATTATTCATTTATAAATTTTTCCCCCATTTAATTGATTTACCACACTAAAGTATAAACACTTCTTTTTAAAGAAAAAATCTAAATCATGGAATATGGCTGAGTTAAAGAGGGCTTTGGGCTACAAGACAATACTTGCATTGACAATAACCTCTGTTATGGGCACGGGGATGTTTTTCGGCGCTGCATTAGGCTCCTCTTATTCCGGAAACGCTTCAATAATCTCGTGGATTATTCTGAGCGTTGCTGCAGTCTACATAAGCGCTTTTTTCGGAGAGTTAGTTGCAATGTTCCCGAAGGCAGGAGGCATTTATGAATTTTCAAAGCACACCTACAACCGCTTCTTCTCATTTCTCCTCGGATGGACTGCATGGATTGTCGGCAACCTGACAACAGCGCTGCTCGTTGTTGCTGCAATTGATTATTTAATCCCTGACCCAACGCAATTCTGGCTGAAAGCCGGAATCAGCATGGCATTTATCATTATACTAAATATAGTAGCCTATTTTGGGATAGAAGCCAGCGCTTTTGTTCTAATCCTATTTGCCATAGCATCATTGGGCATCATTATTTCGGTCATAATTCCCGGCGCTTTCCATGTAAACCCTGACAACTACAGGCCTTTTTTCACTTTCCCCCTTCCCGCTATTTTCCTGGCAATATTTTTCATTGCGGAAAACTTTTTCGGGTGGGAAAATGCAGCTTATCTTGCTGAAGAGACAAAAAATCCTGAAAAAGTCATACCAAGGTCTCTGGTTTACGGCACATTGATTGTCGCTGTTTTGGCGCTGGGCATTGTTTCTATTTCATTAGGGATTATTCCATGGAGCGAATTGATAAAAAAAGCCACTCCATTAAGCTCTGTTTTTGAAAGGATTTATGGAATTTTTGGGATGAAAATACTGAATTTTGGAGTTTTTTTGGCTTTGATAGGCTCTGCATCCGGAGGCATTGTCACAATGCCAAGGCTGATACTTGCCCTGGCAAGGGATAAATTGTTTATTGCGCAGTTCAGCGATATACACCCAAAGTATAATACGCCTTACAAGGCAATAATATTCCAGGCAATAATAAGCTTGGTTGTGCTCAGCATGGCCTTTGGCAAGTATAGGTCTTTGCTGAGCCTGCTGCTGCCTCTTGGGCTTATAATGTATATAGCAACAATCTTTTCAGTCACAATCTTAAGGTACAAGGAGCCAAGGCTTCATAGGGCATTTAAAGCCCCATTCGGGAAAGCCGGCTCTATACTCCTTATTATCTTTATGATAGGTCTGATGGCAATATGGCTTATGCAGGACCCAAGCGCATTTTCAGTTTTAAGGCTTGGGCTGTCTTTCATACTTGTTGGAATACCCATCTACCTTCTGCTTGTCATGTACTATGACCCTGATGCAATTGTAAAGGTGAATGACGCGCTTGCATATTTTACCCTGTTTACCGAAAGGTTCATTTTGCCAAAGGGCATAAGAAAAGAGGTAATTAGCCTGCTTGGCGACATAAGGAACAAAGTAGTTTTGGAATTTGGGTGCTCTGTAGGAACTATGACGCTGCACCTGGCTGAGAAGGTAAGGCCGGAAGGCAAGGTTTATGCAACAGACCTCTCAAGAAAGGATCTGGTGATAACAAAAAAAAGGATGGTAAAAAGGGGCCATGAGCATGTCATTATAATACATGATGAGCACCAGGTCAACAGGGTTCATCCTGATGTGCCGCATGTCGATGCAATAATAAGCATAGGGATGATGGGCTACCTGCAGGATGTGAAAAAGGTTTTGATTGAGATGCGCAACCTATTGCCCTATGGCGGCAAGATTGTTTTTGTCGATTACGCTGATTTTTTCAAGGTAATTCCGAATGTGGCGTGGCTTAGTGATGACAAGATAATAGAAAAAATTTTCAGGGAAGCCGGCTTTTCCGTATTCGTGACGAGGAAGAAAGGCCTTTTCTGGAATTATGTATTTGTTTACGGCATTAAGTTCCATGAGGATATACCTTATATTTAAGCTAAATTCAAAAGAAGGTTCAGTAAATCTATAGACACTACTGGATTTTTCTGCCTGCTATATCTATGGACATCCAATGCCATTAGTGAAGAGATCTCCTGTATTGGTTACCTTTATCCTCCAGCAGATGCCGTTATCTGATTTCAAAACAATTCCGTTTATTGTGTTTGTTATCTCTACATCTCCTGCAACGGATAACTTAGATCGTGGATTTATTGTTCCAATGCCGACGTTGCCAACTGCGTCAACTACTAGTTTACTATCAATGTCAATTCTTCCATTTTGCACTATGACATCTCCGGCAGCTACGATAATTGCCAGTAATATAATTAATATTGCTATCGCTAGGTTAAACTTAAAAATTGACGAAAAGAAGGCGTATAAGATAGGTTTTTTATTTTTGATGCTTTTTTCTTTTTTATATTTCCAATGCATGCCATTCATTTTTCTCATTTTCATTGCCTCCGAAATTTATAAGAAGGCTGGGAAATCTTTTTCCATCCCTTCTTTAAGTTTTCTTGAATTTAATGTATTTTTCTTTTTTCCCTTTAAACCTCTTTTTTATTCTTTTTTCTTAAGTGCAAAAAATATATTAAAATAATAATTATGATTAAAAACAGCACTAAAAAGGTTGAAATAATATTTTTCTTTCCTAAAAATGATTTTTCTTTAGCTTTGCAATCAATGTCACCATTGCTGCAGTCAGGATCACAAATACCATCACTTGCCATGTCGCAGAAATCATCTGCAAAGCCTGATGGGCAGTCCTTCGGGCAGTCAAGGTAGCTTTCATGCCCCTGGCAAATATTATCCCCGCAAACTTGGGCAAATAAGCCGACATCAACTTCAAGCAAATTTCTCCCTTCAGGATTAGATATCCTAATTGTTTTCCCGTTTGGGAAATAAGGGATAATAAGCTGTATTGCTGTTTTATCCAAAATTATATGTCCGGCTTCTTCTGCAGTCGGGAAGTATATCTGGTTTCCATTTTCATCAAACCATTCGGGCAACGCTTCTGAGACAATCTCCAGCGGAAATTTAAATTTCAGGCTGAAAAGCACCTCATTGTCAAAAGACACCAATTCCAGCAAATAGCCATCTTCGGGCTGGACTCTTGCCTCCTGATAATAGCCATTCATGACAAGAATGCTTTCTTTGGTTACAATGCCCCTGTCATAATTCAGGTCCAGCACATATATTTTTTGGGTTTCTGCAATAACTAATGGCAAAAACAATGCAATAGATATTGCCAATATAATTATTTTTTTTCTCATTTTCATCACGTTACCCCATAATTGGGACAGATGCCTCCAGCACTACCAGTATTTTCATTAATTTTTTGGCAAATATATCTTTCATTTACCTGGCCATAGGAATAAGGGTCATACAAATGGTCTCTCATAATTGTATTGAATGCAGGTCTATAAATATTTTCTCTAGATTTATAACAGCTTTCGAAACAGCTTATCTCTAATGGACCTTGAGGGTTCGATGAAAAATCAAACCAACAAACTATATCTTCGCTTCCAGGAAAAACTGGACTGCAAGCTTGTTCCACTTGGCAGTCTACCACTCCGTCTTCCCCACATCCATTCCCTACTAAATCTCCCCATTGCGAATTTTCCTTGCAGAATTGCTCACCATATTTAATGAAACATGAGCCTCCGCCGCATCCGTCTCCTGCGTTGCAAGAAGCTCCACCACCACAGTCAGGGTCTATTGGGGAGCAGCCGACAACACAGATATTCCCACCTCTGCAAATATCCTCACAATCAGGGTCTGGTATATCACAATTTTCTACACAACCATTGCCTGCTTGACAACTAAAAGGTTCTCCGAGACAATCAACATCCTGGTATGAATTCGGAAAAGAGAAAGATGATGATACAACTGGACCTCTTTCTCCACAACCAATTAAGCATCCGTCTCCTGGGTTGCAAGTGGCAGGCAAACAGTCAGGGTCTGGCGGGTCGCAATTGCCTCCAAAACATCCGTCTCCTGCGTTGCAAGAAGCTCCACCACCACAGTCAGGGTCTATTGGGGAGCAGCTAACTGCGCATCCGTCTCCTGGATTACAACTAGCGACACTACAATCACCATCTGGGGGATTACAACCTGCCAAACATCCGTCACCAGAAAAGCAAGTGGCCAAACCGCAATCTAAATCCTTGATGGGTTCTCTTCCAAAACAATTTTTAAACTGAAAATTATCTAAATATGTAGAATCTCCAGAGTATTCATCAAGTAAGTATCCGAAACTATGCCCAAATTCATGAACCGAAACCCTAGTTGCTACCCGAGTTCCTTCATCAGAACTTATTGATATTGAATAAATCCCAATATCGGGAAAAGCTGCAGAACGATAACGCCTTCTACTTAACAAATTAATAAAATCGTAAGGACATTGAAGGGCAAGGTCATTTACCTTATTCCGATCGCATAAACCCAAAGTTGAATCACCTTCAAGGCAATCCAAATCGCTTAATTCATTCACCAAATAAACATTGAATTTGTCCTTATTTGAAAGAAAAGGCTCCACATAAAAAATTCCATCAGTAGAGCCGTCAACGCCGGGCTTAAGCCCCATATGCATCTCAACCTGGTTCCTGAAATCAGTCAAGTCGGTAAACTTATCACCTACAAAGACAACATCAATTTTATCGGAAGGGTCGCCATTTTTAAGTATTTCAACGCATTTGCTGGGCACTATTGAAAATCTTATGGTGTTTTCAGCCTCCTTTGAATTGCCTACACTGTCTTCTGCTGTTATATCCGCAACATAATCTCCCTCTGCCTTCCCTTTAGAATCCCACACATTTCCGTAAATATTGTCTTTTGCATTACCATCGCCATGAGCCCCATCATCAAATAATGCGACTGAAGCAATTGTAGTTTCCTCAGGATTCTGTATCAAAGCCCGGGGAAGATTACTTATAGAGATTCCAGATAAATCAACTATTCTGGCAGTTATGGTAAATATTGCCCCTGTAAGACCAGAGGTTGGAGATATCGCAGCTTCAGTTATTGAAGGAGGCTCATTATCCTGAAATTCCGGCAACATGGCATTTTGTGTTAAAACACCTTTTAAATAAAAATTACCAGACTCATCAACATAACTAATGATAATGCCGTTAGGATCTTTTACAATAAAATCATTGCTTTGCTCGGCAGGAATTAATGTCGGCTGGTTTTCCTGCAAGGTTCCCTTAATTGCTGCATTGCCCGTAAATAGATTGAATACTGCGGCATTATTTCCAGCATTATCCTTAATTATAAACTCGTCGTCTGGTGTGGCTGTTGGATTGGAATTTTGTTGGAGTGTGCCTTTCAAGAATACATTCCCACTATCGTCAAAGGAAATAACCATAAATTGGTTATTTTTCATAAGAAATCCAACTTGACCCGGCACTGGACTTTCTAAAGCATTTAACGCCTCTTCCTCTGCTGCAAGAATATCCTCACTTTTATTAACTACCAAACCTGAATATTTTAATATTTCCGATATTTGTGTGTTACTTGTACTACCAATTGACTCGCAATCGGTAATCATGGATTTTTCTTTTTCAGAGTTATAGAAATTCAATAAGTCAATGATTTCATTAAGGGTGTATGGGCTTTCGGAAGGATTAGACAGATAACCTAATATTATTGTCCTTAATTCCGGCCTTAGCTTATCAGGAGTTTCCACTTCATCCGGGCAAGCCGCCATAATAAGGCTTGTAAAAAGAATCATAAAAATGAATAAGCATAAATTCGTTATTATAAGTTTATTTTTCATTATTTTCATTTTTTATTTAATTTTTTAGCAGCAAAGCCCGTACCTGCCGCAACAGCAGCATTTTACTCCGGGCAATAATTCTTCATCAATCTCATCGCAAAGATTCAGGTTTTGCGCATTTTGGCATTGGGTAAAATTTAAATTTGAATTTAGGCATATAAATCTTTCTTTTTTGTCTATCTCATTTTCCGACTTGAATGCGTCTCCGCATACCCTTTCTGGCAAAAATACCACCTGCTCATTTCCGAGGTAATTGACCACCAGTTCCCTGTTACCAATAACAGCTATATTATAGGAGCTTCCTTTGAATTTCTGCTGTACATTAAATGTCCTTTTATAGCCGTCGGCAACTGAATTTGCAAGCGTCACCTCATCCTGGACCATATTCGCTATTTCCTTGGCTATCTGCTTGTTTTCATTTTCCTTCGCCTCTAAAATCCTCATGGAAACAACTGCAAAAAATCCAAGAAAGATTACGAGCATAAATGCTATAAGCACAACAAACTCCATAGCAAACTGCGATTTTCTTCCTGCCATCCTATTCTTTCTCTATGAGCACCTGCTTGCCATTGCTTATTGACCTTACCCTAAGTTTTTGGAAGCCTTGGGTTGCTACAGGCGAGAGGCTGCATATATTACCTGAGCAGCTGTTTGAGGTTATGTTTACATCGGAAAAAAAGACTATGTCCATATACCCAAAATCTGTTGTGACATTAAATACAACCTCCTTGTTGGATATTATTAAAACGTTGTTAACGCCTTCCGGCATATTGAATTCCAAAACTGTCTTTGAATTTTCCCCTGAATAGTAAATTGACTCGGCCGTGTTTACTATATTTCTCCCTATGCTGCTAATCTGAAAATCAATTATCTTGATATTTGACTCGCGGCTGTAAGTAAAAAACAAGTACACTGTAGGGATTATTATGGCAAACGTCATGGCTATTATCAGAAGATATTCCAAAGCTGCCTGGGCTTTTGGCATTTTACTGGACCCTGCCCTGGATTTTTCCATTGACAGCATGCAAAGGCTGGGAAGGTGTTGCCGGGGCAAAATATGTAAGCGTGACTTTAGCCTCAACTTGTTCATTCTTGATAAAGCCTCCTCCGGAGCATGAAGTGAAGGTAAAATCCTTTTCATCACTCGGGTTCCATGAGAAACCCGCTGCTGGAGGCGTGCAGCTCAAGGGCGGCGTTGCGTCATTTGTCAGGCTTATGCTCTGCACAGTAATCTGCTCGCCAAGATTGTTCACAAGCTTGAATATTATCTCATTGTTTTTCATTACAAAGTCTACGCATTCCAATTGGGATGTAAAGAGGCACCTGTCAGGGAGGTATTTCGCAAAATCAAGAATCCCGAAGTAATACAAGGCTGCAAGAGTTATCAGAATAGCCAGTAAAGCCCAGCCGTATGTAATCAGGAATTCCAAAGCTGCCTGAGATTTTCTTCTTGCCAATTTACACCTCTTTTTTGCTTCGCTTAAAGCAAAACCTAATCAGCCGCCTATATAAAATTTATGGTTTGAAATTCATCTGCACCAAAAACAATTCAGAAAATAGTATTTAAATATTTCTTCTTTGAAAACTATATTGTCAAGATAAGATAGCCGCCTTTAATTAGGGCTGAGGCAAAACACTTGTAACAGAAAATAAGGAACAGTTTTCCTTCAATAAAAATCATAAATTTTTCAATAAAAAATAAAATAAAGAAAACTGCCAAAGCTCTGGCGGCTTATCTTGACAATATCTTTAAAACAAAAAAACATTTATATAGGCAGTCGGCTTAATTTGCCCTGAGGGGGAATATGCTGCTAAAATCTGTTAAACTAAACAACATAAGAAGCTACACAAACGCTTCTTTGGAGTTTCCCAAAGGCTCTGTTCTTCTGGCTGGCGACATTGGGGCTGGGAAGTCAAGCATTTTGCTGGCTATAGAATTCGCCCTCTTCGGCGCTAAAACAGAGCTGCCGGCATCCTCTCTGCTGAGGCATGGAAAGAATGAAGGCTCGGCTGAACTGAATTTTGAGCTGGAAGGGAAAGATATTGTGATAAAAAGGACTTTGAAAAGAGGCAAAAACGGGATAAGCCAGGGCAGCGGCTATGTAATAGTTAATGACATCAAAAAAGAGGGCATGCACGAGGAATTGAAGGCTGATGTCATCGGGCTTTTGGGCTATCCGAAAGAATTGGCATCAAAAGGCAAGGATTTGGTTTATAGGTATACTGTTTACACGCCGCAGGAGGAAATGAAAAAAATCCTGCTGGAGGGCAAAGAAACAAGGCTTGAGACTTTAAGGAAAGTGTTCAACATCGACAAGTACAAGAGAGTAAGGGAAAATGCCTCAATTTTTGTAAGAAGCATCAAGGAGAAGAGAAGGGAGCTGGAGGGCTTTATTTCGGACCTTGAGCTGAAAAAGAAGGAAAAAGAAGGGCTGCTAAATGAAATTCTCGATCTTGAAAGAAAATTAGTGGAAAACAAGCCCAGGCTGGAGAAAATAAAAATCGCTGTTGCGCAAAACAGGGAATCAATTAGGAATATTGAAGGCAAAATAAGCCGGCTGAACAGGATAAAGATGGAACTTGAAGTCCTTGATGTTGAATTAAAAAACAGGCTGGCATCAAGGGAAAAAAACAGCAAAGAAGCTGAAAGGATTGAAAAAGAGATAAGGGAGATGGAGGAGGAGCTTAAAGGCAAGGAGAAAATTGATGTTGAAAAGCTAAGGGCTGAGATAAGGGATAATGAAAAGCAGATTGATTCAATGGGAAGAAGCATCAGGGAAACCATAAACAAGGCCTCAGAGCTGAATTTGGAAATAAAGAAATCCAGGGAACTGAAAGACAAAGTCATTTCCCTGAGCAAATGCCCCTTATGCGAGCAGGATGTAAGCAAAGAGCACAAGCATTTCATCAACGAAAGGGAAAGGGCAAAATTAGAGGAATTTGAGGAAAAGATAAAGGATTATGCCGGCAGGGAAATCGAGGAAGAAACAAAGCTGAGAAAAATGAGGGAAAACTTAATGTTGTTAAGAAGGAAAGAAAGCTCACTGGAGCTGATAAACCTGAAAATCAGGAACCTGGGCCAGAAAACAAATAACAGGAACAATTTATTGAACGAGCAGGAAGCAATCAAAAAGGACATTGGCAGGATAAACGTGAGGAAAATTGAGTTGAACAGGGAGCTGCAGGAGCTGATAGGCGCGGAAAAGGAATATGGGCAAATAAAAGAAAAATTTGAATTGAACATTAACCAGGAGAGAAAACTGGAGCTGGAAAACAATTCCCTTGAAAAGGAAAAAGAGGGAATCAGCAAGATAATAGCCTCACTGGAAAAGGACATCGGCAAAAAGACAGAGGCAAAAGATAAATGCAGCTACCTTGGGCAAATGCAGAATTGGATTGAGGAATTTTTCACAAATTTAATGGGCAGCATGGAGAGGCACGTGATGCTCCAGGTTTACAGGGAGTTCAATGAATTGCTCAAAAGCTGGTTTAACATTCTTATTGAGGATGAGACAATTTCTGTAAGGCTGGATGATGAATTCACGCCAGTTATTGAACAAAATGGCTATGAGACTTCGTTTGAAAATTTGTCCGGCGGCGAAAGGACATCGGTTGCGCTGTCATACAGGCTGGCGCTCAATAAGGTAATCAATGACATAGTCTCGGGGATAAAAACAAAGGATATTATAATCCTCGACGAGCCGACTGACGGCTTTTCCTCCGAGCAGCTTGACAAGGTGAGGGATGTTCTGGAGCAATTGAACATGAAGCAGGTGATTATTGTCTCGCATGAAAGCAAAATAGAGAGCTTTGTCGATAACGTCATAAGGGTAGGCAAGCAGGAGAATATTAGCAGCATTATTTAGCGCAAATAGTTAAATCATTCTAAATAAAAAATAGGGAGGGTACTATATATTTGCACTTTCTGGAATCATAATGCCCTCCACCCACCCGTTAGGGAAATATAGTAAGTGCAACAGGATTATAAATGCGAGCAATGCGGCGAGCGTAGAATGTGCCGAAGGCATTTTTTAATTATCTGAAAGTTTAATAAAAAATAAATTTGATTTTATTGCTACTGGAAATTACGCTTATAAAAACAAAAGATTTAAAAATACAATATCTTTAAGGAGGGGCATGGAAGTTGGGGGTAAAAGCTTAGAGAGCTTGAAGCATGAGGACAGGATAAGGAAGTGCTCTGACTGCGGCAGCAGAAATATCGGCTATGAGAACGGTGAGCTTTACTGCAAAAAGTGCGGCCTTGTTTTGGATTAGATTATGTTTTAATTCTTAATAAATATTAATCCGATAAGCTAATTTAATAATTTTCCTCATTTTTCGATTAAAGTGCATTACAAATAAAATTAATTTTTTTGAAGTTGTAAAAAATAATAAAATTTAGAAAACTACATAAGCATTATTTCATTTATAGCAAATCACACTAATATTCGTAACTTTTCGCTGTGATTTGCTTATTAGGAAATAATATGTCGGAAATCGTCAAATTTGATAATATATTGTTGCGATTTCCGAGCATGCTCAAAAATCACAACAAATTATGATAAATCTTGTGATTTTTGACAAATGTATACGAAAATTAAAGTTATTTCCTATAGTATGTCGTTTTATATTTAGTAGCGGTTCTTTATGAGCAAATATTTTTGGCCATTACTAATTAATCGAAACTTTTATATAAGATTAGTTTTTTTCTAATATTAGCACCTTTTTTTAAAAAATATTTTGGAGGTGAAAAAATGAGTGCAGTACAAGAAGAACCGGGCAAAGAACCATCCGAACCTAGCCCGGAGCCAGAACAGCCAAGCGAAGGTGGCGGCGGAGAAGGCGATGGAGACCAGCCTGCTCCTGAGGATAAATAAATTTATTTTTTTATTTTTTAATTCGCTGATTTAATTCTGCTTAGATACCGCTATAAGCGATAATTTTTTAAATATCTGGTAAAATAGCAAAGAAAAAGAGGATTTTACACACGAGGGGGTGCAGTTCTCTTAGATTTTTCTAAGGGTAAAATATGGGATTATCAACCATGGTAAGGCATTTGTACAGGGAATACGGGCATGTTGCAGGGGCAGCTATGCTGCTTTTAGCGACTAATTTTGATACAGCGCAGGCAACACATAAAGAAAAAAAGCCTGTTTATGCAGCCAGAGTCATTGAATTTAAGGCCGGAAAAGGCACCGAATATACAGACCCTAAAAAAGCGCTGGGGCCGCCTTCCAATCCAAACGGCTTTGAAAATGCAGTGACATTGGGGGATGGAGGGCACATAGTAGTGGGATTTGAAAGGTGCATAGAAACAGGGCCGGGCATTGATATCGTAATCGGGGAGTTTTCCATAAGCGAAGATGTGTATGTGCATATAAGCAGGCCCGAGAACCCTCTTGATTTCATAAAAGTAGGGGAAAAAACATTTGTAGGTGGGCCAATAGGGATAGATCTTGACAAATATGGCATTATCGGCAAAATACAATTTGTGAAAATTACTGATGCCAAGTCTGGCAAATCCTATGACCCATACCTAGGGGCTGATATAGACTATGTCCAAGCAAATCACGCCTGCCCCCACCAATTTTTCAGCAGGTTGCCAAAAGAACTGCAAAGCTCAAATCCCTATGCGCAAAAGGCCTGGGAAGATTTTGCCCAGGAGCATAAAGTTATTTTGTTGAATAAGTAAAGTTTTTATAGGATTTCTCTTGCTTTGGCCTTATGAAAGGGGTGGCATTGGTTTTGCTTCTTGTTTTAATACAAATCCAGCTGTAATTTACCGTTACTTTTTCTGAAAAATAGAAAAATTTATATAAAAGTAAAGGTAAGACCATACTATGGCAGTACTTAGAAGAAGAAAAATAGGAAAAAAGCATTATTATTATATTGAGCACAGCTACAAGATCGGAAAAAAAGTAAAGGTGTTAAGCAAGTACTTAGGAAGAAAGAGGCCTAATAATATAGAAGAATTAAAAAAAGCGATGGAGTTTAGTGCAATGAGAGGATTATGGAGCAAAACGCTTGTTTCTATAAAAAAAAATTATGCTAAGGAATTGGAAAAATTGCCTAAGGTGGCTAAGCAGAAGCAGATTGAGTCTTTCATGGTCGAATTTGTATACAATTCCAATAAGATAGAAGGCAGCAAATTATCATACAGAGATACTGCTGAGCTGTTTCTCCATGGAACAACTCCAAGCAACAAGCCGTTAAAAGACGTGAGGGAAGCTGAAGGGCATAAAAAAGCGTTTTACGATATGCTAAAATACAGGGGCTGGCTTACATTGAAAAAAATATGCCAATGGCACAAAATGATTTTTGAAAGTTCCGAGCCCGACATAGTGGGCAGGATAAGATTGCATAAAATTATGGTAACCGGAAGTAGGGTTAGCTTTCCACATCCAGATTCGCTTGATAAATTGCTTGAAGTTTTTTTTGCATGGTGCAGAAAAAATATAAAAAAATACAATCCTGTTGAGTTTGCCGCATTGGCGCATCTTAAATTTGTCACAATCCACCCTTTTACTGATGGCAACGGAAGAATAAGCAGGCTTATTGCAAATTACATGCTTAACAAGAATGAATATCCAATGTTTAATATTAAGTTCGGAGACAGAAGAGCTTACTACTCTAATTTAGAAGTCTCGCAATTATGGAATGATGAAAAGCATTTTGTGAGGTTTTTCGTTAAAAAGTATATCAATCACAACAAAGGGTATGTTTAATTAACAAAATTTAAATATTATCTCCCCAGATTTACATTTATGAAAGGGGTGATAGTATTTTTGCTTCTTGTTTTAGCTCCAAGTGCGAATGCTGTGTGGGAGCAGTTTCAGAATGACCAATTGAATACTGGCAGGGCAAGCGGCGCTGGCTACTTTAACAGCAAAAGCATAGCCAATTTCAGCATAAATAACGGCACTAATTTCCAGCCATTAGTCAGCGACATAAACAACGACGGCAAAACCGAGATAATTATTTTTTTTAATGACAGCCTCGGCATTTTTAATCCTGCTTTGGATTTAATCGGCGAAAAAATCGTTGGAAAACTGCAAGGGCAGCCTGCAATTTATGATATTGATGATGATCCCCAAAAAGAGATAATATTTATTTCCAATATTTCCAGCACCGGCTATTTTTTTGCTTACCAGTACAATGGCTCTTTTGCGCAGGAATTCAACTTTACCGTTGCAAACGGCGGGGTTGGCAGCGGCATAAAATGCATTTCCATTGGCAGCACTAAATCATGCGTATTTATCGATAATAAGCAATATGTCCATATTGTAAATTTAAGCTCGAGGGAGGATAGCAGCTACAACACCTCTGCTTATATTGATACAAGGGAAAAAGTTCCGGCAATAGGAGATTTAGGCAATGATGGCGGCTTGGAAGCTGTATTCTGGTTTGACGAAAACAACGACGACAGGTACGGGCTTATGGTATTTGACCTCATTAACCATGGCTTTGATTTTGCGTTCAATAAAAGCGGCATAGTGGATGACATCATTAAGCCCCTTGGGAACAGGTTTGCCCTGAAAGGCCATCCTGTTTTGGCAGACCTGAACAACGACGGCAGGCTTGAGATTGCAATAAGCGCCTTTTACGATGACGCATGCTCCCAATGGTACTGCAATGACCAGTTCACAGAGCTTTTTGTATATAACCGCAGCGGGCATCAATTGTTTTCCAGATGCGAAAAGGGGACATTCGGGCACTGCGGCGATGGCACAAGCACAAGCTACGGATGGGAAGGGACCAACCCATTTGTATTGGATGCTGACAGCAATAATATCAATGAGGTATGCTTCATCAAGGACAAGAAATTTTTTGATGTATTTGCGAATATGAGCATAAGCTGCTACAACTACTCTGGCAGCCTTGTCCTTGAATCGAATTTGACTTCAACGACCGACAGCATCAAGACTGCAGCAATTGCCGATATGGACAATGACGGCACCCTGGAGGTTATCACTGACAGGAAGATTTACAACCTGAAAGGGGATTTCTTCTTCTCGCACGAGTTTGGCTTCAATTTTGGCATTCCTGCTGATTTAGACGGCAATAATGGCCTGGACATGGTACTGTCAAAAAACAGCCGGACAACTGTTTTTCTTGACAGTTATAACTACAGCACGGACTTATTCGTTGAAAGCGGCGGCATTTTATTTGAGAAAGGCAATATTAAGGTTGATGCCCATAACAATGGCGAAAGCCTTGCCAAAGATGTCGGTGTTTTAGCAATAAACATGAATACCCTAGAAAACCGCACTTTGACTGCAGACGTAAGAGGCAGCAACAATGCAACACTGGATTTTAATTTGAGCCTGAAAGAAGGGGATAAATTATTGGTTCAATTGGATTTTGAGAATAAAATCAATGAAAGCAATGAGGAGAATAATTTTGCCTTTAAGGAATTTATAGATTTTCCTTTGGTTTATTTTTCAGTTGATTTGGAATTTAGTAACATTGAAAATGAGTTTATTGATTTTATTAAGGATAATTTAAAGTTCGGGTATTATACTTCTGATGAAAATAATGCTGATGTTAAGGTTTACATTGGAAAAAACAATATTGTTAATAAGCAAAAAATAATATTTACAAAAAATAATTTTGATTTTTACTATGACTTTGGGAATATTTATTTTTTAAATGAAATTGGAGCAAAGCCCTATAATGCAATAATCGGCGCTTACAAAGAAAATAATATAGTCAATGTTTTAATATATGGAAATGAAATTGACGGCAACATTGCTGCATTAAAAGAATTTATCAATAAGCAAAATAATTTTTTAAATATTAATAATAATGATGCTTTTTTTATTGATGATTTTAACTTAATTGCCATTAAAGTTTTTGATTTTCTGCATAACACCGGAAATGAGGCAAACTATAATAAAAACAATGACGCTTTCAGGCAAATAGTGAGGAATGCATTAAGGGATGAGATGTTTGCTGAGAAGGATTTTACAGTTAATTCTGCATCCGGAGTTTCATTAAGATTGAGGAATTTGAAGCCGAATGCTAGTGATATGTATTTAAGTTATTTGAATTCAACTGGAATTCCTATAGATTTACCTGTTGTTTTGGCAAGAGGCTTATGGTCTAATTTAAGCGCATGGCAGGTTTTAGCCTCAGAATTGGCAAATGAAGGGAGAGATGCCTGGCTTATTGAGATAACCGGAGGGCCCGGGCAGGACTGCGACACATGCCCTGATTATACTTTTGACAATTTGACGGATGATTATGTGCCTTCTTTGTTGAATGGGGTTCTAACATTTACTGGTAAAGACAAAATTCAATATGTCGGCTTTTCCAATGGCTGCAGGGCAACATTAAGCAGTTTGGAAAAAGGCAAGTTTGACCCCAGCAAGGTTGAGACATTTGTCGGGGTTGGTTGTCCTGGGGCGTTTGAAGGTAGTAGTATTTTTGGTACGGCTCTAAACAAACTTGGTGACAATGCGATTAGTGAATTTAGAAGTCAAGGGATTAGTCACGTTAGTTTCAGAAATGTATTTGAAGCAATTTTACCAACAGTTTCAATAACAGGGGGTGTAAACAAAATTTCCGTTAATCTTTTCGAAAAATATTACAATTTTTCAGCAGACGACAAAGATAAACAACCCGGAGATAATGTTGTATTAAACAGCTTTGCTATAATACAAGGTGATATTTTTGGGGATAATGATGGCATAGTCACGACTAATGATGAAAGGGAAATATTTAACAAAATAAATGCAAGCCCTAAAAAATATTTTAGAGTGTTAGCTAGCCATGCAACTCTACCTGATAGAACAAGAACAAAAAGTTTAATAAAGAAGACATTAAATAATGAATCATTAAGCTTGTTTGAAAGAACATTTTTATTAATTGATCAAGGTTAAAGATGGAAAATCGATTAAAAAAGTTTACTCTTTATGGAAGTTTAATTGGATTAGGTTTTTATATTGTATTGTATGGTTTACTTAATTTAATTTTAAATATAAGTGAATTCTGCATAAGTTGTCTAATAATTTTGGTAATACTAACAATTCCTTGTAGAATATTAGATATTATAGGGATTCCATGTTTGATTTCAGGATTGATTTTTTGGACTATAATAGGAGCCTTAATAGGACTCTTAATCTCAAAAATAAAGAAATAATAAAAACTTACTTACCTCTTCGTATTTTTTCATCAAGAGTCTTACCTTCTTTATTCTTCCATTCTGTCCATCCATTTGCCCTTCTAGCTAGGATAGTTGCAGCGGCGGCACTTGGAGAGTTAAAAATGTGGTCTGCAGTAAAAACACGTACATTTCCTTTTTGGATTAAGATACCTTTCTCTTTTAATTTGTCCCGCATTCCCTTTACCCAACTTCCAGCGGTTTTTGATTCACTAAGATTTGTCTTTGAGTCTTTGAATACTACAAATCCGTCCTCTGAATAAATACCTTCTGCATATGCGTCTTTACCTTTACAAACTAAAATATTTTTCTGTTCTTTCTTTGTTTCTTCGAATATAGGATAACCTAATGTAGAGATTAATATTTTTAATTCATCAAAGAAATTTAAGACGAAATCTCTCTCTGATTCTGTTAAAGTAGATCTTGTAGGGGTAGTTGTATTTTCTATAGTACACCTGTTTAATTCTTTTGCTTTTTCACAACAGTAATTCTCTAAGAACTTTATATGAGCCTTATTTAAATTTCTTTTAACAGATACAAAACAAATTACTGTTTTCCAAAAATCTTTTTCTTTGTCAGTATTGTGCTGCTTTAATCTAGTTATTAAAGGGTCTGCTTCCCCAATATAAACTCGGGATTTTCCTACTTCATCTTCTTCTCCAAATAAGAAATAAACGCCTGGTTCTTTTAACTCACTTTTATCATAAAAATCTTTTAACCTACTTCTAGGGATAAAAAGTGACCTAACTATACCCTCCATAAGTTCACATATTTTGAAACTTCTGGGATTTCCATCTGGGATATAAATTGAAATAGTCTTTCCTCTCATTTTACATTATTTAAAACCTCTTTTCCTTTTTTCGTCAAAATATACAACCTACCTGTTTTCTCTTTTGGAGTCAAACATTTTACTAAACCTTTCTTCTCCATATCCAAAAGTGATCGGCTTATTGTCGAACGATGATTTTTAAGTTGTTCAGCAATTTTTGTTGGTGTTGACGGTTTATCCAGTACGTTTAAGATGGATAATCTAACTCTTCCCCTAATTACATAACTCATTAAATCATACATTTTTGACTGTGGCGCGTATCAAAGTTTTTAACTATTGGTAGCAATAACGTAGCAAAAATTTATATAGATCTTATGCTTTTCTTAATTTATGCAATACTCAGACATCCAAAAAATAGTCATAGTCTACGGCACAAAAGACAGGATAAAGGCATTTCTCGAAGCAAATTTACAGGCAATCGAAGAAGACAGAAAGAAAAAAATAAGCCTGAGGGAAATAAGAAATGATAGACATTCTTTATTTAAAGACCTAAAACACTTCATCTATAAATCCAATTAAAACCAAAATATTTATATATAACGTAACCTTATTTAAGATTACAGATGAACCACTTATTAAAAAGCGAAGCAGTAAGGAAAATATTTGGCAAGGTTGAGATAGAGACAATTATAAAGAAAATGGAAGGCAAAACATTAAAGCAGACTGAAAGAAACTACTTGTATAGGTCAATAAGGCCAAAGCTAATAGCTGCGAATATATTAAGCCAAGAGCAGATATTAAAGCAAATAAATAGGGGCAATAAGGAAGATAATTCAATAATTGAATATAATCTTGCACTTTACGGCTATGGAATGCTTTTATTAAGGAAAAAAAAGGCAAAAAAAATCCCTATAGAAGAATTAATAGCAAAAATACTTATAAGGCGCCCAAAGGCAAGATTCATTGAGGCAATACCAGTAATTATAATAAAAAACAAAATTGATAAGTTTAAACTGCTTGAATTGGCAGCTAAATGCGGGATAAAGAACAAAATAGGCTATTTAATTGAAACAGCCCTTATTATAAGAGAAATGCCTTACTTAAGGGATCTTCTTTCTTATCTGGAGAAAAACAAAGACATGGAAATTTCCTTTTTGCAGGAAGGCGACTATGAGTTTTTGGAAAAAACAAGCCCAAAAAGAATAAAAAAATGGAATCTGCTCGGAAGGTTTTTTGATGAAGACTTTAAGAAAAATACTGAGGCATATTTATGATTGACAAAAACAGCCTATTGAAATGGCTAGGCAATTTAGATAAAAAACTGAATAAAAATGTCACTTTAATAGCAGTAGGCGGAACTGCCATGACACTATTAGGATTAAAAACATCTACAAGAGACATTGACTTCTGCATAGCATCAAAAGACAAAGAAGAGTTTGAAAAAGCCTTGGATAAAAAATTTATTGTTCATATTTTTACAGACGGGTATATATTTTCAGAGCAATTGCCTTCTGATTATATCAAAAAAGCAAAAGAAATTGCAAAATTGAAAAATATAAGCCTTAAGGCATTAAATCCAATTGACATCATAATAACAAAAGCAGCAAGGCTGAATGCAAGAGATGAGGAAGACATTCAAGTTTTGTCAAAATATGCCGATAAAAAAGAATTAATCAAGAGGTTCAACAAAATTGTAAAAACATACGCTGGAAATGAAGAAGCATATAAATATCATCTAAATGTTGTACTGAGGAGATTCTTTAAAGATAAATAATTCAAAACTTAATCTGAAGGCGGTTAAAATCAAGCTTCAGCAAACTCTTTTAATCAAGCACTTTACTGTTGAACATAAAGGCAAAACCTATTATGTAGAGTATGCTAACTCTGACGGATATGCAGCATATTTAAGCAACCGTTTTGATTGGCAAATCCTGGATGAAGAGCTTGAAGAACTATGCATCTGTGAATTTGAAAATGATACAAAAGAAGAAAAATGGCAAATAAAAAAGAACAGAAGGCTGTATAACAAACTAATAAAATTCTGCATAAGGCATTTTGATGATTATGAGCCGAAATTATCATAAAAAACCGAAATATTTAAATACCAATTGGTATTTTTATCTATCAAATGATAGAAAAATCTACCATACAAAGGGTGCTGGAAGTATTTTTTGAAAATCCCTCGAAGAAATTGCACCTTAGGGAGCTTTCCAGGATTTCAAAGCTGTCAATGCCTACAATAGTATCTGCCACGGATTCTTTGGCAAGGGAAAAATTGATAATTAAAACAAAAGGCAAAGTCGTAACAGAAGTTGTGGCAAACAGGGAAAATGTGATTTTTATGAGGCATAAGCTTCTCTACAACCTTGAAAAAATTTACAATTCAGGCATCATAGAGCATATTTCGAATGCGTACAATTATCCAAAAAACATCATATTGTTTGGCAGCTATTCCAGAGGCGAGGATATTGAAAGCTCTGACATAGATATAGCAATAACAACAAACAAGAGGTTGGCATTAAATCTTGAAAAGTATGAAAAAATCCTAAAAAGAAAAATAAATATTCATGAAACAGATTTGGGCAAGGTAAGCAATGAGTTTAAGGCAAATCTCGCCAATGGCATTGTTTTGGAGGGCTCATGGTGAAAGATTTTGAGTTTTTCCTGAATAAAGGCGATGTAAAAAGGCAAAGCCCAGACAAGAATTTGTCCAAAGATACTTTTAAAGAAAGTTTGGAAAGGCTTGAATTCTCAAAAAATCTTCTGGAAAGAGCTAAATCAAAATATGTGCTTGAAAATGCTTATGAAGCTATGAGGGAAGCAGCAGGCTCTTTATTGTACCATGAAGGTTTTAAGTCATTTTCGCATGAGGCATCAATTGCTTATCTTCTAAAGAAAGGTTTTAATGAGAAAGATATTTTTGAGCTTGATAGGTTCAGAAAAATACGGAATAGCATTAAGTATTATGGCAAGGACTATGAGAAAGGAGATTCTATAGCCGCAATTAAGCTTGCTGAAAAAGTCATAGGCAAGATAAAAAATTTATTATAAAATAAAAGGTTATTCTCAAGCAGCCTTTTGCAGCGGTTTTGCCATAACAGGCCTTTCATACATTCTCTCAGGCCTTGCAAATGGCACAACATTATCCACTTTAGCATATTGCTCTTCAGGCATCAAATGAGGCAGATAGTGCTGCACCAAAGTCTGAACAAGTCTTTTTGTTTCAGCCAGATTTATATTAAATCCCTGCGCAGTATAGAGTTTTTCAACATACTGCCTTAGCAATAAAATAGGGTTTCTTGCATATGCAAGCTTTTCCTGCGCAACTTTTGAGTTTTTAATTTGCTTATAGACGAGCATCATCCTTTCCTTTACGCTTGAGGCAATTTCCCTGTATTTTGCCTTTGCCATATTCTCATCAAAAGAGCGCTCTTCAAGGGTTACATTTTTTTTGCTGTAAGATTCTACAAGCTCGTCAACCTTTTTTTGGTCGTAAAATTTCCCGGGGCATGCTGTAAAACGCGAGGGGCCATTTGACTGCTGATGTGTTATAATTTCAGTTCCATAGCCTCTTTGCTTCAAATGAACAACCAACTTGGCAAAGGCCTCGTATTGCTTTTGAGTAGGGGCTGTTACGTCCATATTTCCTGCAAAAGATGCTTGGAATGAACCAGTGTTTTTTTCGTATGCGCCATTAGGCCTTGTTGTTATGTCAGCAGCATATGTAACTGAGCCATTCCTGTTTACTATAAAATGGTAAGGAGAGCCAGAATTCTTAATTCCGTATTTTTCACTCATTTTTATAGTCTGCCTGACCGCATCTTCCAATGTCTTTTTTGGAGTTTTTGTTATCTTTAAGCGCGTAAAAATGCCCTCGCCAGTATGATGCACTACTATCCTTGTTTTTCTTAAATCCTGTTTCCACTCTTTCATTCCTGCTTCCTGAACAATGCCCCTTACATAGCTTCTTGCGTCATAAAATGTTAAAGTAGAAGTTTCCTTTTGAGAATCAACTTGAGGTGCTGTTTTTGCCTCCTGTTCGTAAATTGGATTTTGTGCAGGGGCAATTGCTTTTGCATGCTCCCTATGGGCAGGCTTTTGGACTGAAGCAATGCTTTTTTGCCCAGAAGCAGGCTTGACAACATTAACTTGATTCTGACCAGAAGTTTTAGCCGGATTGACTACATAAGCAGTTATTTCCTGGCCCGGCTTAATCTTATTTGGGTCTTTTATATCATTCATCTCCGCGACTCTGTTGTATGGTCCAAAACCCTGCTTATTGCAAATTTCTATGAGGGTATCTCCCCGCTGCACTGTATAAGTCTTTTTTTCTGGAGGCTGGTTTAGGAAAACTGTTGTCTCGTCAGCATTTATACGATTCTTATCAACTATATGAGGATTGTTCCTCATTAATCTCTCTATAGAAATATTAGATATCATTGCAATGCCAAAAAAAGTATCTCCCGCCTTTACTTTATAGGTAGCTGGCTTGGATTCCTCAGAAACTTCTGGGTTACGCTCTTCTTCAGAAACAACTACAGTGGAAGACGGTGAAACATAATCCTCCAGAGTTACGCCTGCATCCTTGGGCTTAAACCCAATAGTAGCTGCTGTGAGCGCTACAGCAAATCCAAATGTCATCGCAGCTTTCCTGATAGACTTAGGTGCATTACTAACAGAATCGTATAATTTTTTAACTAAATTGCCGAACATTTTCTATTTAAAAATGACATTTTATTTATAAGCTTTTCTATTTTTATCACTCTATAATGGTTGCTTATTGCAAAAATAATAGGAACATTAAAAAAAACCAAAACTTATATAAAATTAGATAAATTTTATGCAATGGGGGGATAAATGAAACAATACCTTGACGCTTTAAAATACGTTCTTGAAAATGGCATAGAAAAGGAAAACAGGACCGGAATAAAGACTAAAGCAGTGTTTGGAATGCAGATGCGCTTTAACATGGAAGATGGATTTCCGGCCATGACAACAAAAAAGCTCGCATGGAACTCTGTTGTTTCAGAGCTATTATGGTTCATTGAAGGCTCGAATGACGAAAGAAGGCTGGCAGAGATACTATATAAGACAAGAGACCAAAGCAAAAAAACCATCTGGACTGCAAATGCCGAGGCTGATTATTGGAAGCCAAAGGCGAAATTTGAAGGCGACTTGGGAAGGATTTACGGCGTTCAATGGCGCAAATGGAAAAGCCCTGAAGGAAAGGGGATAGACCAGCTTGCAAATGCAATAAAAATGATTAAGGAAGACCCTACAAGCAGGCGCATTATCGTGAATGCGTGGAATGCAGGCGAACTG
>Ga0209211_10002242_pt1 | contig 33856 bp, 25 predicted proteins | sample RifGroA2_FD_183992 | JGI IMG/M metagenome (GOLD analysis project Ga0209211, IMG submission 183992) | Groundwater microbial communities from Rifle, Colorado, USA - Groundwater A2 (SPAdes) (version 2) | ecosystem: Environmental > Aquatic > Deep subsurface > Groundwater | place: Rifle, Colorado... | reverse complement strand
TAGGCTTTTGCCAAGACCAAACATCTTGGCGAATAAGTGGTGGGAAAGACGGGTGCCAGCAGCCGCGGTAACACCCGCGCCACAAGTGGCAGCCGATATTATTGGGCCTAAAGCGTCTGTAGCTGGTCATGTAAATCTCTTGTGAAATTGCCTGGCTTAACCAGGCAGCGCGCAGGAGACACTGCAAGACTCGGAACCGGTAGGCGTCAGAGGTATTTTTGGGGTAGCGGTAAAATGTTATAATCCCAAACAGACCACCTGTGGCGAAGGCGTCTGACGAGGACGGATTCGACAGTGAGGGACGAAAGCCAGGGTAGCAAAACGGATTAGATACCCGAGTAGTCCTGGCCGTAAACGCTGCGAGCAAGGTGTTACATATTCTTCGTGAATGTGTAGTATCGAAACGAAGGTGTTAAGCTCGCCGCCTGGGAAGTATGGTCGCAAGACTGAAACTTAAAGGAATTGGCGGGGGAGCACCACAAGGGGTGCGGCGTGCGGTTTAATCTAATTCAACGCAGAGAATCTCACCAGAGGCGACGGCAGGATGATAGTCAGGCTGAAGACTTTACTTGACGAGCCGAGAGGTAGTGCATGGCCGCCGTCAGCTCGTGCCATGAGGTGTCCTGTTAAGTCAGGTAACGAGCAAGACCTATACCTACAATTGCTAACGGCTTATGGAAGGACGAGCACATTGTAGGGACTGCCTTGGAAACAAGGAGGAAGGTGTAGGCTACGGTAGGTCTGTATGCTCCGAATCTTCTGGGCTACACGCGCGCAACAATGGTATGGACAATGGGATGCAACTCTGAAAAGAGAAGCTAATCCTCTAAACCATATCCAAGTCCAGATTGAGGATTGCAACCCATCCTCATGACGATGGAATCCCTAGTAATCGGAGCTCATCACACTCCAGTGAATGTGTCCCTGCTCCTTGCACACACCGCCCGTCAAACCAACCGAGCAGGGTTTTGGTGAGGCTTAATTTTTTGATTATGCCGAACCTAAACTCAGTGAGGTGGGTTAAGTCGTCACAAGGTAGCCGTAGGGGAACCTGCGGCTGGATCACCTCCTTTTAAACATTTAATATATTTGACATTAAATTTCATATCATAATTTTATGTCAATTAATATGTTTAAACATTAATTTAAGTGTGTAATTATTTAATCGGTTGTATTTAGCATGTAACCTTTATTTTTTTTGGGCTCGTAGCTCAGTCTGGAAGAGCACCGCCCTTGCAAGTAAAGCAATGGGTGCTTTGCCAGAGATAGGCGGGGGCCTCGGGTTCAAATCCCGACGAGTCCATTCAGTGTTTGTAGCTCAATATCTTGGATATTGGGTGAAAGGTCTAATCAGATATATCACACATATCATGATAATGAGACCATGCATAGGGGATACAAAAATAGACATTATTAGATGGATAGTTTGGCTCAGTTAGATGATGAAGGATGTGACAAGCTACAGAATGCTTTGGCGAGATGCATGTAATCTTTGAACCAAAGATGTCCGAATGTGACTTCACATTAAATCCGTAAGGATGAGCAACGCAGGGAAGTGAAACATCACAGTACCTGCAGGAAAAGAAATCAAGAGAGATACTGTTAGTAAGGGCGACTGAAAACAGCGAAAGGCAAACTGAATCCTTTATAGTAATATAAAGGAGATGTAGTGTTGACCACTATTAAGAGCCATTTTTGTGAATCGAAGTTTCTTGGAATAGAACACAATACAGGGTGAAAGTCCCGTAGATAAAATAAAATTGGTTTGAAGTGAGTTCAAGAGTAGTATTCATCGGATATTGAATATGAACATGGGAGTATCAACTTCTAACCTTAAACACTTACTGAGTCCGATAGCGTAGGAGTACCGCGAGGGAAAACTGAAAAGGACCCGTAACAGGGTGTGAAAAGAACTTGAAATCTAATAATGATGGTTCGGTAGGGCTCTTCGGAGTTCTGCCGTTCGTTTTGAATAACGTGCCAGGGAGTTAATCTGTGTGGCGAAGATAATCTTTAAAAGAGTATCTAAAGCGAAAGCAAAACCTTACAAACTCGCAAGAGTTGAGGAGGAAGGTAGTAACATGCCTTAAGTCACATAGATTTGACCCGAAACGGGACGATCTAGCCTTGGGTAAGATGAAATGCAGGTAAAACTGCATGGAGGTCTGAAGAAGTGCTACGTGCAAGTGCTTTTCTAACTTGAGGCTAGGGGTGAAAAGCCAATCGAGTTCCGTGATAGCTGGTTCCTACCGAAGTTGGCCGCAGTCAAGTCTATGGTTTGATAACATAAATGGTAGAGTCACGGATTGAAGATTCTGGGGGAGAAATTCCTCGATCTTTTGTCCAACTCCGAATATTTATGCATTGTAACCAAGGAGACGCGTATACTGGGGTAAACTTGTATACGGAGAGGGGAACAACCCAGACTATAGTTAAGGCCCCTAAACGCTAACTAAGTGCGAAAGGGTGAAGAGTGTTTATCCACAGAGACAGCAAGGAGGTTGGCTTAGAAGCAGCCACCCTATAATAAGTGCGTAACAGCTTACTTGTCAAGTGGGTAGGCCTTGAAAATGGACGGGGCTAAGTTAGCTGCCGATACTATAGACCATCCAAAAGATGTGTGGTAGGTATGGCGTTCTGGTTGGGTAGAAGGTTTTACAAGAGTGAAACTGGACCGATCAGAAATGAGAATCCTGGTGGTAGTAGGATCAAAGCAGAGTGAGAATCTCTGTCGCCGAAAGGGCAAGGGTTCCTTGACAATGTCAATCAGTCAAGGGTAAGTTAATCCTAACTGTTCTCATAACTTGAGAAACGGGAAAGGGAAACAGGTTAATATTCCTGTACTATCAAAGTAAATGTGGCAACACAAGTTTAATTCTTGACGTTTTTGGTTAGACCAACACAAATCGTCGTTTGTGCTAATTGAGATAAATTAATGGAGTGTCATAATGATGAGAAATTAATTAAACTCAAGAATGGTGCTCTTCGAGCATTTGGTTGATACCAAGAGCCCGTGAAAAAGGAATTAAAATTAATCTTTGATATCTATACCCAGAACCAACACTGGTGCCCCTAGGTGAGAAGCCTAAGGTGTGAAGGTTTAATCTAATTAAGGGAATTCGGCAATTTGGCCCCGTGCCTTCGGCATAAGGGGTTCCTGTAATCGTGGTTGAATGATTGCGATTGTAGGATGCAAAGATCAAGGTGGTCCGACTGTTTAACAAAAACATAGCTTTCTGCTAGCCTGAAAAGGTGTGTACAGAAGGTCAGGTCTGCCCAGTGCCCGTACTTCAAACTCCTTTTCAAGGGAGCTAAGAGCGGGTAAACGGCGGGAGTAACTATAACTCTCTTAAGGTAGCGAAATACCTTGCCGTTTGAATGACGGCCTGCATGAATGGCTTAACGAGATTGCCCCTGTCCCTAGTTAGATTCCTCTGAACACACTATTCTGGTGCAAAGGCCAGAGATTTCCAGTGGGAAGTGAAGACCCCGTGAAACTTTACTGTAGCCTGTAATTGTGACGTGAGGTTTGTTGTATAGCGTAGATGGTAGTCGCCATGTTCTAATCGCTAGGTTAGAAATAGACAACAATGAAACACCATCCAACAAAACTTACGTTGCTAACTAGCTCAATGCTAGGACAGTTATTGGTGGACAGTTTGGCTGGGGTGGCACCCTGCTGAAATTGTATCAGTAGGGCCCAAAGGTTAGCTCAATTCGGTCAGAAATCGAATGGAGAGTGCAAGGGCAAAAGCTAGCCTGATTGGATTTTCACTAATACAAAATCCAAAAACGAAAGTTTGGCCTAGCGAACTCCTATACCTTCTTGATGGGGGTTAGGAATGACAGAAAAGTTACTCCGGGGATAACAGAGTCGTCGCGCCCGAGAGCTCAATTTTTATTCGTGAAAATTCATGAATATTATGAGTAGATCGACGGCGCGGTTTGCTACATCGATGTCGGCTCTTCCTATCCTGGTCGTGCAGAATTAAAAGGAATAATTTCCTTTTGCTGTTGGCGACCAAGGGTGCGGGTGTTCACCGATTAAAAGGGATCGTGAGCTGGGTTCAGAACGCTGTGAGGCAGTTTGTTTAATATCTACTGGAAATGTTGGAAATTTGAAGGGAAGGATCTTCTAGTACGAGAGGAACGAAGGTTCGGAGCCTCTGGTTTAACGGTTATCTGATAAGGTAAGCCGTGCAGCTACGCTCTGGAGGATAAGTGCTGAAAGCATCTAAGCACGAAGCCTTCCTTGAAAAGAAATTTTCCGAACACCTATAGAACATGGGTTTGATGGATATGGTGTGTAAGTATCAAGGCAACGAGATATTTAGCATGCGTATTCCAATAGTTCACACTTGTATCCTCTATGTATGGTTTTCATTCTTTTTTATATAAGATTAGAAAACACTGATTTTTTTATTTTTTTGGTATAATCTCTCCATATTTCTCCGTAATATTTTCAGACAACACATAACTATTTGGGTTATTTTAAACCTATTTATAAACTATTTTCGGCTATCTTCGGAAGGCTTACGTAGTCTGCGTAAAATTTCCGAAAAAAACAGGATAACATTTATTAACTTTTGGCCCTACTGATAACTCTTATGAATAACACTTTCATTTTTAACAAACCAGCTCCGATTCATAATCGAAGGTATAATTATCAAAATTTGATTGTATGGAAACTTGCGTATAATCTTGTTTTAGATTTTTATGAGATAATTAATGCGCTTCCAGATTATGAGTCAAAAAACATTGCCGACCAGATGAGAAGAGCCGTTACATCTATGCCACTAAACATTGCAGAAGGTGGGAGTTCTCGATACAAAAGAGTATTTTACAATCATTTAAATTATGCTTATAGCTCAGCAAAAGAGCTTGAGGTTTTGCTGATGCTTTGTCACGACTTGAAGTATATTGATGGCGAACATTTTAACAAACTATTTGATAAGCTTGAAAAATTCAAATGTTGCACTTATAACTTGATGGCAAAAATAGAACAAGAAATCTAACTTTATATAATTTTTTGATAGTAATATCTCTTATATATCCCTCTTTATTTTCTGTATTCCTAATCCTTATCTAATCTCCACCTTTGTCCTTACTCTCTCTTGTATATCTTTTAAGCTCGAATCAACTCTATTATCGCCGTTCATTACAAAGTTGTATTCGCTTTTTAAGATTTGGATTATTTCATTATTAGAGTTATACCTGCTTTCTTTTCTTGTGGAGTACCAATATAAATGCCCTAGTGGTTCAAAGCCGCACCATGTTCCTGAAAATGCTGCTGCATCTGCGTTGATAAATTCAGATAATGGAATATCTTCTTCGCAGTTTGGTATCCCTAGTTTTTTAGATATCTCCAATACAAGCGCTCTTTTTGTCCCAGGAAGAATCGCTTTATTTTTTGGCGGTGTTCTTAACATACCATCAATAACACTAAATGCATTCTCGCCGCCGCCCTCCAGAACATTATTGTCAGGATCAGTTATCAATGCTTCATCACAGCCGAGCATAATCGCAAGATTTTTCGCTACTCCACCCAAACCATAGTTTGCACCGGATTTTATCTGTCTTAATGGACTTTGCAATCCTCTTACTACATCTTGATAATATGCGTTTTGATTGTTCTGCCACAATTCTTTTTCAAACACAACGACTCTCGCGCCGTCTTTTGGCGCAGAAGCAAGGTATGAACCAACATTATAAGCTGCAATTTCTAAAACAACCTCGTGCCCAAGCGATGCAACACCTAAACCAGGAACAACCATTCCTTCTGAACTTTTTTCATCCCTGTACACATTAGGTCTGCCATAAATTAATTTTGTTGGGTCTAAATGTCCTGCCTTAACATTTCGTATAATTGTTTCAATTATTGCCTGCTTAACTTCTTCTCTTGTGATTGTGAGATATTTTTGGTTAACTATTGGGATTGGCATAGATGGATCTTTGTTTGGAAATAATTCATTGAATCTTTTTATTTTTCCTTCGATATGCTCAGGTCTTATGAAGAACAGTGAATCCATTGTTCTAAATAGTCTGTCAACATGCTGATCTAAACATAAGATATGAACTGCAGTACAATCCTCGTCACTTTTACCTTTTTCTTTACTTGAAGTATCACTATCATGAGGGATTACTAATATTCCTTCAAACGCAGAAGTTGCATAATGTTTTACATGTTTTGCTGGTGTGTGTGGTAAATCTATACAATATGCATCAACATTAAAGAAACCTTTATTGCCAAATGTGTCTACTCTGTAAATAATTGAGTTCTTTAAAGATAATTCTCTTTGAGATATTCCTGTCATATCAATAACCCCTAATATGTCGTTACTATTTTATTAATTACTATTTTGTAGATGGTGTTAACAATAATATTTAAACATATAGATAATAAAATGTGTATATACTAATAGTGATGTTAGATGTTATAGAAAGAACCGTCTTTTTTCCGCTTTCAATTCAGTTTACTTGCTCACAATCCGTATGTGGGACGAAGTCCAACGTCATATGAAACTGTTTGAAAGTTAGAAAGCTTGACAGCTTGAAAATGCGGATAGTATAGCGCACCTTCGAGCTTTCAGACCTTCAAGCTTTCTAACTTTCTTACCTTTCTTCGTGAACTTGTTGGACATGCCGGGAACTGAACAAAAAGATAAATTTACAATGTTTCTTTCACCCTATACCTCAAATCATTTATGATATTCATAAATGCGATATAACAATCATAAGGGCTTTCATAGGGATTAAAATATTTATGCACATCACCGTCCCCAAACCATTTTGTGCACATGTAGTAAAAATGGTCAGATGTCTGCAATTTTCGCCAGTCTTTGATTAATTGCAGGTTATTAGTTCTTAAGACTCCTTTTTCAAGCTCGAACAATAAATCAAACGCAGATTTCTGCATATCATTGCCAAGCCATGCAGATAAATCTCTCTCAACATCTGCCCATGAGACAAAATTATGAAAGTCCAACTCATCTTTCGCGTCATGTTTTTTTATGATGTCAGACGGCGTTAGAAATTCGTTGTCTTTTTGTTTCAATATTTCTTTTGGAAGAGTTCTCATGAAATCAAAAATACCTGTCTCTTCCCATTGGTGCTCGCCAAATGTTTCATAATCCATAAAAAGGTTTACAACATCCCCATTTCCGTTTACTTGATTAATCCAATCAGCAAATTTTGTTGGTGTTAACGGCCATTCATTCCATTGTCTGTTAGAAAACCTGAATGCAATGTCGTCGCTTAATCTGTAATTTTTCACAAGCAGTTTAATTTTAGCAACTTCTTGTTTTGCAGATGCTGTTTTTGCCATGTAAATAAAATTAGGACTCTTCCAGCCAAGGATGTGCTCTGCTCCTTCTGCTAATATCCCTTTATATCCTTGATTTTCAATAAACGTTGCAAGCTCATTATTGAAAACTAATTCAGTATTCCTGAATACTTTTGGCCTTACATTAAACAATGATTTCATTTTTCTTTTATGCAGATTTATTTGGTGCAGGAATTCTTTTTTTGATTTCAAAAATGAAAGTGAATGGTAATATGTCTCATTAAGAAATTCAACACAGCCTGTATCTGCAAGCGCTTTGAAAGATTCAATTACTTTTGGGGTGTGCGCTTCAAATTGCTCCAATGCAGTGCCAGTGATTGAATAAGATATCTTGAATTTACCTTTGTGATTATTTATCAGTTCAAGCATTAATCTGTTTGCAGGGAGATAACATTTACTGGCAACTTTCTTTATTATTTCTTCATTAACCTTCTCGTCAAAATAATTATGATTTTTGGAAATATCAAAGACACTATAATTTCTTAATCTGTGCGGCTGATGGACTTGGAAATAGAAACATACGCTTACCATTTTAGGTTCTAGGCTCTAGATGCTGGGTGCTAGCATTGTTCACCTCATTGTTTTTTAGGGAATTTATTAAAGCACTTAACATCTTTCCTATCTTATTATACCTACTTTCAAGTTCATTAAATTCTTCTTGTGTTATATAACTAAAATCCTTTGCTAACTTAAGGTAAACTTTGGTTTCTTCTAAAGAGCCTTTGGATATGAACAAAAAATGGATAAACTCCTTTCGATACTGTTTTCCTTTGCCCTCAGCAATATTTGCCACAATTGAAACCGATGCTCTTCTTAATTGTGAAGTTAACCCATACAATTCAGTTGAAGGAAATTTTTGTGTAAGTTTATAGATTGTTAAAACAAGTGCATATGCTTCTTTCCAAACAGTTAAATCTTCATAACTTTTTATCATATTCACACCTCTTGTTCTAATCCTCAAGCACCCAGCACCCAGCACCCAGCACCCCGTTATATACATTAACACATTTAGAGGCAGGAATATTCCAGTCAAAGTTTGCAACTTCTTTTGCGCCATTTTTTTGAAGACAGTTATGCAATGAAGAATAATTAAGCACACTAACTATCTTATTTGCCATTTGGTCAATATCCCAAAAATCAACTTTCAGAGCATGAGTCAACACCTCAGAAACACCTGATTGTTTTGAAATTAAAACAGGGGTGTTATTTCTCATTGCTTCTAACGGTGTAATTCCAAACGGCTCTGAAACAGAGGGCATGACATAAAGATCAGCCATTGAATAGATTTTGTCAACATTATCGCCTTGGAGGAATCCTGTAAACAGAACTTTGTCGCCGATGCCCATCTCTGCTGCTTTTTCTATTATAAACCCTTCCATATCGCCTGAGCCAGCCACGATAAATTTGACATTTGGCTTTATTTTCAAAACTTTTTTTGCTGCCTTTAAGAACCAGTCAGGGCCTTTTTGGATAGTTATTCTTCCGAGAAATAATACAACCTGCTCCCCGTCGTTAATCTTCTCATGGAATTTCTTATCTCTAAACTCAACTGCATTATGCACAACTGTTATTTTTTCTGGAGAAATGCCATAATGCTGAACGATTTTATTTTTTGTAAACTGGGAGACTGACATTATATGATCTGCTTCTTCCATGCCTTTTTTTTCAATTTCATAAATAAATTGGTTTGGATTTCCAGCAGTTCTGTCAAACTCAGTTGCATGAACATGAATAACCAATGGTGTTCCAGAACCTTTTTTTGCCTCGATTCCTGCAGGATAAGTCATCCAGTCATGGCAGTGAATGATGTCATGCGGCTCTTCTTTTGCGATTTCTTTTGCGAGCAGGGCGTATCTCTGCACCTCTTCATATAAATCCTGGCTGTATATTGTGTTCTCAATTCCTTTGCTGCGGTAATACTGCTGGTAGGAAGAATATCTTTTTTTGTATACTCCTGAATCAGCATAAGGAACAAGCAATGAATTAATCTTTCTTATTTTTAGGTTTTTTGCAATGTTTAAGTTTTTTGCATTTTCAAAATTATCTGCAACAACAAGTTTGACATGTGTTTTTTCAGGCATAGAATTAGCTTTTGGCAGGACAAATACAACTTCTATTTTCTGGTTACTTAACCCTTTTGTTAATCCATAACAGGCTGTTCCTAAACCACCAGAACTATGGGGAGGGAACTCCCAGCCAAACATTAATACTCTCATATTTCCTCTTTTTAATTCAATCTTTAATTGGACTCTTTTTTCTAGGACAATTTATCCAAATACCTCTTTATATATATTTTTAAATAACAAGAAAAAGTAAATAAACAGACAGATTTAAGTTAAAAACATAAGATATAAATATAAGTAAGCCTAAAAAGTGACATGAACGTGTCATTTTAAGGGGTGTGAGATAAGTGAAAGAGGGTGAAAAGTACATTTTAGATGATCAGGAAAGAGTAGTAGTTAAAGAACTCATTAAAAACCCAAGAATAAGTGATAATCAGATTTCTTTTAACACAAGCATTCCACTTAAGACAGTTAACAGAAAAAGAAAGAATCTTGAACTAAATGGATGCTTAAGGTATTTTGCTGAGCTTGATAATAATGAGACAGGCACCAAAATATTTTCAGGCAGGCATATGTATATAATAAAATTAGCGCATGGCATTTCAAGAAAAGAGCTTATTGATTTTCTTAAACAAAACTCTTCTAAAAATAAGCATAAGGCAAGACATATTCATTCCAGTTATGTCGGAAGAAGCGGCGGGAATCTGGTGCTTGTTAAACTAATTGAATCAAGGGTGTCACCAGATATTATTGAGATATTTAACTGCGATATTGTTCCAGAGATAAGGCAGCGTTTTGGCGAAGATGCTGTTGTGAACACAGATGTGATTCATATAGACGAAGTTTTCAGGCTGTTTCATAATTATATGCCTTTCGTAAACATGAAAGACGGAAAGATAGACGAGCATTGGAATGATGAGCTGGTGTTTGTTGACTAAATGTTTTTGCTTAGCAGATTAATTCCTTTTTTTCTGCTTACAATACGTTATTCGCACACAACAAGTTTGTTGGACGCAGTCCACACGTCTCATGAAAAATAAAAATAGGTGCTGGGTGCTAGGTGCTAGCGGCGATAATTCATCGTAACTAGCACCCAGCACCCACTTAGAACCTAGCACCTAGTTTTAATAGTGAACTTTGTTGGACATGCCAGGAACTAAAAACAACTAAAAATGACTAAAAACTTAGCTCTTTCACATTATCTTATATTCTTCGTTTTAGTTTTGATTACAGTTATTACTCTTTTTGAGATTTTTTTGAATACAAAAGAGAATGCAGCAACTGGTTTTGCTGTCAGCACTATATGGGATGAGAAAGAGATTGGTGTTTTAAGTTTGAGTGTTGACAAAAATAAGGTGATAGATATTCAATTGCAAAATAATCTTGATAAATCTGTTGTAATTAAGAAAGTTGAAGTAAACAAATATGTAATCTTAAAAACGGATATGTTGATTATTGGACACAGTAAAATTACAATTCATAATCAACTGCCTCAAACTTCTTCTTCTTATGTTGTTGATATAACTTATTTTGATCCTGAAACAGAGAAAGAGTATGTTGTTGACGGAAGTGATGTTCCTTTCGCAGTAAACCAAACTTGAGGCAATTGAATACAATGGAAACAGGAATAATATCTTTGATTGGATTTAGTGCAGGACTGCTTACTACAATCTCTTTTTTGCCGCAAGTTATTAAGACGTGGAAGCTGAAGAAAACAGAAGATATTTCTTTTTTGATGTACTTGATTTTAGCAGTAGGTATTTTTTTATGGCTGGTTTATGGTATTTTTATCACTGACTTGCCTATAATTATTGCGAATAGTATCTCGTTTGTATTAACGTCAATTATTTTGGTGTTTAAGATGAGATATGGATGAAAGTTAATTTATTCTACCTATTTGCTTAGCTGATTAATCTCTTTTTCTCGTTCATAACCAGTTTGTGGGACGCAGTCCACGGTCTCATGAAAAATTAATAGTTACTCGTTCTTCGCTCTTCGTCATTCGTAACTAAGAACGAAAAACGAAGAACGAATAACAGTTTTATCATAGTGAATGGGTTGGACATGCCAAGAACGAAAGAAAAAACAAAAACGCCGCAGCTCAGATTTGAACTGAGAAATCCCGAAGGAAACAAGCTGTCCTTACTTGCGTTAGATATAATATTGCTCTTGGCAAGTTTCCAGGCTTGCGCAGTACCAGGTTGTGCCACTGCGGCAGATGATATTTAAAAACAATAAATTATTTATAAACTTATTGTTATTCTTGTATTTTATGAATATAAAAAAGGAAAATGAACACTATAAGGTTGAATCCATGTCTAAAAAAGGAACTTTTTATACAGTTGATGCTATTAAAAAAACATGTTCTTGTCCAGGGTATCTTTTTTATGCGCGGAGAAAAGGCGATGTGTGCAAGCACGTGAAAGCTGTTTTTGAATACATTGCTAATTTAGAATACAACACTAAAGATGTGGCTAAAAAAGATGCATCCCCCATAAAAAACAAAAAGAACAGCGACGGTAAAAAAACAAAGAAAGAAAAAGAAATAACTGAAGAGGATATTTTGAACTATATTCGTAAAAACAATGAAGTTGATGCAATTGAATTAATAGAAAAATATAATGAAGAAATCCTCAACAGAATGATACGTCAAGGAACTCTGATTGAGATAAAGGGAAAAATTAAGATTATCTAATAAAAGTTAACTTTGTCTGCATTTTTTAACTTTATCTTTGAAATTATTTGTTGTCTTTTATTCAGAATTTCAATTTTGTCAATTTTTATTTGGCATATGATGGATAGAAGACAACTTTATCTGTGTCATCGCTTTACACACAACATTTTGATGATGTACTCTTATTCTTGTATCTTCTCTAATTTTATCAGCCAGCGCTGAAACATCTATTGTACTTTGATTATCTCTTAATATCTTGTATAATGCTCTGCTGCAGTATCCCATTATATTACCTTCGCCTTTTTCTGGTCCTGTATCTATCTTTTTAGCATAAGCCATAGATGGTATATGCCCTTCATAAGCAGGCCCACCCATACCTATCAGAACAGTTCTCGGCGGTAAGCTGTATTTCGCAAGGTCTGATGAATAACAGCTGTCAAGAATAACAAGTTTTTGCCCTCTAAAATCCATTAATGCGTCTAACAAATCTTGCGGCCTTAATATCTTTATCTCGCTTGTTTTTTCTACCTGCAATGCGCCGCCAGGACTACTATGGCCGGCATAATAAAATAAAAAGATTGAATCATCTGTAACATACCTTTTCATAACTTCTAATTTTGCCAAAATATTCTGAGGGGTTGCCTGCTCATCTATCAGCTCATCAATGCTGAAATCGCGCTTTTCAAATTCACCTTTTAATTTTCTGACGTCATTTAATGTGCCTTTTAAATTTCCGCCGTAATGCCCGACCATTAATCCGTAGTTTTTAGTTGTTTGCTCAATCTCTGTGAATGAAAAACTAATTGCATCGCTGAGCATTACTACATTCTTATCGCGCAAAGGAATTCTTTCAGAGGCTGAAACTTTTCTGCTTAACTTATTGATTCCTGTTCCGTTATTTGGATCATTAATGTATGTCCCGTTTAATGACTTTAAGTCCTGAATTGAGAAAGTAGACATTCTATCATCTGGCGGGTAAACAACTGCATGATTTCTTGAAACACCTTCGCATTCAATAAATATTGCAATTGTTGCGTCGTGTAATGCCTGTGGGGTTTTCCTGGCATGGTGGTCTTTGACTTCATAAGTTCTGCCAAGATGAGTAATACCATCAATTATTACAATCTGTTTTGCGCCATTTACTTCATGGCCAGATTTGTCCTGTCTTTCCAGCATTGCTTTTTTTGGCATTTTATTCTCCCTGCGGTGTTTTACTGTATTTTTTAACAAACTCTTCAAAATGCTTGTAATCTATTTCTCTGACGACATTATGTATTATTCCTTTTGTGCTTTCCTCAAGAAATGATTCACCTTTATCTGTTATTCTTACTCTTTTTCTTTCAATTGTTAATCTTTCAGGATGCAAAAAACAATAGGGTGTGTAAACATCGGCAATATGTATATGTGTCGGAACAATGTTTCTTAGTATATACACAGCAATATTGCTGAATTTAAATCCGACACTTCTGTCGCTCAAATTTATTCTCCTCACTATTATCTCCCTACAAGTTAGCTCAGAACTGAGAAGTATTTATAAATTTTTTGTCTTTATCTACTGTTTGGTGATTAATTGTTTCACACTTTAGTTCCAGTATATTTCACTATTTAGTGTTTGTTTGTAAAAAGAAAACCGACCACCAACAGTCAATATAGTGGTGGACTTTAATATCTGTATCAATATTGTTAAAGTCCACGAATATAGTCACGGAATTTTATATTCAATTATTAATGTCCGTGACTATAGACTGGTGGCATTCTCGCCCTACGGCTCGGGTCGGTTTTCTTTAACCCTGATTTTTCCACTTGACCACCAGTGAATACACTGGTGGAAAAATCAGATTTTAGCAGTATGGTTGTACTCATCACAACACACCCAGCCAATGCGCCGACAGCATTGTAAATAATATCAATCATTGTGTTAAAATAGTCCATACTATTATTTATTTCATTTTGCGCTAATAATGCCAGTGGTGCATTTCCAGGATACAGCATATTTGCAAAATCTGCTTCAAGGTACACATATCCTAAGAATTCTATTGTTTCATGCATTGCTCCAATTCCTAATGTGAAAAACATTGTTAGGATGCATAAGCTAATTATTTTATTTTTCATATTGGAAAAACTACAAAACCAATTAAAAAAAATTAATGACAAGGCAAAATTTCCTAAAAAATGTGTGTAATGATCAAAAGTTAGACCAAAAAACTCTTCTGAATAAAAACCAAACACTCCTAAATTGTGTATCATCATAGCAAATATTAATATTGAGAAAAGTAAAGGGGTAATCTTTAGAACATTCCTAACCATATAAAAAAATAAAATAATAAATGATGTGATAATTGCATCACCAATCCATGAATATTTTTGCATAAATAACGTGTATATCATCAGAAGCACAATAAATACACCAAAAAAAACTAATTCAAACAGCATGACTTGTTTTTGGTTAAGTTTTTGGTTAAGTTTGATCCTAATATTCTCACCAACATAATTTCTAATGTCCATATTTAGTAGATGACAAACCTAACGCATCACATCATCTTGGTTTTTAAGATTTGACTTGTGGATATTGTTATGAGTTACTATTGTCGCCAACTAATTCAACATAATCTCCTTAAGCCCATCACAGCACAACCCGCAACAGCGCCGACAGCATTGTAAATAATGTCAATCATTGTGTTCTGGTAAGAGCCGCTTGTTCCAATATCTGCTGCGGTTAAAGTTGGCAGGGTGGTTAAACTTGGCATTTTATTAGTTAAACTTGCCACAGGAGCATTTCCAGGGAAAAAAAGATTTGGCCCGTCTGCATTAAGATAATTGTAGCCTAAAAACTCAATAGATTCATGGATTGCACTAATGCCCAAAACCATTAATATTGTGATAAAGCAGATTGTTCCAATGTTTAATTTTTTGTGAGATATGTGTTGTTTATATTCGAGATGTGTTGTGGTTTTAGTGCAAACTTTGCTGGCTTTGCAATTCTTAATGACTTTGCAAGATTTTGTTTTTTCAATCCAGTTAAATAAAATCATTGCCACTGCAAAACTTCCAAAAAAATGCGTGTAATTGTCATAATTTAATCCTATAAAAGAAGTTGTATACATTCCATAGACGCCTAAATCATGGAGAAATAATGCAAATAGGAAAAAAAAGTATAACGCTGTGCTCAGTTGCAGTCTTCTTCTAAATAAGTAAACAAAACAAGCAAGAGCAAAGGTAATGCTCAAGTCCCAAAGCCAGATTGTTGTCTGTGTAAGAATTGCGTATCTTGCGAATATTATAATCGCTATGAAAAAGATTGATAATAACCCTCTCATTATTAAGGCATCACTGCGTTTCATTTATGCGGGTAATCAATAAGAATTTAAAAAGTTATGTCTTTATAGTTCTAAATTAAATGTATTTGTCTAGCTAATTTCTAGTTTTTTAATATTCTTATTTTTTTTACCGCTCTCAACATGTACTAAGGACGCAGTCAACCGTCTCATGAATTTATTACGTTTTTTTAATCGTTCTATTCTAAAAGAACAAACTAAATTATAATCATGAGACGTTTGGCTGCGCCTTGGAACTAAAAAAATAACTAAATATTATATCGTCAATCTGCTTATCTCGTCTTCCCTTTCACTTTTTTCTTTCAGCAATTTGCACACCAGCTGATGCTCCATATAACATTTCTCGCATCTTCCTTTTTTTTCCTGCTGTGATTTGTAGTCAGCAAAACAAATAGCTCCATGCTGTATACCTTCTTTTTCTTCAACTATATTCACCAGCATGTTTAATATAACATCATGAATGATGTCGTCGGGTGTGAACAAGGTTATCGGCGAGAATTTCTGCTCCCTGTAAGTTGCATGAGGCATTGGCTCTTCTTTTTTAGTGTCACCCTTATTGTAGAATCCGCGGTAAAATGCATTCTTGTTTAAGACAGTGTAAATATTATTTATTTTCACATGGGTATTATTGACTTTGTCGCCCAATTCCTCCTCGACAATATGCTTGATCAGCCATCCGTAAAAAAATGTCTGCAATAAATATTTATGTTCAGGATAAGGAGTTACCCTATTTGTTTTTGTATCAATGATGATGAGATCATAGTTTTTAGTTATAGCGCGGTTAATATTTATTTTTCCATCAGTATTTACTTTTCCGTCGCTATTACCACCATTTCTATCAACACTCTCTCCATCACACAATGTATCTTCTCTTTCAAGGAAAAAATATGCATCAGGATGTATAGATACAGTAAATGGCTTGATTATTCTGTGCTTTAAGTCTGTATTGCTTTTTAGATAATATAAATCCCTTTGTGTGATTGTATGCAAGAATGGTGTTTCTGTATAGCAGTCAGATGCTCTTGGTTCAATGCCTGCTTTTCTTAATGTTTCATAATGCGCTAATCCTTCCAATGGTGTTGACGAGACTTTGTGTATTGCTGTGCCTCTGATTGCAAATATTGATTCCATTTCCGGCGTATGTGTTCTAAAAAATTCATCAACAACATCCTGCGCTTCTTTTGAAAGCTGCTCTCTTAAAAACGCTTTTCTTTTTTCTCTTGGCATTGAAGTAACTATCTTTTCTATAGAACATCCTGTATCAAGAGAACATTCAGCGCCGAAAAAACCTTCAGCGAAAGAACCTTCTGCATTAAACCCTCCTTTTTCATACAGGGCAAACCATGTTCTGTCTAATTTCGGGCATGTTGGCAATGAGAATTCAGAGCCCCTAAAGTCACTTTTTATTCTTTGAATATTTGCACTATTGCTTACAGCATCTGGGCTGTCCCTCCCTTTTGGTTCATGCGCTTCTTCTCTTATTTCACTTGCTCTCGCATTTTTTATCGACGGCATTTCGAAGAATCCATGAATCATGTCTGGTGTTACAATTCTTTTTCCTTCAAGCTCCTGAAGCCATCTCCTGTTTGTTTTGTTAAATGTTCTTAATCCGCAATAAATTGAGGTATCCCTCGTCATTAGCTCCACAATCCTTGGCTCTATTCTTGAAAAGCCAATTCTGTGGGTATATGCAAATTCTCTCACGTGCCTTTGCTCATCGCCAGAAAGAATGGCTCCTGCTAAATCATGCATGTTTGGATGCTTATCTCTTGTTCCATTTTCAAGAAGAAAAAAAGGATACTCGTCAACAGATTGATAACGGACAACATTAACTATATCTTTTGATTCCATTCTCACTCTTTTTGCGCTTTTAACAAAACGCTTTGACCACGTCATGTAAACATTCTCAATAAATCCAATTAATCTTCCTATTGCAGTAGGATGACAGATTCCCATAAACGGCATTAACTCAGGCGTACTTGCAAGTATTCCCTGCTCACCGCCGACAAAATGAAATCTCAGCGGAGTTTCTGAATATGCCAATGTATTTTCAATGATTCTCGCGCTGTCAGATGTTTTCTCCATGTATAGAGGAATCCCACTGATGCCGTACTCTTTCATTGTGCTTATAATGTGTGGAAAGATTAAGTCAAGCAGATGCGCAAATTTTATCGCCATAACCTGCGTGTTAAGATGAATTTCATATCTTTTTAGCTCTAAATACCTGTCTAAGTCAATAACGCCGTTAAATGCTGCATCCTCACTCAATAAGTTAGGGGATGCTTTTAGAACCTGCTCTACTGATTTCAAAGAAAGCAATGCAGGGTCATAAACAGAATTTCCTCTTTTTGGCATGACGTCGTCAAATTTAACAAGTGTTCCAAAGCCAATGGTATTATTTAGCAGCATTCTTTGGTTAATCTCTATCTCAATTCTGTCTCTTAAGATATCTTCTAAACCAATTATTTTAGGTTCTGTATCTTGCTCAGAATCTTGAGTGCCATCATTGCTATGATCATCCTTAACGTTGTGATTCTCCTTAAGGGTTAACTTTTGTATATACGGAACAGGCTGCACGTATACAAGCCTAAACATGTCAAGAAATTCAAAAGGAAACAATTGGCTTACTGCCTCAATAAACAGCGTCGAAAAAAGGTGCGAGTTTGAGTAAGGGTCAACGCCGCTTTTTCTCCCGCTTCTGTAATCTGTAACACACAGACCATTCACAAGAATAGGAATCTTTTGGTGAAAATGGTTATTATTGTTTTTTTCGCCATGTTTTTTTAATTCATCGAGTAAAACCTCGCCGTGCATTTTGTATTTATTCAGCCTGCCAACTTTTTTTGGGTCGTTTGCTTCAACAAAGGCAGCGGTTAAAACATCTTCCAAGCATATTTTTCCTGAAATGCTTTTCTGTGAAGAACTCTTTTTGGAAGCGGTTACTCTTAATCCACCGCTGTTTTTTAAGTATTCAAGGAGCAATGCAGGTTCATTTACTCCTCTCGCTGTAAGAAATGCTCTTGCAATTTCAATATTTGAGTACAATTGCTTTATTGTGAAAATGCTGTCAACTTCTGCCACTGTGGGTAAAAAGTATGGTTACATTTATAAATCTTATTGCTTTTCTTCCTCTTCAATGGTAAAATTCCTTACTTTTTTAAGGCCTGAGAGAACATTAGAGGCAAAGCTAAACTCAATGATTAGCGCTGTTATTTGGAATTACGACGAGCGTACAGGTAATGTAGATGGTAGTACTAATGCAAATGGTAGTTCGAGTGAGATTGAAAATATAAGTGGGATTGAGAATATAAGTGAAATTGGAAATATAAGTGGGATTGGGAATATAAGTGAAATTGGAAATCCAGAAGTTACTCTACTTCGCCATGAACACAGAATACCCACTAGGCTTTCAAGGACAATCACACGTGAAGAATTGCAGAAAAGTGTTGACGTCTATAAAGAGCATATAAAGAAAACTTATCAAACTGTTCTTGACGAGACATTAGCCGAAATATCATCTTCTAGAAACAAAAAAAGAACGAAAAAGAGCGGCATTTCAAAAAAGCTTGCTGCGCTGGAAAGAAAAAAAGAAGTCCTTCAGGAATTTTTAACTGATATTGACAGCAGAATAAGGATAGAAGGGCCATATTCAAGGGGGAATTACAATACTTTTCATCTTGTTGCTCCTTTTTTAGATTCCTCTGAGCAGCAGATATATCTGACAAAAGAATTTTTGGTTGACAGCAGATACAACAGCGTGCGAAGATTACAGGAATATTCTTTCAGGTTTCCTTTTGGGATTATTGAATTTAGTGAAGATGGTGGTGTTAAAGATAGTGGTGTTAAAGGTAGTGGTGTTAAAGGTGGTGGTGTTAAAGATAGTGGTGTTGATGAAGAGGGTGATGTCGTTGGCGGAAAAACAAGAACAACTACACGAACAATTACAAGAACAATTGCGAAAAAACAAAGAGTTCCTGTTGAGCCTATTCTTAAAGCAAAAGGTTTGGCAAATGATATTGAGACTCATAACTGGCAGAAAGTTCGGGTGCAGGAAGAATTGGCAAATGAACCAGAAGAATCTTTGAAAAAAAGATTTTTGGGTTTAGTTGATGCATACAAAACCCCTTTTGATGCAAGAGAACTTGAATGGATGGACAGGCGCGATTTCATCAGAGGGATAGAAACAATTCTCGACGCAAATAAAGACGAGAGAATAACTGCTGATTCTTTAATTAATCTTGATATAAATGACATAACTGCAAATGGCATAAATGAAAATTATGTTGTCACCTCGCTTGATTGCGGCATGGAGTTTATTGACGTTAAAATTCCAGGAATGTCAGACCGCGCAGGAAATGGCGCAGAAAAAATAGAAGATATAAAATGCGGGGATGCAAGAAGAGTCAAAATTATAAAAGTTGATAGAAAAAAGATTATTCCTGTTGTTAATGAGCTATTTGGGAGAATAAATCCTTTGTTTTGTTATGGCCACAACCAGCTGAAGTTTGACTACGAGAAATCAGAGTCATTGGAAGGCGGGTTTATGCCTGGTGTTGACGGAGCAGCGCCGTTATTTCTCGCGCAAATTCCAGGCGGATTTAAAGTACTTCGAATTTTGCCGGGGAGAATTGATATTGACCCTTCTGGCTATGCGCAGCATTACATGAATCTTCACAATAACAGGCTTGACACAGTTTTTACCCATGTTACTGGCATTTCTTCGCCAAAAACAATGACGCATGACGAGCTTGCCCTAAAGACGAGGAAAGCAGAAGAAGGAAGCATGCAGGATGCATTTGACATTCTTTATTATGCTGCGCAGGATAGCATGAAATCTTATATGATAGGAGAGGCGCTTAAAGAAGAGCACATACTGCTTTCACGCGTATTTTATTCTCTGCCAGCAAGAATTGATGTAACATCAAAGAAAACATTAGGAGAAGATTATTGGGTCGGATGGAATTTACGGCATAAGCAGACGTTTCCAAGAGATGAAATAAGGACGTCGAGGATAACTGTTGTGAAAAGATATGAAAACGGACAAGAAAATAGACAAGAAGAAAATAAAGAAAAGAAAAAAGGAGAGAAACAAAAAGAGAAACAAGAAAAAGAACAAGAAAAGAGAGTAGGTGTAAAGTTAAATGAAGTTAGTTTTGAAGATTTCGATAAAATTGATTATTTTTATGATGAGATTCAGAAAATTATATGGGAACATGAAAATTCTGAAGACTTGCTTGTAAAAACAGTAAAAAGTTCAGAAAAACAGACAAATAAAAATTTAAATGCAAAAAAAGGCATTTACGACGGTATTTTAGTCTATTTCTTTCCGTTTGCTGAAGCGTTTAGAGAGATGTTTGAAAATGAGCAGGAAGTTAAGGATATTTATGATTGTATTGATTTTATCACAACAGATAATATATCTAATATTTTACATGACACAAGCACACAAACTACAAATGGAACAATCAACACAGGCATATTAAACGCAAGAAAAAAAGTCAGATTACTTAAAGCAATCGAGGCAATTTGCGAATATCCTTTGTTTAAAATGGTTGATGGTATGGCAACAGAAACGCTTTTTGCAGCAGAGTTTGACTTAGGTTTTTCTGGCAAAGAGTTGGAAAAATATAGAGCAAGAGTAAAGGATGCGATTGCAAGAATTGGAGAGCTGTTGAGAGCATATAAACCAATTAATATGAAGCAGGAGATATTTATTTTGCCTGCGAATATCCATGATAACGCAGTTGATAATGCATCTGATAACGCACCTGATAAATCTCTCGGGGTTTTAGAGAGGATTGTCGACAATAAACTTGGCGTGGTTGTTGGCAAAGGACGGTTTTTATCAGGGACAAAAGGCAGATTTGCATGCTGTATCAATGGAGAGTTTATGATGCATGGCATTGCTGATTATGCCTCAAACAAAGGCGAAAGATGCATATTTGAGAAGGCATTTTATGAATATTTTCTGAAAAAGATTGTTGTTGAAGACGATATTCGCGGTGCTCTGACTTATCTTACTGAAAGGGCAAGGCTTCTTGCAGACGGGAAAATCATGCACGAAGAAGTAGAATACAAAAGAGAGGCCAAAAGAGACCATACAGATTATTCTGCCAGAGCAACGCAAAGATATATACCAAGAATGGCTGAACATCAGGTTAGACAGGGCGAATTGTTAAAATATGATTATAATTTAGAAGAAATGCAGGAGAAATTCTTTGGATTGCCGACGAAAGAGCAGCAGGAGCAATTGGCGAATTATCAAGCGCAGCATAAAGGCAGCAGACAGTTAAGTTTGTTTGATAATAAAGATGCTGTAGAAGAGGATGCAGAAGTGGATGATATTAACGACGACAAAGTAGGAGAAGGAGTTGATGGTGGAGAAGGAGTTGATGGAAATGCTGAAAAGCCGATAATAAGAGACGGAACAATATCTGAAATTGTCGAGTGGGTTTTTAAATTCAAGAAAGGCTCACAAGGAAAAAAATTGCTTGAAAAAGTATATAGGGGCGAAGGAACAAATGATGATGTTGAGAGGATGATGAGTTTATACACAACGAATATAAGGAAGTAAATAAAGGAATGCAAACAAAATGGCAGATGGATTATTTGGACTATTATCAGATTTAAGCGGAATTCAAGAACAGAGAGATATTCAAGTTAGAGAACAAACTCTTCTTGAAAAACTCATTAATATAGAACAAGGAATTCTTTTGCACGTAGTAAGATATATATTAATTGACAAATTTTCAAAGAGAATAGATAAGTTATTAAATAAACAACCTAATGACGATTCAGAAGAGTTTTTAGAATCTGGAATGTTATCCTCTATTTATTCTTATTTAACAAAAGAATTGGAACCTGTTGAATTCTCAGAAAAAGATCTTACTGAATATATACTGGCTAGAACGAATAATTATGACAGAGACTCACTTGTTTGTGGGGTATTTTCTGGTTTTTTACTTAGTTTGATGACTGAAAGGAATCAAGCACAAGGAAAAAGAACAAGATTTTATATTAATGGAAGTGGTAATAGTTTTGATTATTTATTTGCCTTTGCAAGAACAGTAGATGAATTAATAGTTGAAAATTTTTCTGGGGATTATATTTGTACTAATATTGGCTCAAATGGTGGTGTTGCCAATCAGGTTGTTGGCTTAAATCTTAAAGGAAATTATGCTTTAGCTGAGATAGGAACTGATGGCGGTAATGTAAGTCTTGTTTTGGGTGTAGGCATCAAAGGAATAAGTGCATTATCTTCAATTGGAAAAAATGGCGGTAATGTAAAATATGTGCTTGGATTTGATATTGAAGGTGATAATGCGCTCTATAATATATGCAGTAATAAAGGTAATATTAGTTTGATTTGTGGTTATGGTATTATTGGTAAGAATGTATTAAGCGCAATATGCAATGACGGTGGTAAAGGGGAGATGATAATAGGTATTAATATAACAGGTGATAACGCTTTATCTTCCTCTGGTACTCGGAAAGGGAATATTGAATTATTGTATGGTATAAATATTAAAGGATATGGTGCATTGAGTTATGCTGCGAATAAGAAAGGAAATATAAAATTGGTAATGGGTGATAATATAACTAATATAAATAACGAAAAACATGCTTTATTTAAGACTGGCGCCCTTTCTTTTATTGCTAGTGAAGAAGGCCATGTTGAGGTTGTTGTAGGTAATAAAATTACTGCTAGAAATGCTTTATCTCATATTGGTTTTAAAAATGGAAGAATTGGCAAACTTATAGCAATAGCTGTTAAAGGAGAAGAGGCTTTATTTTACATTGGCTGTGATGATGAAAAGAGAGAGGCTATAATAAATTATTCGTTTGATTGTGAATTAAAAAGGGACATAATTAAAATGTACGAAAAGAGACTAGGATACAAAATTGAACCTGATGGACAAGATACAAATAGAGCTCCACCAAATTTTATCGGCGAAGAATATGAAAATGTTAAAGAAGTGCTTTGTGATAATGAAACAGATGTAACACCAACTAAATTATGTTGTAAAAAACTTGTAATAGGAAACCAAGCAAGAGAAGAATATCAACGAATCATGCAAGAGCATAAATTAAATGAAATTGTTGATGTGATAAAAAGTATGCAGGGCAAGTCTTATCAGGACGTTTTAAGAATCACTGACGAGCTTTCCGCATTAAAGCTTATAGCTCCTGAAATGTTTTTTGAGAGAACAGAGGATAAATAAAATGGTACATCCTATTACAGACAGAATACACTGCATGGCAGATGGAATACATCGCATGACAGATAAACCATTACCCACAGCAAATGGACAACACTGCATGACAGACGGATTATTCGATGATTTAAGGGATATTGATGAAGCGAGAGGTATTACAATTAGAGAACAAACTACACTTGAAAAATTATTAGAAGCAGAAACAAAATTAATTCATCATGAAACACAAGGATGGCGTAAAAACGTTTTAGTAGAATTTGGCAGATTCCGGGGTGGTTATGAATTTTTTTATGAAAGATTGACTCAATTATTGGGAAATATTAAGTTTACAGAGATTGATTTAAAAGAGTTTATTTTAGCAAAGGCAAACACTGATTATCAAGAAGATTATTCTGCGGCATTAGGACTATTTACAGGATGTTTACTGGAAATATTGACAAAAAGAAACACAGAAGAAGGTAAACGAACAATTGTTTATATTAATGGTCAAGGAAACAAATTTGATTACTTATTTTCTCATGCAAGGGCAGTTGACACTCTTGTTGTTGATAATTTTAGAGGGGATAACATATGCTATAATATAAGCAATTCTCTTGACAAAAGAGCAAAAACCATAGCTGTGCTGAATATATCTGGAGATAGAACCTGTGCGGGAGTTAATGGCCATATTTGGAATTTATTTATAATCGACTGTTATGGCGATTATATCGCGTCTAGGATTTCAGAGCGTTCAGAAAATGCAGGTATTAGAAATTGTTATATTATAAACGCAAACGGAAATTATATTGCAAACAAACTTGCGGCGGAGGGAAAAATAAACTATGTTTTTATAGTCAATGAAAACGGCAATGTTAACTTAGGTGATGTCACCGCAAGAAATGGCAGTATAAACACTCTTTATGTCGTGTCTATTGGTGGTATAATAAACATATCAAGTGATGATTCTTTAGCAAGTATGATGGATATGTTTGAAAAGGTTGACATTACTAAAATTAATGCGAAAGAATTAAACCAGTATGATGGTAGTGTTCATATTGACCAAGCAGTTTTAAAAAAATATCAAAGATGGATGCAGGAGACAAAAACTGGCGATGCTATAAATACACTGAAAAGTTTGCAAGGAAAAAGTTATACTGATGCTATAAAAGTATTAGAACTACATTTCTAAAAAATTAAATAATCTAAACACAGGTCAAAATGAACAACAATTTATCGTCAGGATTTGGCGGGTTAGGAGAAATTGACGAGCCAAGAAACATTAAAGTTAGGGTAACATCTGCTTTAGAGAAACTTCTTGAAATTGAAAGTAAGTGTCTACATCAATTCAAATTTCCTTACAAAAAAATAATAAGTAACAACGATATCAATTGTCCGCAATCAATAATTAAGGAAATTTACTTTCCATTATTTCTTCAATTAGAAAGAAAGATAGATTTTGATATCGACGAAGAGACTATCAATGGATTTATATTTTCTAATCTATTTCTTGACTTAGATTTAGTTGAATCAAGCTTGTTGGGTGTATATACTGGGGCTTTGCTTCATGTGTTAACCAAAAAAAACCAACAGAAAGGAAAAAGAACAATACTTCATATTGATGGTAATGGAAATGCATTTCCATATTTATTTTCTTATGCTGGGCTTGTAGACGAATTAATTATTCAAAATTTTAAAGGGTGGGGTATTTGTCAGCATATTGGCTGCAATGGGTACATAAATCGTTTAGTCGTTACTGACATTGTTAGTGACTATGCTCTTAGTGGTATATGTGATTATCATGGTGAAGCTAATGTTGTGGTTTCCATACAAAATAATTCGTTTGGACAATTTGCAAATTACAGGTCTTCATACCCTTCATTAAGATATATCAACCAGTTAATATGTGTATCTTGCAGAGGTGACGAATCATTAAGAGGTCTTGCATCTCATGGCAAAATATCACAATTAATCTGTGTTGATTTAATTGGTGATAAAGTATTAACACAATGTGGTTTTAGCAGTGGTTTGGTAGAACAATTAATTATAGCTAATGTTAAAGGAAACATACTATTAGGGCGTAATATACATGGTGAGATTACAAAAGTAATTTATGGTTTTAACAATCGGTTTGTCAAGACAAATGAACCTTATGGTGATAACGAAGATGATTATAGGCATGGTAGTCATTCCATCCCAGAAGATAATGAACTAGTAACTCTTGCACAGCAATTATCAGGCAAGCCATACCAAGAAGTGCTAAGGATTGCCGATGAGCTTTACGCATTAAGACCAAAAGCCCTAAAAGGAGGTTTAGAGAGGAAATAAAATGACAGACGGACAAACCCCTTTATCAGGATTTGGCGGGTTAGGAGAAATTGACGAGCCAAGAAACATTAAAGTTAGGCAAGAGACTTCGTTAGAAAGAGTATTAGCATTGGCAGATGCCTTTATACAGGAGCCTATAGATGAAGTAATGGATTACATGGACGTAGATTATTTTGATGAGATTTTCGCTGAATATTCATCAAGAATATATTGGCAATTATCTAAACAATTAGCTGATGTGCGTATTGATGAGAAAACTATAGAAGATGTTGTCTTCTGTAAGTTTAACTCTGATTATTCTGAGGACAAAAAGGTTGCACTAGGTGTGTTTACAGGGGTATTGGCGCAAATTGTTACAGAAAAAAATCAATCGCACGGCAAGAGGACAAGAATTTATATTAATGGCAAGGGTAACAAATTTGATTATTTGTTTTTTGGTGCAAATAATGTAGATGAGATATTTTTACAAAATTTAAGAGGTAATGATATCTGTCGTCTTATACAAAATGCGTCTAGGTTAGTTGGTGCGGATTTACGTGGAGATAATATATTTAATGGATGTGGTGGTGGTGTTGAAGAAGAGAAAAATAAACAGGTTAAAGAATTAAGTGGGTGTGATAGTGATATTAAAAAAGGGAAAGATAAACAGGTTAAAGAAATAATTGTGATGGGGCTTAAAGGCGATAATAATATTAATTATTTAAGAAATGTTGCTTACTTAACTGCCATTGGCATAAACGGTAGAAACAATATTACTGTTAGCACAAATGATGGTAATGTTGAAAGAATAGTTGGAATCAGTATTAACAATACATATCTCTTAAACATAATAAGTAGTGGCTCATGCGCAGAGATTATTTTTATGGGCGCAGGAGAAAATACAAATATGAGGTCTCCTGTCAAAACAACTAAGCTTGTAAGTTATATAGATATTCCACCAGTTATTAATGCAGAACTATGCACAATTATTTATGGCAGCTCTTCTAAAGAATATGAACAATCCAAAAGATGCATAGATGCTGATAAATTTATTTATGGCTGTACTGAAGAACATATGCACCATAATGACTGTTTAAATGCTGGCAAATTAGCAAGGCATCTGAAATATAAACCACAAGAAGAAATTGTAAAGATTGTTGACGAAGTAATTAGATATGTCCATGAATTAAGTTCAAGATTATTAATGAGATAGAAGATAACAAACACCTCTTTCGTGAGAAAATGTCCAACTAGGAACTTTTCTTCCTAAAATTAGGAACTTTAGTTCCAAAAAATTTATAGATAATTGGAACTTTTCTTCCTATACTATTATATGACTTAATTTTTCATTCTTTCTTGAGATAGATTTTCTATAACAACAATATTTAAATAAGATTCATTAATCCTTTTTCAAGGATACAGGTAAAAATATTAAAAAGATAAAATCAGGTGAACAAAGATGCCAACCACACATGAAGAATTATATTTAGAATTAATACCAAAAGAAGTGGATACAGACCCTTTACAATTTTTAAGCCCAAGTCATACTAAAAAATATTGTGATGATCATGTAACCAGTTTTATAAAAGAATTGCCAAGACAATACAGAAAATCTAAATTAACTAAACATTCTATGGGAATAGGGTCTTGTGTGTTTCAGAGTGATGGCAATAACGGTTTGCTGATTGGTTATAAACCAGATTATCATCTTTTTTTTCCTAAAGCAAGACCAAAATGTGGTGTTGATGTGCCTGTATTTCAACTTTCTTTTGCGCACAGAAACACAGATTTAACAGTTAGGGTTCTTCAGCTTGCATTTGAACAGTTTTTTTTAAGGCAAAAAGGGGATACCCAAGAATCATTGATTGCTTATCAATTAAAAGGAGACGAAATAGTTAAGAATGGTTTAGATGTTTTGAGAGAATATCTGCAGGAAGGAACAGGTATAGAAGCAAGATGCAATCCCCGTTATTCTAACACACGCGCGCCGTATACACTTTGAGTATGATGACTAATTAACTTATAACTAGTTGGTCTCACGACGAAAAAAACTTTGCTGTTGCAGTATGCAAATTAAAATAAATTATTTTTAGTTCATGGGCGAAGCCACCCGTCTCATGATTATTAATTAGTTTATTTCTTATTAATTTATTATTTAATTTTTTATATACTCACTTTCAAAAAACATTAAATAAATCATGAGATAGCGGTGGACTTTAATATTCGTATCAATATTGTTAAAGTCCACGAATGTATGCACGGAGTTACATATACAAAAATTAGTGTCCGTGCCTACACGGTGGACTTCGTCCCACAAACGGATTGTGAGCGGAAGAAAAATACTAATAAATCAGTTAAATAAATATAATCCTCTCTTAACCCCAGAAGTTTTTAGTTGCATGATCTGTAGCTCTTTCCAAGCTGTTTCTTTCTCTGCCAATCTCATCTTCAATATGTGTTCTTGTTATGTCAACATATCTTTCTGATTTGAAATGTGGTGTGTTTGCGCCGGAAAGCATTGCAGTAGAAGTTAATAAATAAACACCTTCTTCTCCTTTTGGTTCAAGTCTGACTGTAAAAGTATGCTTATCTTTATAATTCAAAAAAAATACATGTGCATTATTCTGCTGTCCGTGATATTCCATTCTGCCCATATCGCTGTCTATTCTCAGTATGTCATTATCACTATCCTGTTGAGGAAATTTTTCTTTTAGATAAGCATCTTTTTCCGCCAAAATCTTTGACAATGATTTTTTTAACTTTTCCAGTTGCGCTCTGTCTAATCCATATGCGCCATGTATTTTTGATTCACTTACTTTTCTTTCAACATGCGGAAAGATATACCATAACACTTTATACATTTCATTCGCTGTTGCCTCGTCTAACTCCTCAATTGGTCTTCCTGTTGTTAATGAGAATCTAATCTGCTCAGCAGGGATATAATCAGACAATTCCACATAAAGCTCATTTGTTAATATGTCTATACTTACATTTCTGTCGTCGCTGTTTACACTGCTTCTGGCAAACGGGTCAATCAACAGTGTATTGTTTTGTATTTTCACAACAAAATCTGCCTTTGGCATTAATCTCACCTTAAATTTTACTTTTCTTTGGTTATTACTTTTTTTCTTTCTTTAACTATTTTTTCTTTGTCTTTTTTATCTATCTTTTTATTTCTTTCTTTTCTTTATTTCTTTTTTATCTATCTTTTCTTCTTCTTTTTTTAATTCTGTTTTTGATTCTTTAATCCCTTCTCCTCTTAATACATTCGCTAAAACTCTCACTGTTTCATATGATGGATATCCTTCGATATGGTAATAATCAGATGGAAGCATACTGCCTGAAATATACAATAATGTTCTGTCTGGCCTTGCTTCGAGTTTTGGGAAGCTATTATCACCCTCTGTTTTGTCGTGAATATCACTTCTATGCGGGGTATAACCTGCTTCTTTAATCATATAATCAATAAAAGAAAATTTTGCTCCGCCTGGTATTCTCTTTGCGTTGATACACTCATTTTTTGTCGCTGTTTTCAATTTGTCTACAATATAATCTACAAGCTCTTCTATTCCCACTGGCTCTTCTAGTTTTACATCTGCATAAAACTTCTGCGGTTTGTATGGCACACCAGCTTTAAGCGGCTCATAAGCTTCTTGAGCATAAAATTGGGTTATTTGAACTTGTTGTGCTTGCATTTGTTGACCTCAATGGAAAAGTTAAAGTCAGAATTAGACAATGGTGATTATAACTGGTTTATAAGTCTTTCTCTTTTGTTATTACTTAAGAAAAGTTAATACTATCTTATATTTTATGCCCCATCTTTGCCTTTTTTGTAGTCAGATATGTTTTATTATGCTCATTTGGCTCTATTTTAATTGGCATTAGCACGACGCTGATTCCTTTTTCTTTTAACGGCGCAGATTTTTTCAGATTGTTTGTCAGAAGGCGGACAGAAGTTATTTTAAAATAATCTTTGAGTATAACTGCGCATGCATTGTAATCCCGCAGGTCTGGAACATAGCCAAGCTCCATATTTGCTTCGACAGTATCATAACCCTGCTCCTGAAGTTTGTATGCTTTTGTTTTGTTCATCAATCCAATGCCTCTGCCTTCCTGCGCAAGATAAAATAAAATTCCATACTCTTCATTTGCAATCAACTGTTTTGCTTTAGCCAATTGCTCTCCGCAGTCGCACTTTTTGCTTCCAAAAATATCTCCAAACATACACTCGCTGTGTATTCTGCAAAGCACATTTTCTTTTCTGAACACATCGCCTTTTGCAAGAACAGAGATGTATTCGTTGATACGTTTGAATAAGAAGAATTTTGTATCTTTGCCCAAAATTGATGGAAGATTGACTACTTCAACAAGCTCGACATTGTCTTTTTCAAATTGGTGTAATGGCATGATATTTGTAAAGAAGGCGGGATGGTTTTAAATAGTTTTTTAATAATCCATTTAAATCACGCAGTATTCCCTTTTCTTATGACAGAACAAATTCACTCCATCAATGATTATGGTTTTTTAAGCATATTTGATATTGAACCGCAAACAGCAAGAGAAAGAGTTAATGCTTTATTTAATGATTCAGGGATAATTCATTTCCAATTCTATGACTGCATGGAAAGATATGAAATTCCATTTGATTTCAATAAAAAAGAATGGAAAGATCCATTAGGCAGGCAGATAAGAAGAGATACACTTGAAGCATATATTGATGAAATCCAGAAAATTAACGGAAAAAGCTGGTTTTATATTCCTGTATATGGTGTTTCACCAAATTATACTGCTGTTGGATTAGAAGATGCATTGTTTAGGTTTGTTCCGGAAACTCAGGAATTTGTTCAGGAATGGTTTTGTATTGATAATGATCCTCAGCGTGCATTAGTTTCTGTTGTTGATCCTTCTTCTCAGAGATGGAAAGAGCACTTTACAGAACAATTGAAGTTAACTGTGTCTAACCTTGGCTTTTGCGGAATACATTTTGACCAGTATGGCTCTCTTGGTGAGAGATTTAAATTTAGGTATAAGCCGAATTATAATCCAAAAAATTATCCAAATAATTGGTTGTTGGAGAATATTAAGGATAGGAACTGTTTTGAAGAGATTGACAAAATAAAACTAATTGTTGAGTTTCTAGAATATTTCAAAGGGCAAATGCCAGATGTTCCTTTTACTTTCAATGCTGCAGATGGATATGGTCTTGAAGAAACAATGCATTTAGTAGAATTTCCTTATCTTGAATTATGGAATGATGAGAGCATTTCTTTTTATTCTTCAAAACTATCCTCTTCAAAACTACATTCTCCAGAACTGCATTCTTCAAGACAGGATTTATCAAGAGGAGATAATTCTTCATCAAAATTAACTCCTTCAGGAAAATTTGTTATTGCTGCATATACTCCCTGTAAAGGCGGATTGTTTGACGACGCTGTTTTTATCAGAAGAAAACACCTTATTAATCATAATGGCGGCACGTTTTTGTATAAAGGCGATGACAGCAGATTTTTAACAAGCTGTTATTTTCCTTCTGCAAAGAAGATTGAACATGCAGCGTTTGAGTGAATTTGAATAAACTTTGTAAGGGGATTTACTCTTCAAACATCCCTGCTATTCTTAATTTTCTAAATACTCCCTTTCTTCGGTTGTGCCTTGTGTCCCCATCTTTTATTTTTTCTCTTTGTCGTCTTTGAAATTCTTCTAATCCTTTATCTTCATATACCGCATCGTATCCTTTGTAGTGTAATCTTCCATTGCCTTTGTCTTTTCTTAGAGTTACGTTTCTTTTGATTTCTTTTAGCAGTTCAATTTCCCGTATTACACGCTGATAAAGTCTGATATTTTCAGGTTTAACATTTGCTTCAAAATAATTAGCATAGATTGTATAAGAAGAAATAGCAGTGATAAAATGCTCTCCATTAAGTTCAAAAAGCTCAGCTGCAGCTCTTGCTGCATTGAGTTGTGTCATTGCATAATGCTCTTCATTAAATTCTCTTACTTTCTCTGCGCCAGTTAAATTATCACTTATAGCTGTTTGAAGCCACATTATTTTTTCATTATAATTAGATTCTATATCTGCAATTCTTTTTGCAACATCTCCGCTTAATGTCCATGAAAATGCTGAATGTCTTTTATCAATTTCAGACAGCCTTTGACCTGACTCTTTATATTTATTATATGCTTTCTCAAGCCATGCTTTTTTTAGTGTGTATCCTTCTATAATATTAGCAAGATCTAAAGCAACACCAGCCATATTATTTAATTGATATCCTGAAGTTATTTTATCTTCTTCTCTGACTCTTTCTTCAGATTTGATGAGACAATTATATGCACGCTCTAACCATTCAATCTTTAATAAATTTTCATCGACAAGAAGAACTATGCTTTTTGCGCTTTCACCCATATATCCATATTGATATCCTGAGATTAGTAAATCAATCTTTTCACTTATCTCCACAGCAATAGCATATTCTTCATAGCTTCTTTCAAGTAAAGTACATTTTAGTTTTGTGTCTGTTAATGTATCTGCCATACGTTTTATGATATCTGCTTTATGGCCTCTAGTCGCTGCAGCAGGTCTAGGATTAAACTGTTCTGCCTTTTCTATAAATTCAGTGTAATTTTTGTATGCTTTCTCCAGCCAGAACGTCTTTAAACTAACTTCTTCGACTAATTCTGCAATTTGTTTTGCAATTTCACCCATAAAACTTAATTGATATGCAGAATGTTCAGGATCAATTTTAGTAGTTTTATTTTTTGCTTCTACATAATCATTATATGCTTTTTCAAGCCAATCTATTCTTCTCTTTGTATCAATATCATTCTTCCCCAAAAACATTCCTATTTCGCCTCTTCTACAATATTGATAAATAACATGCCTTGGGTCAATTTTCTGTGAATAGTCAATACATTGTGTTATATCTGTATATGCCAACAGTGCCCAGCTTAGTTTATCAGTCTGCTGCTCACTTTTCTTTGCAAGATGAAAAGCAATATCTGCCTTATCTGTGAAAAAATGCCCATACATAATCTGAACAGATATATCTGTTAATTCTTCTGTGTCATATTTTTTTGTTTCTATTAAATCAACCCCTCTTTGATTGAACCAGTACACTAAATGCAGTTGTTCTATTGATAATGTAGGGGTTGGCCAGTTGAATTCTGTTAAATCAACCTTTTCCCCTTCAGTATCATCTATTAGATATCTTGCTGCTTTAGTGAATTGCTTTACATACAATAATTCAGTAGGCATTCTTGCAGTTACACGAGTATTAGGTGGTGTTGGAACAAGGTGCTTTCTAATTGTTTCTAATAAATACCTTGTTACTTCAGGATTTCTGTCTGTTTCATAATTAACTAGCCCTGACCTTAATTGAAAGCTGTTCATATAATATATAGGATAAAGCAGGGTTTTTTAAAGTTTTCCCTATGTGGTGGTATTTTTTGGGAGATTTGAGAGAGGATATAATAATGTGCGCCGAGGGCGGGAGATTCACTTCCCACTCAAAAGCCTTGAACCCGCAAGGGCACTGGTGTGCGCCCTACCTGCTTATCAGGCAGACGCCTTTACCGATTTGGCTACCTCGGCTGTGCACAATCAAAACCTTTTTATATATGTCTTGATTAGGATATAATTGGTGTGCGTCTTATCTGTTTTTTTTGGGCAGATGCTTTCTTTTTCTTTTATTATTAATTTATACTACCTTCATTAATAGTTGCACACCTTATTATAACCATCGTCGAAACTTTCGTAAATTTTTCGAAAATGAATACAAAAAAACAGAAAAAACCGAAAATGATATTTAAAGCATGAACTGTTTTTCGGAAATTTGTTGGAAGAAGCGGAGTGAACCCCTTTTGGTTGACAACCAGTTTACGAAATCTTAATTGTATTTAAAACCTCTGCTTCAAACTCTTCTGGTGGCATATATCCTATGGATGAA
>Ga0209211_10002241_pt1 | contig 33868 bp, 22 predicted proteins | sample RifGroA2_FD_183992 | JGI IMG/M metagenome (GOLD analysis project Ga0209211, IMG submission 183992) | Groundwater microbial communities from Rifle, Colorado, USA - Groundwater A2 (SPAdes) (version 2) | ecosystem: Environmental > Aquatic > Deep subsurface > Groundwater | place: Rifle, Colorado... | reverse complement strand
AACAGCAGCGACTCTTCTTCTTCTGCCGCTTCTTCTGATCAGTCAGCTAACAGCTCAGACAGCTTCGGCTTAGACAAAAAATCAGCCAACGCTGACAGTGCCGCAGCTAACAGCAGCGACTCTTCTTCTTCTGCCGCTTCTTCTGATCAGTCAGCTAACAGCTCAGACAGCTTCGGCTTAGATAAAAAATCAGCCAACGCTGACAGTGCCGCAGCTAACAGCAGCGACTCTTCTTCTGCTGATACTTCTGCTGATAGATCTGCCAGCAGCTCAAGCAACTTTGGTCTGAACAAGAGTGCAGCCAACGCGAACAGCTCAGAATCACAAGACGCGAACTACGCTGAAGAAGGTGCCAGTTTCGAAGGCAGTTTAACAGCATCAAAAATCAAAACAAAAAATTCAGCATCTGATTCAACAGATAATTCAACATCAAAGGATTCATCAGTTGGTCAAGCTAGCAGTGAATCCGTGCAAGGTCCGGCTGAATCAACCAGCAGTACATCCGCATCAAATGAAAATTGTCTGGATTGTACAACTACGACAACAGGCACCAGCAGCACAACCAGTGCTGAAGAAGGCGGATCTGTTAACAACAATGAATCCCAGCAAATTACCAACACTAGCTCAACTGGTGGTGGATCAACTTCCAGTTCATCTTCTGATTCTTCCTACAGCAAGAACCTGGAAGCCGCATTAAAGGGAAGTACGGATGCCGCTCAATCAGCATCTTCTGCTTCTTCAAGTGACGCGGACAGCAGCGACAGCAAGGTCATCAACAAGGCTTCTGCTGACGCTAGCTCAGATAAAAATGCCCAGAACGCGGCAGACCAATCAGCCAGCGCTTCTAGCAGTTCTGATACCGACAGCTCAAGCAAGGCTATCAGCAAGGCCTCTGCCGACGCCAGCTCAGATAAAAATGCTCAGAACGTGGCAAATCAATCAGCCAGCTCATCGAGCAGTGACGTAGCTGATGCTGAAAAATCAAGCGCTACAAGCAGTGATGCCTATAATTCAGCTAAGAAAATCAACAAAGATACTTCATCAGCTTCGAGCGCAGACGCAGACTCATCTGCGGCCAGCAACTCCAGCAACGCAAAGAGTTACAATTCTGCTGAGAAGGTCAATGATGACGCATCCGCAAAGAGTTCAGCTTCGTCTAGCGAGTACGATAATTCAACATACTCAAAAGACAAGACGAGCGAATCTGCTAATTCCAGCACATCATCAGCGTCCAATTCAGAAAGTGCAGCTAGTTCTGAAGTTGTTTCCACTGACAAGACTGTCACAAATGACAACACAAAAACAGATACGACAAAAGATACAGTCGATCAATCTGTTATCAAAACCAAAACGTTTGATAAAACAGACAAAACTGAATCTTCATTTGAGAAAACCGCTTCAAAGAAGCAAAATGTTAAGAACAAGCTTCTTATCTCCGGTTCTTCTCAAACAAACATTAAAGCCATCAGCAATCTTAACGCTGTCGGCTCTGCAGTCGCAGTTCAGACCAACGTCACAAATTCAAGCGCAATTTCTGGAAATCTTATTCAATCCAATATTGCGCACGTGGTGAACGGCCTGTAATAATTAACATTGTCGATGGGGGGAGCAATTCCCCCCGTCGGCAAATTTATTAAAAAGAATTTAAAACAGGTAAAAGGACATGGCCCCAAAAAGCATATCGTTAGGAATCATCTTCTTCTTTGCCCTTTATATAAACCCTACTTTCGCGCAAACAGCCATTCTTTTATCTGATGCCGAACTGGATCAATACCATGCCGGCGGTCTCAACTTTGACTTCGGAAGAGCTCTCGGCTCACTTTCAACAACAACAGGAAGAATGTCTAATGGCCATGTACTCTTTATGACGCCATCAGGCAACATCAAAGTTACCTCGTCACCGAATATCAAAGTTGTTTCACCAACCGCGCCCCAAAATACAACAGCACCAACTCTTCCAGAGGCAACAACAAAACCATCTAGTCCATTGCAAACCGTCGATCCAACTGTCCCTACCGGGGTTTTCCCAGTAGCTAATATTACGAACTCTATCACACCCACTTCAACTCCGGTTGCGGAAACAAACCCATCGACATCAACAGCTACACCCAATACCTTATCTTCGTTGAATGATAATGTATTTAATGAATCTACTCCTTTGACAGAAACACCCTCAATAACTCCCCAATCGTTAAGCACTGAATCTTCTACCCCATTTTTATCAACTAATTTAACTGAATTATCATCATTCCAGGCTTCGGGATCAACGGGATCGATAGAATCACCACAAATATCATCAATATCCTCCTCTGGGGATTCCATTCCGCCACCTCCTCTTTTAGAACAAACAACCGCTATAACTCAGATGGCGAATGCAGAGACAGTTCCAGATTCATCTGATGTATCGACACCAACTCTACCTGTCAATCCAACAGCACCTATGAATCCTACAACCCCTAATAAACCTGCTGAACCTGTTGGACCTTCTCAACCGCAAAATAATGAGGTGAATATCATTGCAAGTACGGATGGAACAAACCTTGAAGTTGCCGTAGAAAATTTATCTGCGCTTGGAGAGAGTCCCGCGGAAGCTTTTAACGCAAGCAGCCTATCAGGACAAAACGTTCTTAACATATCGGAATTATCCCAGCAACATCTTAAGGCCTTTGTTAATATCAACGCGGCTGGTAGTATTGTGCCGGTACAGGTGAACTTCGTGGTCCTTATGAATTCAACTATTCAAAATTTGAACAATAACAATACTTTAGACATTCAAAACATTACAAATTTTCAGGCACAATAATTTGTGGACCGGCACCTCACTCAATCCTCTCATTGAGTCTATCGCTTTTGACATCAAATCATCAGCCAGAGATTTTCAATAAATCATTTAGTTTTTTAATTTTTTTATGATAAATTTAATAAAATCTTTAAGGGCATTGCTGACTTTAATACTGACGATTAACTTTGTCATTACAAATGTATACGCGGCCAGTTTTAGTTTTAATGGCGTCCGTGTTAATAAAAATATTAAACCCATGCGTGAGATCAAGCATGAGAAAGTCATTACACAAAGCCTTGATTTTAGCTGCGGGGCCGCTGGTCTTTCAACCCTGTTAAATTACTATCTAGGAGATCCCGTAACCGAGAATGAAATTATAAACACCCTCTTAAACACAGTCCCCCTGGAAAAGGTACAAGAACGCAGGGGATTTTCCCTATTAGACCTGAAAAAATATGCCGAATCCAAAGGTTACAAGGTATCAGGATATAAAATGGATATCGACTTTCTCAGACAACTCAATAAACCCGTCCTTGTACCCATTAAATTTAAAAATTATAGCCATTTTGTTGTTATTAAAGGTGTCCTTGCCGATCGAATTTTTATCGCAGATCCGTCAGCCGGAAACGTATCCTTAAAAATCAGTAAATTTCAAAAAATGTGGACTAACGGCATTGGATTAGTTGTTGAAAATGAAAATGCCATGTCGACCGAATACGCCTTAAGAGTCAATAAAGATGATTTTCTTATTTCAGATTATAAAAGTTTACGTCAGTTGGTTGATCGCAGTGTTATAAGAACAACGGTTTATACGTCTGAATGGGTTAATGATTAAATGTTTATAAAAATAAAACTTAAAATTTTTATTATTCTACTGATCTTTTTCTTAGAAAATCTCTGCGTTACCCCCCACATTCGCTCCGAAGAATCCAATCAAGTCGATTCCTATTACGCACAAATCAAGAACGAAATTTATGATGAAATTAAACAAGAACTCTATAAGGAAATCAACGCTGATATTCATAACATCGTCAAAGAAGAAGTGAAGAAGGAATTGGAAAGCTATTTTGCGCTGCAACAAGGTCCAGCCTCTCAAGAGCACGCCAGCACCAATAACATTGAGGATGTATCTATAAATACCGCCCTCAAAAAAATTGTCCGCGAAATTTTAGCTTCCGATGAATTTAAGAATACGATCCCAGATCACCAATTAGATAATGTTGTGGCCGGCCAAGGTATAGAATCAGACCTTTCTATCGACCATGGGTTAACTAAGAATATACAAGCGAACAATCCCGAACTTCTGGCAAAAGCGGCTCCACAAAAAAAGTCAGAGCCAACTAACGTCGCGGATGAAAGTATAACCGCCGGTGAAGGAGAGCGCGCTGAATCTATCGAACGAACGTTACAGCAGAAAGGAAGCATTCTTCTTCCTAAAGGGAAACTGCAGGTAGATCCAAGCATGACTTGGGCACATTTCTCATCGAACAGACTCAATATTCAGGGATTCAGTATCCTCCCCTACCTGGTCATTGGTGACATAAAGACTGAAAACATTAAAAGGGATGTATTCATCCAAACCTTAGCATTTAAATACGGGCTATTTAATAATTTTCAGACTGAAATTAAAATTCCATTCCGTCAACAACATGACCGTGTCACCGTCACAGAAACAAGTGAAACAACGCGGTTTGCCTCTGGCCTAGGAGACATTGATTTCGGGATTAGCCGCCAGATCGGGTGGGAAAGTGGTATCATACCGGACTTAATTGCAGCTCTCAATGTCAAAACCCCAACTGGCCAGAGCCCGTATAACCGCGACATCGGATTTGGTACAGGACATTGGGCTCTGCGTGGATCACTTATTGCCGCTAAATCCAGCGATCCAGCTGTAATTTTCGGAAGCCTTAATTATACCTACAACTTTGAAGACAATATAAATAATTACGGCAGTATAAAACCAGGCAACACCTACGGATATAGTTTAGGCATGGCCATTGCCTTAAGTTACCAGACAGCTATCAATTTTTCTTTTGATCATAGCATCACAGAAAAGACCATCCGGGAAAACCGCAGGGTCACAGGATCATTTATCAATAGCGCGAGTGTCAAAATTGGCGCCAACTGGGCGATCAATGAACGATCTTCAGTAGATTTTGGCGTCGCATTTGGAGTAACGAACGATGCCCCGGATGTTTCTGTGGACATTCGCTTTCCTTTTTCCTTTTAGTTTTATTTCCCTTATCCACTTTCTTCCCCAACGTTCCTTCCATAGAAATTAAGAAAAATTTTATCAGGCTTTTCTATAAATAATATATAATCGATAACCAATGAATTCAAGCGATCACAAAAACAAAAAACCTTATTTTCTTATTTATGCCCTTGTCTGGCTAACAGCCCTTGTCATCGGCGTTTATTTTCGTTTATACCCCATCCTTTCCTTTGCGCCTGGGAATAAAACGGAAAAAGCCACCGTTTACGTTCTGTCTCAAATAAAATCCAACGTCACAAAACAAATCCATGACAAATACCCCCTTGTTAGTCCTGAGACAAAAGACACATTGATCAAAAAACTATTTGACGAATTGCTTCATCGGGAAAGAGATAAAATCCGCGAAACGATCGATCGCCTCTCCCATGACTTTCAATTCAATTCCTCTCAGGGCACAAAGTCTCCTTATCTGTTGGCCTCGGACTCATTTTATTATTATGACTTAACTCAAAATATTCTTAATTCAGGTAAAATAAGCGATACGATCAAGGGAAGCAAATATTTAAACAAACGGATGCTCGCCCCGGATGGACATTGGGAACCGCTCAACTTTCATCCCTATGTCGGATATGTTATCTACCGGGCTCTTAAAGTATTCGACCCTGAAATTTCTTTAATGTTCGCGATAAGCTTCACGCCTCTCATCCTTACAGGCCTTTCCCTGATTCCGTTTCTTTTTATCTGCTATCTTCTGGGATGCCGTCCATTGATTACTTTTGTCGGCGCTGTATTTTATTTACTGGCGCCCATTTTCATCAAACGCAGTTCGTTCGGGTGGTACGACAACGATCCCCATAGCTGTCTGTTTTCGTTGGCAATCCTGGCCTGTGTGTTTCAGGGATTAAATAAACTGAACAACCTAAAAAAGGCTATGTCATGGGCGATCTTGACCTCCCTGTTAATAATGGTGTATGCCTTTTTTTGGCAAGGCTGGGTCCTCTTATACTCTATTATCGGCATTTCAGGCATACTGATCATCTTCTCTCATCTTCTCCTATTCAAAAAGAAATCCCTGAATGTTAAAGCTAACAAAGGGGAGGGTTCTTCAAGAAATATTCTTAAGAATGCGACAATAGAAGCAGGAAAGGACAGAAAGCATTTTCTTTCACTGTTAGCTTTCTGGGGCATCATCTGTTCCGGAAGTTTTCTTGCTATTGGTGTGGTTTTTGGGATACATGAATTCTTCAACCTTTTTATAGAAGGCTGGACAGCCCTTAAAAACTTCTTAACGCCTCAACTCTCTCCCTGGCCGGATTTATACATAAGCGTCAGCGAACTCCACAGGGCTTCACTGGGCAGCATCATTGAATTGACAGGAGGAAAATTTTTCTTTTCAACCGCTGTCTTTGGAATTATCTTCTCTTTTATTTACGCATTTAAAACAAAATCCATTAATTTCTTCTTCAAACTTATAGTTCTCGCCGTCTTTCTTCTCATAACGATTTATATCTCTTTGGGAGCCCAACGATTCATTATGCTTGCCCTTATACCCCTGAGCCTGACCTTCGCCTTAGGACTCCAAGGGATAACGAACATATTCTTATGGAACAAAGGTTACAAACACTTTTCCAAAAAAGCGCGTATAAGACGACGAATTAGAAATTCAGCTTACGCGTGCTTAATGATCGCCATCGTTTCTTCTATCATGCTCCCCATGCGTCATGTCCATCACTCTATTAAATCCATATTGAATCCCATCTTCAATGAAACTTGGGAAAAGGCCCTAGTTCAAATTGATCAACGGACAGAACCAGATAGTATCATTAACGCCTGGTGGCCTCCAGGGCATTTTATCAAGGCCGTGGCTCACCGACGTGTGACGAGCGATGGGGCCACCATCAATTTCCCGCAGGCGTACTGGATGGCTAATATTTTTCTAAGTCAGACAGAGGAAGAGGCCCTAGGGATTTTACGCATGCTCAATAACAGCGCCAACAGGGCTGCCGAGTACCTGCAAAAGGAGCTCGGATTTAAACTATCCGTCACCGTCCATATTCTTAAAGCAATAACAAAACTTAACGAAAATCAAGCCGGATTATTTCTAGCCAAAATCATCTCTAACAAAGATCATATAAACCACCTGCTCCAATTGACCCATCAACACCCTCCCCCTTCCTATATTTTTCTCTATAACGAATTTGTCGAGAACAACCTCCAACTCCCTTTCTTTGGAAACTGGGACTTTGAAAGAATTGAGAAAATCAATGCCGATCCCAATCTTCTCAAGAAAATCCCAGACCGTCACTCGTCTGAATATATTAAATTCTTATGGGATCTAGTCGGTGGGCCCTACAAGTACAGCGGATCCTTGCCCCTTTTAGTCCGAAAGGAAGATGTGTTGTTGTTTGAAAACGAAGTCACTGTCAATCTTAAAAAAATGGACTGCCGTGTCAATTCTGATAAATTCGGCCATGGCATTCCTTATAGTTTATTTTACGCGCAAGAGAACAAAGTCATAGAAAAGAAGTTTACTGAAGGAAATTTGCCTTTCTCCGTTATATTGTACAACTCTGATCAAAGATTTTACTGCCTTTTGCTCGACCGGCGCCTCGCCCAATCCCTTTTAGTCAAACTTTATTTCTTTGAAGCCAAAGGTCTCTCCTATTTTCAGCCCTTTATCAAAGAATCAGATCTCACCAAACGCACTCAAATCCAAATCTATCGCGTTAATTGGAATAAATTCCAAGAAGATTTTAAAAAACAATAACCTTCTTCAAAAAAATTCTTTACCAATCCAATGGCATCTCTTGAAATGAAATGAAACTCACGACAACGGAGGAAGTCATAGGTGGGACGTTAGGGGTAAAAACAAATGAACTAGGGGCTTTCAATACCGTAATCCTGACCTTTTCTTTTGCAAAACTTGTATACGCTCCGCATAGGTAAGGGGTTTCTGTTCCTCGTTTAAAGCCTGAGGATCTTCCTGGTCCACACCACGTCTTAAACGGACACGCCTCTCCCCTCCATCTTTGGGATCAAACGACGATGAAAAAAGAGAGGACTCATCAATATCCATAACTAAGATCCCAGGTTGTTTATTGGGCATAATAAGCGGCTGTCCAGGTATAAGATCAGGCCCAAAACGATTACTTCTTACTAACTCTTCAAGCTGCGAAGCAAGGTCCTCCCTTTCTATCTTTCGTAAAGTTGTAATCATTTCCAAAACGCGAAAATGTTGTTGTTCCATAAAATAAGCAAGGCCCAATCCAAAATAAGCAAAAGGCAATTGCTCTCGGCTTTCAACAACTTCACTGAAATAATGAATAGCATCTCCCGGCTGGGACTTGCCAAGAAGATAGATCCATCCTAAAGCCAATTTAGCCGTGACAAGGCCTGGATCCAACTCAATCGCTTTGAGGCAATGCTCTTCAGCTTTATTAAAATCACCGAGACTATAATAAGTTTTACCCAAATTGTCATAGGCCTGAGCATAATTCGGATCAATATCAATCGCTGTCTTGAACAACCAGGCCACATCTGTTAAATCCGTGCCAACGGCCTTATGGGATAAACCTAAAAAATTATACGAAGGCGCAAAATCCGGATGGATTTCAAGGGTTTGCTCATATAATTTGATGGCCTGCCCATAATCTCCCTGAGAGAAAGCTCCTGTGGCCTGTTCAAAAAGTTCTTTAAGCTTCTCGCTGGCGAAAAGAGGGAAATTTTGAAAAAACAATAAGAAAGAAGCTATAAGAAGAATGATAAAATTTCTCATAAAAGAGCAGAATTATTGTGGATATTGATTACCTGCGGAGTTATTACGATTTCAACAAGAACACCCCTTAACGAGTCACTGCCGCATTATTTACGGCAAACGGATACATGATCAATTTACTAATAGTCATGGACGTGTTGACCTCGTTTGATGTTCCTTTTTGAGGAGACATATTAAATTTGATAACTTTCAATAAATCTTCCGTAGAATTCACCAAATGCATGAACTTGATCATATTTTCCAATGTGCCCGTGCAATCCAGATTGACATAATATTCCATATAGTCCTTTTGTTTTTTTGGTTCAGCGGGATTGCTTTTAACCAAATTGACAGTGGACTCAGAAGCCAGCTCTTCTACCTTTTTTAAGAACTCCCTATTAACAACATCACTGTCTAGGACTTTCTTTATGAAATATTTATCAAAGACCTTGCTTTCAGCCTTAATCTTCTCTTTATATGACAAGAATCGTAAATCCCTTTTAATACTGATTTCCTGACCGCTAATTTCTTCATCAATCACTTTTAATTTTTGAAAAACAGGGCCAAAAAAAAGCCTGTCCAATAAAGCTAAAGACAAAATTAAAGTGGTCGCAAAAAAAATTTTCTTTTCTTGATCATTAAGTTTTGAATAAAATTTATGAATCAAGGTTTTTTCTCCTCTTTATTTTCTGTCTTCTTGCCTTCCTCATCGGAAGAGGTCTTGAGTTTCAAAGTAATTTCAAAAGCGTGAACATCTTTCCCGCGATCTTTCTTGGCAACGGTTGATTTGATATTGACGCTCTTAAACAGGTTTGATTCTTTAAGGGTCGTCCCCAAATTAAAAACAAGCGAGGCGATATCTGAAATACCCTGGACACTCACGGTTCCGGTTTCATCCATAACCACGCTGGTTAAATAAATTTCATTGGGGATATTGCGATAAAGTTCATTGATGGTATCCAAACTAATCATCCGGTTTGCTAAATAATTCTGAATAATTTTTGTCTTAATGGAAAGGTTTTCCAATTCTTCCACTTCTTTTCGATTCTCTTTATATTCATTTTTTAATTTCTTAAAGAACGCGTTATTGAAATAATATTTAGAACCGTATCCGCACATAACCAAAATCAAAACAACAAATCCCAAAACAGCCGCCTTAAACAATTCACGCCCCTGAGCCTCAATGGATTTCTGCAATTGAACTTCTTCCAACATTAAATTGACCTGTGCTTCTGCGACCATGGCCGTAGATGTGACAACGTCCAAGAAGGAACTATCACTGGATTTTTCTGCGAGATTCTTCAGGACATCTTTCTGGGCTTTGATATTATTGACGAAAGCTACCATTTCCACATTCCAATTCAATTTTTCTTTTAAAAGAGGCTGCATTTTCTGCGATTGGTCATCTTCGCTGCTAATCAAATAGTTTACAGGGATTTGTTCAATCCCTTCAGTTTTATAGGATTCTATCGTTTTCCCCAATTCTTCAATCAATTTATCCTGTGCCGCCGATCCTTCTGAGGCTAACTGTGATTTTCCGATAGGAATATGCCGAGAAGCAAATGGCATTCCTTTAAAAACAACGATAAAATCCGTTGACTGCTGTCCGATATCAATGATACCCGTTGGTGTCGTTTCAGATTTAAGTCCAAGGATTTCAGAGTAAAATCCAGCGATCCCCTCAGGGGCAAAAAGAACTTTTTGAATCTTTAAGCCGATCTTATCCAAAACGCCTAACTGATTTTTCAGGATATTTTTGTTGGCGATAACAAGCAACACCTTGCTAAAATTATTTTTATAAATGCCTAAATTGACGAACCCGATCTGGATTTCCTCTCTTGAAAGGGGGGTGTGGCGTCCAGCCTGAAGACTGACTATGGATTTGATTTCTTCGGGATTTACAGAAGGGATTTCAATATTTTTCGTTGTGGTTATGCTTGACGGCAAGACAAGAAAAATCTTTGAAGATTTAACATTAAATCCACTGATAGATGTCTGTATTGTTTTGGAAAGTTCAAGTCCTGACAGGCCTTTGATCTCTTTCCCCAACACCTTTAATAATTTAGCATTGGCTCCTGAGCTGACGACCTGCGCGACTTTTAAGACATCGTCACTCAAATAAATGCCAATACAACTTTGACTTTTGTTCAGCATCATCTAATCCTTGTTATTTAAATTATTAGTATTATATATTAAGGTTTTATTCTGTAACGACAAATTATTAAAATTTTTCTCGCCAATATTCGATTCTATTATTGTTGATGTTATAAACACAAATTGACGTCAAACTTTCACGTTGATTTAATTCGGCCTGGCTCTGTATTAAATAATAAGAGGAATTTGTTTTTATTTTACCCGCGGCATTAAGGGCGTCAATCTGTTTAATTTCAGAGGCTTCAAGTTCGACAAAATTAATTAATTCACTCGCAACATCATAAGTCTTTTGAAAAATATAATCATCTGACGTGGCTTCAAGCCCATCCCCCCCCCGACGAACAAATAATATTTTCTGGACTATCGCCTCATCAAGCCCTAATGCCATAAGAACATTTTCTGAAGCCGTATTAATATTCACTCTTCCATCACCATAAATTGTAATAAAAGGAATCAATTTTTCAAAAACATCCTGATGAAAACCCCTGACTAACAACAATTCATCAATAAGCTCGAACTCCGAATCTTTGGGGGGATATGGATACTTAAGATTCGCGTAATACTCATCACTGTAAAATGACGTTATTTGACTCTGCCCAAATTCTCTCCAATCAATAATGGCCTCTGTTAGCTCTTGAGCACGGTCATCATCCAGGATAGCGGCATGTCCTATTAATGATTTTAAAATATTTTTCTCTGCCACATTGATGTTGATTTTACTTTCCTCATCTACAACTCCATACCGAAGCTCGGGATCGAGCGAAGCCCCGTCGAAAAACAGATATCTTACCTGACACATTCCCTTACCAACAGGGATATTTCCGAAACTATTTTTATTGTTATACCGGTATGTTTTGCTCTCAGGAGAATCTCCCATCTGAGATTTTTCCCTATCCAGCTTAAGAACCCCAATAGCTTTTTTAATTCCCGATTCAGCGGCAAAGCGCAATTGGCTTCTATTTTCTAATCGAGACACCAATACGATTCGCTGACGGATTTTTAGGCCAATCTGCACCGCAAAAACACCAAGAAAAGCAATGACCCAAAGAGCAAAAATTAATACAGAGCCTTTTCTCTTTAACAAAATTCGCGCCACATAAAACATTTGGCTAACAATTCTTTTATCCCTCATATACAAGTCAACTGAGGTTTAACTGCCTATGGGCACAGCAATTAATTTACGCACACTCTTTTGGACGCCGCTGTCAGAAAAATGGACTTCAATATCTACGCCAGACGGCGGAATATCCAAAACTTCACGGCTCACAATTTCTTCATTATCTGTCAAATAAATATACTGAAATTCGACAGTTTCAACAGCGTTCACCAAGGCTGTGGGCCGGCTAAACTCCTCACTTAAGGCTTGGCCGTAATTAGCCTGATGTCTGTATATTTTTTTCTCAATCGTGTCAAAATAATATTCCACCCGTCCCAACTGGCTAATATATTGATCGATCGGCGAATCACTTTTGGGATCTGCTAAAATATGCACCCTCGTTGGAAAAGAAAACCGATGATCATTTCCATTGAATTTAATTCTGGAATAAAGAAAGGAATTTCTTAAATCTTGAGCTATTTTATCAAAGAATACGGCTAAATCCTGCTCCACTACAAGACGTTGACTTCGCTCCCAAATTCTTAACCCATTAACCAACGCATTATAAAGCGCGATATTAATTATAGAAATCAGTGATACTACGAGCAGAACCTCCATCAGAGTCATTGCTCGGTGATTCGAATATAAATGCAGACTTTTCTTCACAATAGGAAAAACTTGATTAACTACGCTTAATAATGAATATCCCTTTTAATCACCAAGCCACTATCACAGTCAAAATAACTCTTCAATATGCTAAACCTAAATCAGAAATATACGACGATCTCTGCAACCGCACTTCATGCCCCCCCTCCATCCAACTTATGGATAAATCAAGTTGAAATATATCATTTAAATCATCGACTTGGCTGATATTCATCTTCTGTCTATAATTTCTTTCTTTTAATCCCGTATCCAAACCTTCCCACGGTTCCAAATCTGTCGGAAGCGCTTTATATGCCCGGAGCATCCGCTCGATTGTAATCACATGATTATCCAATATCATCGACGCATACAAACGGTTAGTCAAATACCTCATCCGATCAAGAGAAAATATAAATGTTCTAAAAATTCCAACTATCCCCAAAGACAATATAATCAATGTCACCATGACCTCGATGAACGTAAACCCATTCTTATTTCCCGATCCCATACGTTTACGAAGCTTTTTAGTCCCAATTCTTGATATCGTCATCTTCTGATGAGGAATTTTTGCCTTTGGAATAAAGATCATAGTCAGGCCGATGTTTTCCTGGAGAGACATAAACATACTGAGATCCCCACGGGTCAATAGGGTCTTTTTCAATATAAGGGCCGTTCCAATTATCCGGAGTGGGAGCTGTTGTAGGTTTAACCCTTAAAGCTTGTAATCCTTGTTCAGTTGTCGGAAAATTATTATTATCCAATTCATACAATTTAAGCGCCGTGGCTAAATGAGAATCAATATCGGAACGGGCCACAGAAGTCTTGGCTTGTTCAGAGCGCCCGACCAGCCGAGGGATAACCATAGCGGACAGGGCTGCGATAATAATAACAACAAGCATTATCTCCACCAAAGTAAATCCTTGATCAACGACGTGCTCTTGAATAATTCCCGTATATTTCTTTTGCAAACTCATAAAGTCTCCTTTAACCTAGGGGTTCATTAAAATTATTCTAAAAGAAATCCAAAATAATCATTAATTTGACAAAATATCGAGCTGAAAGACGGGAAGCAGTAATGAAAACACAATAAAACCGACAACTCCACCAATAACAAGAATCATCAGAGGTTCTAAAAGCGTTGTTAATATTTTGATAGCCTCTTCCGTATCCTGTTCATACGTGTCCGCAACCTCTTTGAGCACTTCATTCAAATTCCCCGTTTCCTCACCGACAGAAATGAGATGCCCCAGCATGATAGGAATTTCTTTGGACTGTTTTATACTTTGCCCAAATGATCCGCCAGAATTTAATGCATTTTTACATTTCTCAAAATGTTCTTGAATAATCTTGTTGCTCAAAAGGGGAATGGCAATTTGAATGGACCTAATAATCGGGACACCTCCTCTTAACAACAACTCCAACGTACGGCAAAATCTTGCTAATTCGACTTTCAGAATAATCTGACCAAATCCAGGTAACCTTAAAAAAAATCGGCTCAACACCAGACGCCCTAAATGAGATTTAAAAAATTGAACGAGAGAGAGAAAAACAATAAAAACCCCTAAAAGTATCCAATACCATCCCACGCTCAATGCGTGACTGATTTCAAGCAAAATAACCGTTGGCAGAGGCAATCTGCCGCTGATGTTTTCAAACAAGCCACTCATCTTTGGCAATACATAGGAAAGAATAAAATATACGGTAAAGATTCCAACGCCACCCATCAAAATTGGATACGCAAATGCTGTCCTCACTTTACTCAGCGTTTCCTCTTGTTTGCGCAAATAGAGAGCCAAATTCACAAGCATCTCTTGCAGATTACCGCCTTCCTCTCCCGCGCGGATCAACGTAAGATATAACGGCGAGAAAATCTGAGGATAACGAAACAAGCCTTCAGATAATGATTTACCATTCTTTATGTCTAACCCAACCTGAGAAATGATTTTCTTTAAATAAATATTTTCTGTCTGCTCTTCAATAATTGCTAATGCCCGGAGAATCGAAATTCCAGCTTTAATCAGGTTAGCCAATTGTCGTGTAAAGACATAGACTTCTTTGTTTTTAATTTTTCTAGGCTTCCCTGAAAATACCGAAATCTCTTTGTCTGATTTGATCTCTATAAAAACAGGCAAAAGACCTAATTGCGTAATGAGCTCAACCGCCTCATCCTGGCTCTGGGCGGTAACCTGTCCTGTCACTGTCTCCGCGGCGCCTTTTTTCGCTTTGTAAACAAACGTCGTCATCAAAAATCACTTTACACGATCCCTTGAATCGCTACCCTTCCGTCCTTATTGAGTTTTCGCTCAACATATTTATTAATCGTCGCCCGATCCGTTCTGGACATGTCCAGATAATAGGTCAACACGGCATAAATATTTTCTGATTGATCTTTTTCTAAACGACAGACTTTAGCTAAACAGGAAATATTTTCCTGTCCTTTTTCTAATTGAATCTTGATCTCCAAGATTGAATCGACGGGAAAAATCTTCTTGGTAGCAAACCGTAATCCACCGGCACTAATATCTTCCGTGGTGGTTGAATATTCAACATCTTCAACTATCATGACCTGAAGATTATCCGGATCTGGTTTGACAACTCGGTATTGGATCGAAACAGGTTCAAAACAACGCGGATAAATCCTGGATTCGTATTGCTTTTGAGTTATCCAAAAGCTGTTTTGTTCATTCTTAATACAACCTGAAGAGCCCTGTTTGGTCTTTATGACTTTCTGATTATATTCCTCTGGGGGGATATCTTCTCCAGAGACGACAGTTTTTCGTCCAGCCCAATCGTCTTTGGTTGTCACATTCATCACTTCCTCTGGCGTCGTAATCCCATCAAGAACAGCCTTCCATCCATTCTGTCTTAATGAGATCAATCCTTCTTGGGCAGCTATCTTTTTAATATAATCCGATCTGGGCTTTTCTAAGATCGCCGTTCTAATCGCGTCATTGAGGACAAGGATTTCATAAATCGCTACCCTTCCATAAAAACCGGTACGATTACAGTGCTCACACCCTGCTCCCCTGTAAATTTTAAGACTGCGTCTTTCAGGTAAATTTAACGATTTGGAAATTTCCTCTTTAATCGCCGGCAAACAATCGAGCGCCTCCTCTTTACACTGAGGACAAATGACGCGAATCAACCGTTGGGCCACAAAAGCTTCGACACTCGACACGACCAAATACGGCTCCACCCCCATATCAATCAATCGATTAATGCCGCTGGCGGCATCATTGGTGTGAAGAGTTGAGAAGACTAAATGTCCGGTCATCGCCGTCCTCACCGCGATCTCAGCCGTCTCAACATCACGGACCTCTCCAACCATAATGATATCCGGGTCGTGTCTTAAAATACTACGAAGACCTGTAGCAAATGTAAAACTTAATTTTGGATTCACTTGAATTTGTGTGATACCCGCCATTTCATATTCAATGGGATCTTCGATCGTAATAATTTTTCTTTTAGATGAATTAATCTCATTTAAACAAGCGTAAAGAGTCGTCGTTTTCCCGCTTCCCGTCGGACCTGTCATGAAAACAATGCCATGCGGTCGTTTAATTAATTCCCGCATTTTCGCAATGCTCTCGGAATTAAAACCCAATTTTTCAAGGCTTAAATGCATCACCTTGGTGGGTAAAATACGAATAACCATGCTCTCACCCCGGGGCGTTGGTAACGTGGAGATCCGCAAATCCAAATGTTGATCATTTGTCTTTACAACCGCGCTTCCATCTTGCGGCAATCGTTTTTCGGTGATACTTAAATTAGCCAAGATTTTAATCCTAGATAAAATCTGAGGCATAAAATGCCGAACATCATCCGCCAGATTTGCGTCAATGAGAACGCCATCAATCCTATAACGAAATCTGACCCTGTTTCGATAAGGTTCGATATGAATATCCGTAGCCCGTTTTTTATAGGCCTCAAGGATTATTTGATTAACGAGATGGGATACAGTCGGGTTTTCCGTGCTTTGTTCTATGTCCTCAATCCACTCGCCGAGATCCGATGCCGAGGATTGAGCCGTCATAGGTTCTTTTGTTAAAATTCTGTCAATCATATCTGAAGCAAAACCATAATATTTTTTTATGGCCTCCAACAAATCCGCTTCATCTGCTAAAACAACCTTAATATCGAAACCCAAATGCATTCTGATTTCATCCTGAATTTTAATATCCCAAGGATTAGCCACAGCAATCGTCAGGAGACTTTGTTCAATTCTGATCGGCATGAATTTATAATACCACGCGAATTTTACGGAGACTTTTCCAATCACCGATGGATCAATCACTGCTTTACTAAAATCAACGGTCTCCAAATGAAGATTTTGGGAAAGGGAGATAAGCATCTGTTTCTTGGTAACAACACCTCTTTGAAGAAGAAAATCTCTTAGCGATTCACCTCTCGACTGAGCCTCACTCCAATACGCTTGCACCTCAATGTCCGTCAGAACATTGTTTTGAACAAGAGCCTCTTGTAAGATTTTATCAATTTGATTCATCGCTAAATTCTCGGCACCTTTCCAATCATATAAAAATCTTCTTTCTTCAAGTGATCAAAATCCCCATTGATAATTCTGCCACACCCTTCCACATTTTCTTCTATCGTAACGTATTCCCCTTTTTTCCCCGTAAATACCTCGCTGACGTGAAACGGTTGAGTCATAAAATTGTACAGCTTCTCCGCTCTCGTGAACACTTTCTGATCTTCTTTACTCAATTCTTCCACACCGATAACGGCCACAATTCGTTTTAGAGAATTATGTTTATTAAAATGCCGAATGACCTCTTGCGCCACTTCATAATGCCGCCGTCCGGTAACGGTCGGGTCAAGGTTGGTACAAGAACTCTGTAATGGATCAATCGCCGGGTACATACCGCGCTGGACTAAATCTCTTGAAAGGACGATACATCCATCCAAATAACTAAAGATAGCGACGACTGCCGGATCCGTCATATCATCCGCAGGCACATAAACCGCCTGCATAGCTGTGATCGAACCTCCTCCTTCAATGGAACGGATACGCTCCTGCACGGCGCTCACTTCAGAAGCCAGCGTTGGCTGATATCCCGTTTCCGCCGGGACTCGGCCCAACAATGTGGAGACCTCCTGTCCGCCCTGAATATAACGATACACATTATCCATAAACAAAAGAACATCTTTATTTTTAGCTTGCAAATATTCAGCCAAGCACAGTCCGGCATTAACGACTTCGGCGCGCGCCCCCGGAGGCTGATCCATCTGTCCAAAAGCCAACATGACGTTTTTAAGAAGGTTATTATCCTTCAGCTCATAATAAAGTTCATTCCCTTCACGGATACGCTCCCCGATCCCCGCGAAAACGCAAGCGCCACCATGAGCTTTGACAATATTATTGATGAGTTCCAAAATGACAACGGTTTTCCCGCATCCGGCTCCTCCGAGAATCCCGGTCTTGCTGCCTTTGACTAAAGGAAAAAGAAGATCAAAATATTTTATACCGGTTTCCAAAACAATAGCCCGTTCACCTTTTTTATTATTCAAATTAAAGGTCACGGGTTTCATCTGATACTTGGTAGGAATACGGGTGGGGCAGTCGAACTCCCCTCCATTATCTAATGGCCGCCCCGTCGCGTCCATGACACGGCCATAGCAGCCATCCCCCATCGGGATCGTGATCGGCTGAAAAGTATTATAACAAGCGGAATTCAGTTGCAAATTCAACGTATCCATTAAGGAAACCGTTCTGGCTACATGCCTGGACAAATGTTCTGCGGTTTGCAAAACCACCATTTGTCCGTCAACGGTATAGGCTTCAATAACATCAAACAAAGCCGGCATATTTTCAAAATGTTCGAAATAACAATCCACGACAGGCCCCTGAACAGAAATGAGCCGTCCACGCCCTCGGCGTTCCTGCTGAGCCGATTGAGGGGCCGATGACTCTTTATTTTTAGGCTCCGCACCTGCCGGATCCTTTTCTTGTGGATCCCCTTTAGAATCTTTATCGTGTGCTTCCAACGTTTAACTCCTTAAACATTTACCTAACGGGTTATTATAATTTCATCGACATCATACGGGCGGAGAAGGTCTCTCGCAAACTCTTATCAATGTCATTGTTTTTGGCTTTCCGGTATTTCATCAACGTCTTCTTCTTTTCCTTTTTCATTTTATCAACACTATCTTCAAGAAACGCGGCTTGTGCCGCGGCTGAGGAAATCACCGTATCCATAAAAAGTTCATATAAACGCGTCGTAACCCATAAATGAGATAAATACCCAACGGCCTCTAAAGGATCAGACTCTTCAATAACCTTTTCAATAATATTGGCCGTCTGTGCCTGCTTTGTTAAAAGCTCATCGCAGGGAAGTAATTTAAGGCAGCGCTGTTTTTGCGTATCAAAGTCTTTGGGCCAGGCATAGCAGACAATGATCTTTCCTAAACGACCTTGCATAATCTCTTCAATGAGATAGTCCTTAACCAAAATAGCGGTTTCATAAGTGCCGACTTTCTCCATATTTGAAAAAACTTTTAAATCAGCCGTATGAGCGCTCAAACGTTCTACCCCCCGGCTACCCACTGCGATGAATTTGGTCTGAACGTGATTTTCTTTCTCCTTTATGGCTCTACTGATAATTTTATTATTAAATTCTCCCAGAAAGCTGCCTTCAACCGTCACAACAACTATCCCGATAACAGGATTTTTATTCTTCAGCAAGGGATGATCCACTTTCGTTAAATTAATCATCCGGAAGAATTCATTAAAGGTTTCAGCGAATCGTCTAAATTTATATTTCTGTCCTGATAAGGTAAAGTATTTATTGTCCGCAATATCTTTCAACGTCTGAATCAAATAAACCATTTCTACGGATTCCGACAGCTCTTTTTTAACTTTATTCGCTTTTCCCATATTCGATTAATGGTGAATTCTTAAAATGCTTAAACCTACTGCAGTTGTTCTTGAAGAACAATGCCTTTTTCCCGTATCAAGTTTTTAATACTCCCATCGAGAGTCATGCTGCCGAATTTTAAAATAATCCCTCCACCTAAGTTTGTATCGGTAGATATATTCAAAGGCAACTGTCTGTTGAGCTTCTCTTTAAGAATAGCCGCCATCTGGGTCTTGGACTTTTCATCAAGACCGTTTAAAGTAATAATATCTACCGTTTGAATATCCGGACTGATTCGGCTCATATCCGTATTTCTTAAATTTTCTAGAAACTCATTCACCAAAATATCGTTTAAAACCCCTTTAGCTTTTTGGGTTAATATCTCGTTTAAAATCTTCATCGAGAAATTGACCGCCTTCGCGTCCATTTCCTTCTGAATTTCCCGGCGGATCGTTTCCTTGGCGTTTTGGGCCTTGGCAATAATTTCCTCGCTCTCAGCCCTGGCTTTGGCAATAATTTTCTCGCGTTCTTCCTTGGAGGCTTGTTCAGCATCACTCCGCATTTTATTGGCCAAATCCCTGGCCTCCGCCTGTCTTTTAGCCAGTTCTTCGTCAGCTTTCTTGATTTTATTGCTCAACTCTGCCTGCTTGGCGCTGGCTTTAGCGATTTCATCATTCAAACGTTTGACGGCCCCATCCGTGCTTGAGATAAGGGCCCGATGAATGACAAAAATAATCACCCCGCAAACAAAAAACATTAAAACCAAAAAACTAACAACCATTTCTTTATATTCCATATGATGATTACTCCTTTTTAATATAAAAGAAATTTAAAAACCACCAAAGGGCGGTAAATGTAAGAATCTCCGTCATAATTAATGGCAGCAAAACCTTCATTTGAATAACAGGTGTTTTCGTCGGATAACACCCTAATTGATCGATCATTCTCAGGCCAATCATGGTCACGATAACGCATGGCACAATAACAATCGTCGAATATATAGCGCTGAAAATGAGCGCTTCAAACCATAAATTGAATTGAATCATTCGTTTGATCCTGATTATGTTTTATGAAAAAGCTGGAACAAGACCAGTATAGCTATGATCGCGATGGCTTCCACAAAAATAAGCATGATGACCATCCCCATAAATATTTTTGAAGCGGCGGATGGATTTCTTGCTAAGGCCTTGATGACGGCATGTCCCAAAACAGCAATAACCACCGAAGGTCCCATGACAGCCACAAACATCAGGGCAATGATAATCAGTGTTTCAATAGCCATAATAAATCCTCATTTGTCTTGCCTGGGGGCCTTGATTTCTTCTTCAACCATAATAATGCATTCATTGGCAAAGAATCGAATAACACCACCGCGAATTGGGATTCTTTCATTCCAATTGATAATAACATCTCCTTTTTTTAAGACACCAAGGACAGGGTAGTGATAGGCCAGTATTTCATATTCGCCTCTATCCCCGCTAAGAAAAATACTCTGGATTTCTTTTTCATAAATAAGATTTTTGGGACTTAAAATAATACATTTGAAACTGCCTTTATATTGAACCATATTCTTAATTCATTATTTTCTCGAAGTGGCTTCAGCGATAGCCTCTTTGCCGACATTCGATACAATATCAATTGCCTCTTCGTCGGGAGCAAGCTTAGAACGGTTCGCCTCAAGCTGTTGAATATATGTCGATAAAACATCATTCAGCCCTTGTTCAATTTCAGCGTCCATTTTCTTCCGCTCTCTGAGAATTTTTATTAAATTCGAGTTGACCTTCATAGCGAAATTAAAGATGTCCAATTGGAATTTCCTTATTTCAAGTATGGACAGCTTATAGAGATATTTCTTATGAAAACTATAAAGGATGAGAACCAAGGCCTCCAGAGGAACGGGGTTGTCTTTATCCTGTCTTAACAGTTCTGTTAAAATGTCTCCTCTTTTTAATTTTTCCTGCATTTCTTCGGACTGGCCGCCTGACCTTAATTTAGAAAGTCTTTGAAGTTCTCTGAGCTGAAGATATTCCAAACGCAAGGGACCGCTTAAATTCTTAACAATCGGCCACTGGACCTTTGTCCCGACTCGGGACACGGATAGCCCTAAATCCAACGCTGGTTTCTGCCCTTCGCCAAAGAGCGCGGCGTCTAACATGATCTGGCCGTCCGTCATAGAAACAAGGTTAGAAGGGACAAAAGCGGTTAAGTCTCCTTCCAGAATTTCCACAATCGGAAGGAACGTCATGGATCCACACCCGTGTTTCTGATCCAGATAACAGGCTCGCTCAATCATCTTGGAATGAAGATAGAAAATATCTCCCGGATATGAATCTCGGCCTGGGGCGCGTCCTAAAAGAAGAGAAATTTCTCGATAGCACCACGCGTGTTTCGTAAAGTCATCAAACCCCACAAACACATGCTGCCCTCGATGCATAAAATATTCTCCGATCGAACAGGCGACATATGGGGCTAAATACTGTTGACCCGGAGGGCTTGAAGCCGGAGCCGAAACTATAATGGTGTGTTTGAACGCATCATGATCTTGAAAAAGCTGAACGACTCTCGCTAACTGTGACCGGGCCTTGCCGATGGCACAATAAATACATATAACCCCTGTATGTTTCTGATTTAAAATAGTATCCGTAATAAATGTTGTCTTTCCCGTCATTTTGTTACCTAAGATCAATTGACGCTGACCTAAACCTATAGGGATCATAGCATCCAAAACTTTCATGCCTGTCTCAAGAGTCAAGCACAATGGCTGACGGTCAAGAATAGGTGGAGCCGGCGGGAATATAGGATAAAAGGCATCTTCTTTAATTGCCCCTAGACTGTCACAAGGTTCACAAAGGGAATTCACAATGCGTCCGACAAAATTCTTACCTATCGGGACATTAAAAGCCTCCAGCGAAGCCCTGGCCTCATCACCTGTTTTGATCTTCTCTGTTTCTTTAACAATCAGGACGTGGGCCTCTTCTTCGGTAAATCCGAGAATAATCCCCTTAGTCCCAAGGCCGAAATGAATCAATTGCCCGTTAATACAATTTTTCAGGTCACCGACGACGACAATACATCCCCGAATGCTTTTCACATATCCCACTTCTGTATAACGTAATTCCGCCACAGTTAAACTCCTTATTACTCTAGTGTGTCTATTGACGTCCGCACAGGTAATAGAACCTGTTCCTTAAAGAATACGGACTTCGTTAAACTGACTACCACAGAATCCGAGATTATACTTTTTTCTCCTTGCCTTCCACTTCCTCTTTGTGCTCGTCAATTTTAATGGTCTTAGACCTCCGCCCCCAGATAATAAAATTAACAACTGTCATGAAACCGACAAACCCGACCACACCTATAATAATGCCCAACATCGTATTGAGAGGCATGTTTTTATTAAATAACGCCTTGGCTATCGCGGCGAGACTCTTTAAAGATTGGACTCTCTTCAAGACGTTCTTGAGAAGACTTCTCTCAAGATTCTCTCTAACAGCCCTCAAGAGGTCTTCCAAGGCCTCAACATCTTTTTTAGCCACCTCAAATCTTTCTGAATTAATCCGGAATTCGCTGATATGTTCCTTGAGTGACCTCTCTTGTGATTGCGACTCATCAATTTTCGCAAGATTTTCTTTGATACTAGCCACAAGATACGCCGCGCTGTTGGCATATTCCGTGTTCTCAAGTAATTTATAGGTTTCCCGGGTGCGATCTTTCAGATCTTCAATATTGGGCTGAGGGATTCTCCAAATATCAAGAACCTCGAATTCATACCGTTTCTTTTCGGCAGGCTTAAGCTCCTCCTCTTTACTTAAATAAGACTGTTTGTTCTCAGAATCATAATGCAGTTCAAACCCCTTCAAATCGATAATATGTTCTTGCCTTACTTCCTCCGGAAGATAATGTTGTTGGTTGACTTTTTTGGGTTTATCCTTCAAAGGATTCTCAACCTCAACAACAAATTTGACGTACTTATCTTCAGGAACTTCTCCCGGCTTCGCCCGCCAATAAGTCACTGAAATAGCGTCAAGTCGAATCTGATCAAGTTCGCCGGAATAAGTCCTGAATTGATCTATTCTTTTCTCGACGCTATCCGCATATTTTGTCTGTTCCTCGACAATATAGTCAAGCCTCTGAAGCAGCTCCTCTCTTTTCTTATCAGCTGATTCAGACTGTTCTGAACCTTTGAAACGCTCAACGCTGATATCAATTTGATTTTTAATATCCGTGATTTTTTCCGGATTAATTTTCCAGACATCACGTATTTTGACTTTAAGGGTTCTTGACTCTTTAGGTTCAAGATTAACCTTGCCTACAACAAAATAAGCTTTCTCATTGATGTCGTAATCTAATTTTAGACCCGCTGTATCCAATATATCATCGGCCGTTAATTCCTGGGGTAATTTGTATTTAATTTCTTTTTCTTTTCTACTCTCAGTCGCGTTAACAGCAAGGATATTGACATTCACCTCCGCAAAGGCATACCCCAAGACAAAAAAATGAAATACCAAGCCGCCCAGGCAACTTAAAAAATTCAAACCATATTTATTCCACCATCGCCTCATTAATCTTCGCTTTCAAACCAGGTCTTGACAATAATTTCGTCTTTTTGGAGAGATTCTTTTATGGCTTCCAGTTTGGCGTCTATCTCTTCGAGCTTATCATTGACTTGTTCATTATCCCTGAGATCCGCCTCGCTCAACTCCTTGACCTCAAGCTCGAGGCCTATCATGTCGGCACTCTGATTCACAAGCTCCCCTAATACTTCAAGCATCTGTCCAGCCAAGACATCAGACTCTATCTGATTCTTAGATATTTGCGTCGCGACATCCTCTAATGTTCCCAACGTGCTTTCTAACTCGGTTATTTTGTCATAAAGACTTGGGGTCTTTCCGTTAACACCGAGATCTTCTTTAATTTCTTGGATAGTAAACAAGGCTGAATCCGCGCTTTGTTTCCCTTTATCCGAAATCTCCTCAATATTATTCAATTTACCGAAAACTGAGGCTGTTGTTTGAGGATCAGTGGCTGATCCCATAACAGTTTCCAGTGTGTCAACATATTCTTGAGTTTGTTTGAAATCACCAAAGACCGTCGAAGCCGATGAAGGATCGGTTGGGGTGCCGATACGGGTTTCAATAGTCGTCACCTTCGTCAGAATATCTGTAACTGAGCTGGTGTCCAAACCGTCAACGGCCTCATTCACGGCCGCGATCTTGCCAAACAAAGAGCTGGCCGACGACGTGTCACTGACCGCGCCCATTTTTGTGTTTAATAAATTGACGGTTGTTAAAATACTGGATACATTGGCGACCAAAGCGGCAGAATTATCCGCCAAATATGCCAGTCCATCCCAATTAATACCCGACGTGGTCATAGCCGCCAAGTCGGTCCAATTCACGCCGACGGTATTACCTAAATCATCCCAGTTCACGCCGGCGTTTGTCATAAACGCAATATCACCCCAGTTGATGCCGGCCTCTGTCATTGTCTCAAGATCCTCCCAATTGACACCGGCATTCGTCATATCCCCAAAGTTTTCCCAATTAGCGCCGGCGCTTGTCAGCTCGCCGATATCATCCCAATTAATGCCTGTTTCCGCCATGACAGCGATTTCATCCCAATTAATGCCTGCGGAAGTCAGGTCCCCAAAGTTTTCCCAATTAACGCCGGCACTGCTGAGATCCCCGATACCATCCCAATTGACACCGGACTCGCTGAGATTTCGCATTTCATCCCAATTGACACCGGCTGTGGCCAATTCTCCCACATTGTCCCAATTAATCCCCGCCGTCGTCATGGATCCCATATCATTCCAATTTACCCCGGCTTCAGACATCACGTCCAAACCGGCCCAATTGACACCGGCCACAGTTAAATCCCCGACATTGTTCCAATTAATACCGGCATCACTGAGCGTGTCGATATCCGACCAATTGACACCGGCGACACTCATATCCTGAATTTCACTCCAATTCACCCCGGCGTCACTTAATATATCAATATCACCCCAGTTGATCCCCGCGTCACTCATCACCTGCAGATCATTCCAGTTGACGCCCGCATCACTTAAGACATCAATTCCTGACCAATTAACACCGGAATTGCCCATGACCACCAAATCATCCCAATTAATTACCGCCTGGGTCATCCGGCCAAAATCATCCCAATTAACGCCGGCCGCGGCCACGGCCTCTAGGCCGGCCCAATTCATGCCTGTTGAAGCCATGGAGCTGATTCCATCCCAATTAACGCCGTCATCCGCGAGGGCCGCAATATTGTCCCAATTGACGCCGGCATCGGACATCACATCAAGACCCGCCCAATTAACGCCCGTCGTCGTCATGTTTTGAATATCTGACCAGTTCACCCCGGAATCGCTTAACACGTCCCAATCACTCCAATTGATGCCGGCGCCGCTCATCACCTGCAGGTCACTCCAATTTATACCCGTGTCACTCAACACATCGAAGTCGCTCCAATTGATTCCCGACGCACTCATCACCTGCAAATCATTCCAATTAACCCCCGCGTCACTCAACACATCAAGATCACTCCAGTTAACACCCGTCTCACTCATCACCTGCAAATCATTCCAGTTAATCCCCGCGTCACTTAAGATATCAATGTCCGCCCAATTCACGCCTGCGGCCGTTAAGTCACTGATCTGCCCCCAATTAATACCTGTTTCGCTTAAAACATCTAAATCCGACCAGTTGATTCCAGTGGAAGACATGTCTTCAATATTACCCCAATTAATACCCGCATCGCCCAAGACATCTAAGTCACTCCAATTAATTCCAGCCTGGCTCAACACCTGTAAGTCATTCCAATTAATACCCGCGTCACTTAAAATATCGATATCGCTCCAATTGATACCGGCGCCTGAAAGGTCTCCCACATTGGCCCAGTTAACACCGGAATCCGTCATAACATCAATATCCGCCCAGTTAACACCCGAGGAAGCCATTTGTCCAATATCGTTCCAATTAATGCCGGCGGAAGACAAGTCGCCGAGATTAGACCAATTGACCCCCGCATCACTCAAAACATCTATATCAGACCAGTTGATTCCCGATGTTGATAAATCACCTATATTACCCCAATTAATGCCGGCATCGCTCAAGACGTCGATATCACTCCAGTTAACACCGGTCTCACTCATAACCTGTAAATCGCTCCAATTAATCCCGGCGTCACTCAACACATCAATATCCGACCAATTAATGCCAGCCGAGGACAAGTCTCCTATATTGGACCAATTCACACCCGCGTCACTTAACACATCCATATCACTCCAATTAATCCCGGCCGCGCTCATCACCTGCAAGTCACTCCAATTAATACCCGCGTCACTTAACACATCAAAGTCACTCCAATTCACGCCCGTCGCGCTCATCACCTGCAAATCATTCCAGTTAATCCCCGCGTCACTCAACACATCAAGATCACTCCAATTGATACCGACGGAAGACAGATCACCAATATTATTCCAATTAATACCAGTATCGCTTAAAACATCCATATCTGACCAGTTAATGCCCGCCGCGCTCATCACCTGCAAGTCACTCCAATTCACACCGGCGTCGCTTAAGACGTCGATATCTGACCAATTCACGCCCGCAGCGCTCATCACCTGCAAGTCACTCCAATTAATACCCGCATCACTTAACACATCAAAGTCACTCCAATTCACGCCCGTCGCGCTCATCACCTGCAAATCATTCCAGTTAACCCCTGTGTCACTTAAGACGTCAAAGTCACTCCAATTCACGCCCGCCGCGCTCATCACCTGCAAATCACTCCAATTCACACCGGCGTCACTTAAGACATCGATGTCTGACCAATTCACCCCGGCCGCGCTCATCACCTGCAAATCACTCCAGTTAATCCCTGTGTCACTCAAAACATCCAAATCGCTCCAGTTGATGCCCGACGTGGATAGTTCACCTAAATTGCTCCAGTTGACTCCGGCATCGTTTAAGACATCAAAGTCACTCCAGTTAATGCCCGCTGAGGCCAGATCACTCAAATTGTTCCAATTCACGCCGGCGTCACTCAATATATCAAGATCCGCCCAATTCACACCCGCCGCGCTCATCACCTGCAAGTCACTCCAGTTCACACCCGCGTCACTCAAAATGTCCAGGTCACTCCAGTTCACGCCCGCCGCGCTCATCACCTGCAAATCATTCCAATTCACACCCGCGTCACTCAAAATATCCATGTCACTCCAATTCACACCCGCCGCGCTCATCACCTGTAAATCACTCCAATTCACACCCGCGTCACTCAAAATATCCATGTCACTCCAATTCACGCCGGCCGCGCTCATGACCTGCAAATCACTCCAGTTAATGCCTGTATCACTCAAGACGTCCCAATCGCTCCAATTAATTCCTGACGCGCTCATCACTTGCAAATCACTCCAATTGATCCCTGTATCGCTCAATACATCAAAGTCACTCCAGTTAATGCCGGCCTCGCTCAGGACTTGTAAATCACTCCAGTTAACACCCGCGTCACTTAAGACATCTATATCTGACCAATTGATACCCGCGGCACTCATGACCTGCAAATCGCCCCAATTGATCCCTGAATCACTCAACACATCAATGTTTGACCAATTCACGCCCGCCGCGCTCATCACCTGCAAATCATTCCAGTTAATCCCCGCATCACCCATAACATCTAAATCACTCCAATTAATAGCGGTGACGCTCATCGCTTGCAAGTCATTCCAGTTGATTCCCGCATCACTGAGCACATCCATATCCGACCAATTGATTCCTGTTGCACTCATGACTTGCAAGTCACTCCAATTCACACCCGCGTCACTTAACACATCAATATCTGACCAGTTGACTCCCGCGATAGATAAATCGCCAATATTATCCCAATTCACACCCGCGTCGCTCAAAACGTCGAGATCACTCCAATTGATTCCAGCTTCGCTCAACACCTGCAGATCACTCCAATTGACCCCGGCATCGCTTAGAACATCGATGTCTGACCAATTCACCCCGGCCGCACTCATCACCTGCAAATCACTCCAATTAATCCCTGTGTCACTTAAAACGTCGAGGTCACTCCAGTTAATCCCCGTAACACTCATAGACTGCAGATCACTCCAATTGATCCCCGCGTCGCTCAAAACGTCCATATCTGACCAATTGATGCCTGTTGTACTCAATGCCTGCAGATCACTCCAATTAATTCCGGCATCGCTCAACACATCCATATCTGACCAATTCACACCGGCCGCGCTCATCACCTGCAAGTCACTCCAGTTGATTCCGCTATCGCTCAACACATCCATATCTGACCAATTCACGCCGGCCGCGCTCATCACCTGCAAGTCACTCCAGTTGATTCCGCTATCGCTCAACACATCGATGTCTGACCAATTCACACCGGCCGCGCTCATCACCTGCAGGTCACTCCAATTAATTCCGGTATCGCTCAACACATCGATGTCTGACCAATTCACACCGGCCGCGCTCATCACCTGCAGATCATTCCAGTTGATTCCGGTATCGCCCAATACATCCATATCTGACCAGTTAATCCCAGCCGCGCTCATCACCTGCAAATCACTCCAATTGATTCCCGCGTCACTCAAGACGTCAAAATCAGACCAATTGATGCCCGTTGTACTCAACGCCTGCAGGTCGCTCCAATTAATGCCGGTATCGCTCAACACATCGATGTCTGACCAATTCACGCCCGCCGCGCTCATCACCTGCAGATCGTTCCAATTAATTCCCGTATCACTCAACACATCAATGTCCGACCAATTCACGCCCGCCGCACTCATCACCTGCAAATCGCTCCAATTGATCCCCGCGTCACTTAACACATCGAGATCCGACCAGTTAATCCCCGCGTCGCTAAGCACATCAATGTCTGACCAATTCACCCCGGCCGCGCCCATCACCTGCAAATCACTCCAGTTGATTCCGGCATCGCCCAACACATCCATATCGCTCCAGTTAACACCCGCTTCGCTCATCACTTGTAAATCATTCCAGTTAATCCCTGTGTCACTCAACACATCAATATCAGACCAATTCACCCCGGCCGCGCTCATCACCTGCAAGTCGCTCCAATTCACACCAGCGTCGCTCAACACATCAACATCACTCCAATTAATTCCCGTGACACTCATGGACTGGATGTCACTCCAATTGATCCCGGCATCACTTAACACATCAACGTCTAACCAATTGATACCTGTTGTACTCAACGCCTGCAGGTCACTCCAATTAATGCCGGTATCGCTCAACACATCAATGTCCGACCAATTAACGCCCGCCGCGCTCATTACCTGCAAGTCACTCCAATTAATCCCTGTATCGCTCAAGACATCGATATCCGACCAATTCACACCCGCCGCGCTCATTACCTGCAGATCGCTCCAGTTGATCCCGGCATCACTTAACACATCGAGATCCGACCAGTTAATCCCCGCATCGCTGAGCACATCGATGTCCGACCAATTCACGCCCGCCGCGCTCATCACCTGCAAATCGCTCCAATTGATCCCGGCATCGCTCAACACATCCATATCGCTCCAGTTAACACCCGCTTCGCTCATCACTTGTAAATCATTCCAGTTAATCCCTGTGTCACTCAAAACATCAATATCAGACCAATTCACCCCGGCCGCGCTCATCACCTGCAAGTCGCTCCAATTCACACCAGCGTCGCTCAACACATCGAGATCACTCCAATTAATTCCTGTGACACTCATGGACTGGATGTCACTCCAATTAATCCCGGTGTCACTCAAAACATCAATATCTGACCAATTCACGCCAGCCGCGCTCATCACCTGCAAATCGCTCCAGTTAATCCCGGTGTCACTCAAAACATCAATATCTGACCAATTCACGCCAGCCGCGCTCATCACCTGCAAGTCGCTCCAATTCACACCAGCGTCGCTCAACACATCGAGATCACTCCAATTAATTCCCGTGACGCTCATTGACTGCATGTCACTCCAATTAATGCCGGCATCGCTCAACACATCGAGATCGCTCCAATTCACCCCCGCCGCGCTCATTACCTGCAAATCGCTCCAGTTGATCCCGGTGTCGCTCAAGACATCGATATCCGACCAATTCACGCCCGCCGCGCTCATTACCTGCAAATCGCTCCAGTTGATCCCGGTGTCGCTCAAGACATCGATATCCGACCAATTCACGCCCGCCGCGCTCATCACTTGCAAGTCGTTCCAATTAATCCCGGTATCACTCAACACATCGATATCCGACCAATTCACACCCGCCGCACTCATCACCTGCATGTCACTCCAGTTGATCCCTGTATCACTCAAAACATCCATGTCCGACCAGTTAATACCTGAGTCACTCATCACCTGTAAATCATTCCAATTAATACCCGCGTCGCTCAACACATCGAGATCGCTCCAGTTAATACCCGTGACGCTCATGGACTGCATGTCACTCCAATTAATTCCGGTATCGCTCAAGACATCCATATCGCTCCAATTCACACCCGCCGCGCTCATCACCTGCAAATCGCTCCAGTTGATCCCTGCGTCGCTCAAGACATCCATATCCGACCAATTCACACCCGCCGCGCTCATCACCTGCAAATCGCTCCAGTTAATCCCGGTGTCACTCAAGACATCGAGATCCGACCAATTCACCCCGGCCGCGCTCATCACCTGCAAATCACTCCAATTAATCCCGGCATCACTCAAGACATCCATATCGCTCCAATTCACACCCGCCGCGCTCATCACCTGTAAATCATTCCAATTAACCCCGGCATCACTCAAGATATCCATGTCTAACCAATTAATCCCTGCGGCACTCATGACCTGCAAGTCGCTCCAGTTGATGCCCGCATCGCTTAACACATCGAGATCACTCCAGTTAATCCCCGCGTCGCTCAAGACATCGATATCTGACCAATTGATGCCTGTCGCGCTCAACGATTGTAAATCGCTCCAATTGATACCCGTGTCACTCATCACATCCAGATCTGACCAATTGATGCCTGTCGTGCTCAACGATTGCAAATCGCTCCAATTAATACCCGCATCACTCAACACATCCATATCTGACCAGTTAACACCGGCTGCGCTCATCACCTGCAGATCGCTCCAATTAATCCCGGCATCACTCAGCACATCAAAATCACTCCAGTTGACACCAGCGGAGGCCATTACACTCATGTCGGCCCAATTAATCCCCGCGTCGCTCAACACATCGATGTCGGACCAGTTCACGCCGGCTTCACTCATCACCTGCAAGTCGCTCCAATTAATTCCCGTATCGCTTAACACATCGATATCCGACCAATTCACGCCCGCCGCGCTCATGACCTGTAAATCATTCCAATTAATTCCCGCGTCGCTCAAGATATCGAGATCACTCCAATTAATCCCTGTGACGCTCATGGACTGAATATCGCTCCAGTTGATCCCCGCGTCACTCAGCACGTCGATGTCGGACCAGTTCACGCCGGCCTCACTCATCACCTGCAAGTCGCTCCAGTTGACACCGGCGTCACTTAACACATCGATGTCAGACCAGTTAATACCGGCCGTTGACAAGGATCCTATATCAGACCAATTAATTCCTGTGTCACTTAAGACATCAAGATCTGCCCAGTTGATTCCCGTGTCGCTCATGACATCCAAATCACTCCAGTTAACACCAGATGTTGTTAATGCTTGGAAATCACTCCAATTAACTCCGGTATCACTTAAGACATCAAGATCGCTCCAGTTAATCCCCGTGGTGCTTAACGACTGAATATCACTCCAATTAATTCCCGCGTCGCTCAACACATCAATGTCTGACCAATTCACACCCGCCGCGCTCATCACCTGCAGATCGCTCCAGTTGATCCCGGTATCACTTAACACATCCATATCTGACCAATTCACGCCCGCCTCGCTCATCACCTGCAAATCATTCCAATTGATCCCCGCATCACTCAACACATCCAGATCCGACCAATTAATACCTGTGGCGCTCAGCTCCTGTAAATCGCTCCAGTTGATCCCGGTATCACTCAACACATCCACATCAGACCAGTTAATACCTGTCGTACTCAGGGCTTGTATATCATTCCAGTTAATTCCCGCGTCGCTCAGCACATCAATGTCTGACCAATTCACACCCGCTTCACTCATAACCTGTAAATCATTCCAGTTAATTCCCGTGTCGCTCAGCACATCAATGTCTGACCAATTCACACCCGCTTCACTCATAACCTGTAAATCATTCCAGTTAATTCCCGTGTCGCTCAGCACATCAATGTCTGACCAATTCACACCCGCCGCGCTCATCACCTGCAGATCACTCCAGTTAATCCCGGCATCACTCAAGACATCGAGATCGCTCCAGTTGATACCCGTGGTGCTTAACGACTGAATATCACTCCAATTAATTCCAGTATCGCTTAACACATCGATATCTGACCAGTTCAGACCCGCCGCGCTCATCACCTGCAAGTCACTCCAATTAATCCCGGTATCACTCAAAACATCGAGATCACTCCAGTTGATACCGGTGGTGCTTAACGACTGAATATCACTCCAATTAATTCCAGTATCGCTTAACACATCGATGTCTGACCAATTCACGCCCGCCGCGCTCATCACCTGCAAGTCACTCCAATTAATCCCGGTATCACTCAAGACATCGAGATCGCTCCAGTTGATACCCGTGGTGCTTAACGACTGAATATCACTCCAATTAATTCCCGCACCACTAAGCACATCCAGGTCGCTCCAGTTAACCCCCGCGTCACTCATCACCTGCAAGTCATTCCAATTAATGCCCGTGTCGCTTAACACATCAATGTCGCTCCAGTTAATCCCGGCGGAGGCCATATCGCTGACATTTGTCCAATTAACGCCCGCGTCACTTAATACATCCATGTCACTCCAGTTGATGCCGGTCGTGCTGATCGCCTGTAAATCACTCCAATTGATGCCCGCGTCACTTAATACATCAATGTCGGACCAATTGACACCGGCCTCACTCAACACTTGCATGTCATTCCAGTTGATGCCCGAGTCGCTCAACACATCCATGTCTGACCAATTCACACCGGCCGCGCTCATCACCTGCAGGTCACTCCAATTAATCCCGACGTCACTTAACACATCCATGTCACTCCAATTGATGCCTGCCGTTGTCAACGTATTTAAGTCGCTCCAGTTAATCCCCGCATCGCTCAACACATCGATGTCCGACCAATTCACACCGGTCGCGCTCATCACCTGCAAATCATTCCAATTAATGCCCGCATCGCTCAGCACATCCATATCCGACCAATTAATGCCCGTGGTACTGAGGGACTGGAGATCACT
>Ga0209211_10002238_pt1 | contig 33892 bp, 30 predicted proteins | sample RifGroA2_FD_183992 | JGI IMG/M metagenome (GOLD analysis project Ga0209211, IMG submission 183992) | Groundwater microbial communities from Rifle, Colorado, USA - Groundwater A2 (SPAdes) (version 2) | ecosystem: Environmental > Aquatic > Deep subsurface > Groundwater | place: Rifle, Colorado... | reverse complement strand
TCAAGAAAACTCGTATACCCCCCTGCCGGACAAGTGCCTGTCCCATATCCCTTCCAGCATATCTCAGTTTCTTTAAAGCCGTAGAAAAGTTCATTTGATGAAGTTATGTGTTCTGTTGTCAGATAAAGTCCTGTCCCGAAATACACCCAGATGTTGTTGGCTGAGTCTGTGGTCATTGCAGGCGAAGCAAACACCGGGCGTCCGGCATCCACTGCAAGAGAGACAGCCCAGCTTGCAGGGGTAGTCTGATAGGTGCTCGCTCCGTTCCTTATTCTCAGCCTGTAAAGTTTGCCTGTCTGCCCTGACCCGGTACCTCCATAAGTACCAAAATACAGGCCATCAGTCTGGTAGTCGTTGTCCATGTCCGTGGCTGAAAAATCGCCCACGGCAACATTTGAAGCGCCTGTTACAGCAATCCCGCCTCCGGACACTTCAGAGCCGTCCTTTAGGTTGTAACCATAAATCTTCGGGCTTGACGGATAAGTAACGCTGTTGGTTGAAAGACTTGTAGGCCCGCTCCCAACAACAACATACCAGCTTCCGTTAGTTGTGTCTGAACCGAGTCTCACAATGCCTGGAGTGCCTGTAGTAAGTGTATTGTCAGGCAGCCTCTTTTCCCATAAAAGCGTTGGCGTTGGGATTGAACCGTCCGAGTTAGGAGTAATATCAAGCACAAAAAGAGATGAACTAAAGGTCACCGCGCTGCCTCCGGTCCCAAAGGTTATGGGAGTGCCACCAAAACCCATTGCGCCGACAAGCAAGCGTCTCCAGGAATCGGCAGTCCTAGTACCGCCTGCAGTAGCACCCGACCCTCCAATAGAGGCGTCAACTATCGTAAAGGTCGTATCAGCCATCGGGATATGACAATATGTTGAGTCGCAATACCACCTGAGATAAGGCATGACATTCCTCGGGATAAAGGCCCATGCCTCGTCTCCCAACGTAGCGCCTGAAGGTGATGTCAATTGGCCTGTCTGCTTGCCCCCTCCACTGGTGGTAGGCGGATTTATGTCCTCGAGTTTGCCGACCGTAAAAGCGTGCAGCATGCCGTCGTTTGCGCCCATGATCGCAAGCGGAGCGGTATTCTTTATACGGTCGCTTTTGACAAAGGCCGAATAGGTCGCGTCCTTGTATCTCGTGTCATAACCATTGACAGCCTTGTTGGAAGTTATCCTCGGAGTGGAAAAAATCACATCCCCCAGTTTCCACGCGGTTGTTATATTGCTGCCAGAAGTGTCATCCGTCTGCCTGAGTCTGAATCCGCTGCCGGACGGACTAGGCCTGTCATAACCCCTGATATATTTGATAACAGACTCCGCGCAATTCGCATCGCAAGTGCCGAGATCGTTGGACGCATAACTCCAGTAAGCATTCAGGGAGGTATTAAGCCCCGTATCAAAGTCAACATACTCTCCTGTGTCGACAACCCCGTCGCTATCACTGTCAACCCATGTTTTAATGTTCCTGTCGGCCGGGCTCTTGGCCTTAAGTATGGCCCCTGCCTCCCATACATGCAGGATATCTTCTGAATTTTTCTGAGTAGATGAACATGAATCAGGAGTCGCATCTCCGTCGGAATCACTAAAAATCTTGCCAACATATTTCTGATCGGTAGTACTGAACACAAAAGCCATGATCTTGTCTTTTATGGTGTCGAATATCTTCAATACACTCGACTCGCCGGTTGAATCCGTATTTTCCCTTATGTTACCCACTACATCCGCCCATAGCAGTCTGAGATATCCAGTCCATTTAATAGTAAAGTCTCCGGACTGTTTTTCAGGATAGAAATAGCTCTGCGCAAGGACATAAGATTCCCTCGACTGAGTAGGAGGCAAAGACACGACTGTCGTGCCTGAAGAGGCGCGGCGCAGGATATCTGTTATGGCCTTCATTATAACGTCTTTTATGCCAATCGCATTTGTAGCGCTGTAAAAAGTATCAGGACTGTTATTGCTGTCAGCATCCCAGTCAGAAGAAGACGCCGGCAAGGCAGTGCAGCCGCTCCCTTTACCCGAGCCACAGTCCGCCATTGTACATGTTCCGGACGGATAGCCTGTTTTACTGTCAGGCCAAGTCTTTGAAGACTTGTCAAACGAACCGTACATGGCTACATTCTGGAGCGCCAGTTCGCCTGAACCAGACAGGAAAAGACCTATGCTGTAAACAGCAGTCACGTTTGTAGCTGTGCCGCTATCTCCTGCCTTTGTATTAGTAAACCCCATATGCATCTTGTAAGCCGGCACTACCGGGTCAGCGGAATAGTTCTCATAGCCGTCATCAATCGAACAGGCACCACCCGGCGCAGGCTCACCTCCAATATTCCACTGGCCGTCAGACAGCAACACAACGAAATTTTTTGCGCATGGTACCAACACACAGTTAGAACCGCCGCCATCACAAACATACAGGGGATTCTTCCATCTGTCCCCCGAGCCCTGCTGCGCAGGTATGCCGCCATATTCCGGGTCCGTCTGTCTGTAATAATTCAGTGCGTCCCACAATGCAGGGCCGGTGGGCGTAGCACCGGAAGGAGCGCTCGAATTTATATGAGTTATAAGGTTCATATAAGGATTGTCGGCAGCCGTACTGTTCGGGGCCGTAAAATCTCCTACATAAACCTGTTCGCTTCTTACACCGTCGCCACTGAAAAAGTAGGCCCCCATCCTCGGCTGAGGCTTGAGCCCCTTGAATCTTAGTGAAAGCGAGTCATTCACCCTTGCCCACGGCACCTTTACCTTCGTGCCGTCAGAGGTACGCATTATGCAGCCGCCTATAGTATCGTTGCAAACAGAGCCGACCTTTGTAGAGTTCCCTGAGTTGGCCCATAATTCAGGATCGCATTCATTGTTATTAAAGGTCTTGGTGCCGGTGCAACTGTTAGGAGTGCCTCCTGTGATGGCCCAGCGAACAAGGTCTATCCTGTCCATATAAAGATAATTCAGGCAACTCCCGGTATATCTGCTTGAGGTGCTGACACTGCTCGAAGATGAAGGGCATGCGACTGTCGTGCCTGTGGTTTGTTCCCAATAGCCTGGAGAAGTGGAATTATATTGATAAACACTCGCCGGTGTAAAATAACCTTCCTCAGCGCCGGTATAAGCCAATCCCCCATAATTATAGGCGCGCCATGACATCGAGCCGCTCACATCCACAACAAAAAGCACATTAGGTCCTGCCGCTGAACTTATATATGGCGGGGTATAACAGTAAGATACCTGCTGTCCTGAAGCCGATGTTGTGGTGGTAGTGCTTGTGGTTGTAGTAGTCGTAGTTGTAGCGGTTGTTGCCGTAGTAGCCGTAGTGGCTGTAGTAGCCGTAGTTGTTGTCGATGTCGTAGTTGTGGTCGTGGTCGTTGCAGAAGACTTCGGCTGCCAGCATTTGTCACTGCAACTGCCACAGGCCTTATCGTCTTCGCAGTTATTATGCCCGTAAATGTCCTCACAGTCATTCTCTGTCCCATAAGCACCACAGTCAGTGCAGGGCGGATATGTCGAGAAATAACAGTTGTTATTAGTGGAATATCCAGATCTTGAGCAGGGATACAACGCAGTCCCATGGTCCTCCTTTCGGCAACTGCCATAAATATCCTCGCAGTCGTCGTCACTGCTGTAATAACCGCAATAGCTGCAAGAAACCGTTGCTGCAAAAACAGAGGGGCTATAACCGGTAAATGCAGCAAAACATAAGATCGCACAGATTATGGCCGGCAAATACTTACTGTTCACCCTTATGCCTCCTTTACGCAAAGCAGCTCTATAGATATCGACATATTAATCAAGATCATAAATAACCATAAAGCAAGTAGCATTCCTGATTTCAAGATCTCAAACCTCATTGATTATAGACCTTTTCCACAAACAGCCGCAAGCTTATTGTGTATTAAACTTCCCAATATTGTGTAACTGATTTCCCAATTATGTCAGTAAGCCGGCAAAAAAACACGACGATTGACCGGAACGTCTAATGGAAAGGCAGGTGTGCCGAAAGGTGTTGAGATATGCCTGTCTTTCCCTGCGGTCATAGGACCAAACTTTCTGTTATAATGAAACGGTTTTATTAATCTATCTTTCTTTGGAGATCTTCGTGAAAAGATTTTTTTTCTTAGCCGCACTTCTGCCAATGCTGATGATGCCTCCAATATCACATGCAGGATATATTACCATTGAGACAACCACAACTGTTACGGTCACAGGCAATACGGCGTCTATCAGAATAACCGCAACGAACAAGGGTGACGAACCTGCAAATAATGTCAGGATGACCCTCACCTTTGCATCAAAGGACTTGTCAGGCGACCTGAAAGACGTTATCGCTATAAAAGGGAGCTATTCCTCTGAATTCACAGTCCCAATAGAATTCAAGAAACCCGGCAGGTATCCGATTATTGTCAGCGTCGAATATACAGACGCGAACCTTTATCCATTTTCAGCCCTTTCAGTAAGCTATCTGAATTATAACAATCCGGCCAATGCAATGGTTTCAGGCGATATATCTCAACTGGACCTTGCAGACAAGGGCAAGCTCAGCATAAAAGCAAAAAATATTGACTCTGTTGAAAGGAAATTCAATATCAGGCTGGTAAGCTCTAAAGATTTTTCGGTCCTGCAACCAGAAACCTCCATATCAGTAGGGCCGGGCAAGGAAAAATCAGTCTCCTTTGACATAAAGAACATTTCAGCGTTGCCAGGCAGCAAGTATCAGGTATTTGCGATACTGAGTTATGAGGACGACAGCCGTTATTATTCAACGATCACTTCAGGGACGATCAATGTAAAAAAGCATAAAGGCATCTTCAATATATATCTGACCATATTGACTGCCATTCTGGCCGGCCTTGTGATGCTGTTAGTTTACAAGATAGTCAGACCTAAAAAAGACAGCAGCAGCAAGGACAGTTAATGTCTCAGGGACTGACAGACAACAGTGTGTTCCTGTCCCTCGTGATACCTTCATATAATTCAGGCGATAAATTGTACAACAACGTCAAGGAACTCAGCGGATACCTCCCGGGCATTGCAGAGTCATCTGAAATCATCATGGTCGATGATGGCAGCACGGACAATTCCACTGCAAAATGCAGCAGCATACCGAATGTCTCAGTCCTGCGTCTTGATGGCAACAGCGGAAAGGGAGCAGCATTAAGGGCCGGAGTGGCCCAAAGCCGTGGGAAATATGTGGTCTTTACCGACGCGGACCTCCCCTATGCCATGGGAGACATAAATACTGTCCTTCTTGGGCTGATTGAGGGCTTCCATCTCACGGTCGGCGACAGGACATTGCCGGGCTCAATATACAGTCCTGCCGCTCACTTAAGAAGACTTTTTTCGAGACTGTTTTCAAGACTGGTCGCTATATATATCGGAAGGGATTTTGGAGATACCCAGTGCGGACTGAAAGGGTTCAGGGGAGATATCGCAAGGCGTCTTTTCAGCCTGTGCCAAATCAATCGTTTTGCGATTGATGTCGAAATACTCTTCATAGCTACCAAAAACAACCTCAAAATAAAACATGTTCCCGTACACCTAAGGCACCACTCAAATTCCTCCGTAAACCTGCTGGTTGACCCATTTATTATGGTCCGTGATATCGTCATGATCAGATACAATTACTGGAGGGGCCGCTATTCCGGAAAGGTCCAATGCGATGCCTGACTGCAACTCAAATGAAGGGCTCATGTTAAAAAGCAAATGGCTTATTATTGCATTGTTTGCGCTGGCTTATTCTTACATGTTTTTTATAATCCCTCCCCCTCTGATCTTTCTTAACACTACAATGACAGGCGGTGATTCAGGTTCGCATAATTATATAGTCAATCACCTCAAGGAAATATTTCCGGCTGTCCACGGATGGTCTCCGGACTGGTATGCTGGATTCCCCTTCATGTATTTTTACTCTCCACTGCTATACTACCTTGCAGTCATCCTCAGCTATCTTATACCCATAAACGTGGCCTTCAAGCTCGTTACCCTGCTCGGTACATTCATGCTGCCTGTCTGCGTTTATTTGTGCCTCAAAATACTGAAGATGAAACACCCCATTCCGGTCATAGGCATGATATTCAGCCTTTCCTTTATATTCCTTGAGGCTTACAGCATCTATGGAGGCAATCTGCCTAGCACACTTTCAGGCGAGTTTTCTTATTCATTCAGTTTTGCGCTCTTCTGGATATTTATTGCGACAATGAAAAAAGGCCTGGAAGAAAAAATGCACTTACTGGCAAACACCCTGCTTTTATCACTTATGGTCTTATCACATCTAATCCCTGTCATGCTCTCTCTGTTGATAGTGCCCTTATTTTTATTTGCCGCTGATTACAAACATCGTTTAATCTATCTGATCAAGGTCTATTGCCTCGCTTTCCTGCTCACATCCTTCTGGTCAGCGCCCTTCCTGTGGTATCTTGATCTGACCTCAAATATCATGTGGACCAGATTAATCCAGTTGTCTGATATTTTTCCTAAAAGTCTTATACCTGTTCAGGCCCTGGCATTGGCCGGTCTTGTTTATTCCTTTGCAAAAAAAGACACACAGATAAGGCCGATTATTTATGCAGGCGCAATTAGCCTCCTGCCATACCTTCTTATAGACAACTGGAAGATATGGAACAATCGCTTCCTGCCGTTTTTCACCATGGCATCACTTATTACCGGCGCATATTGCCTGGGCAACGCATTGAACAGGACAAGACTCAAATACCATATGAATATCCTGCTGCCAATTGTCTCAATATTACTGGTACTCTGGACTAATACGAACATGACCTTTATTCCTCACTGGGTCAGATGGAACTATGAAGGTTTTGAAAAAAAGCGGACATGGAACGAAATCAAACCGCTTTTCGATTATCTGGGGGAACTCCCAAAAGGCAGGGTAATGTGGGAATTCAGCCCGTCCTATAACAGATACGGCACATCCAGGGTACTCGAAGATATCCCTTTATTCTCAAAACAGCCGACAATGGAAGGGCTTCTGATAGAATCATCAATAACCAGCCCTTTCCATTTTATAAACCAGTCTGAGACGACAAGAACTCCCACTCACGGAGTTTCCGGATTTGAATATCCGGGCTTTGACATGAAAAAAGCGGTAGAACACTTCAGGCTTTGCGGGATAAGATACTTTATCGCCTATACCGAAGATACAAAAAGTTCCGCGCGCACCCTATTACCTGAATTAAAGGCCATCGGCAAGTTTGCTGTTTTTGAAATACCTGACATAAAACTTGTAGAACCCATAAAAAATTTCACTATTCAAAAAATGGGACCCGACTGGCTGAAATCGTCAATAGAATGGTACAAAAACGGGGACCTCTCGTCTCCCATTATATTCCCATACAAAACAAGGACCTTTAAGAAACCGGATGAAGATCAGGACATTCAGTGCACGGTCACAAGATTAACAAATGACTCTATAGAGTTCAATACTACAGGCATAGGAATACCACACATGGTCAAAATATCATACTTCCCGAGGTGGCATGTCAAAGGAGGGGAAGGTCCATACAGGGTCTCCCCCTCCTTCATGGCGGTTGTGCCGAAGACAAATCACGTAAGACTGACTTTCAGATAAAAAATCCTTAAATCTTTCTGCCTTCCAGTATCATAATTTTCGGCTTTACCTTGCCCTTGCAAGTCGATTTGTCTATCTGGAAAGAGACCTCTTTTGCAAGAATGCTGGTGAATTTTGAAGGGTCGTCTACCTTAAAGTGCCTGAGGCCAAGACAGCTTTCGGACTTCACGTCAACCGTTACGATTTTTGCTTTGGAATCCACGGCCTTTACAATGCCTCTCAGACTGAGTTCATCGGTTGCAGACGACTTTGAAAATGCAAAGGTTAAAATAATAATCGCTGTCAAAAACAGCGCCCTAAAAACATTTCCACATGAATTCATATTCCCCTCCTCATTTTAATTTTATTTATGGAATTATATCATACAAAAATGGAAAGGCCGTATATTTCGTTATCCATCAGTATTCATAAAAGGCCGACAGGTTGGCACGTTCATCAGGGTTTGCCTGTCTCTCGCCCTGCAATTCTATCCTGTAGGTATAAGGAAAATGAGGGGGTGTCAATACACCTGAGTTGGATTCGACCACCCCTATTCCCTCAAGTTCAATACCGCTCGTGCTGCTGTTGCCCGGTTTGGTGTCTACTATCTTGGCATATACGTCAAAGGCATTCTGGGCCTTTGCTCCTGAGAGCGTGAATTTCATATCAGGCAGGCTTTTTGAATCCAGAGAACTGCTGCAGCCGGATGACCAGTTTGCCGTGGGTTTTGTAAGTTTGTCATTAAAACATGCGTCAGTGGCCTGGTAGCTTACAAAGCCGGTATAAGTGCCAAGCGAAGATAAATCAGCGCCAAGAATAGTTTTGGGTATTACCTCCCTGACAACAAAGTCAGCACCTCCGAACGAGGCCTCAAGGGCTGTTTGATATCTCTTTTGAATATTTGAGACCCTCGTGCCCTGAGTGACAAAATACAGGACTGTCAGGATCATCCCAAGACATAGGAGGGTAAAGAGCAATGACGTAACAAGGGCTATACCTTTCTCATCCCTGCAATTCATAGCTCGGAAGTCTTTAGCCCGGAAGACCGGAAGGATTAAGTCCAAAATATAACTTCCGTGCTTCCGTGTGGTGTACCACCTACTGTTGGCTCCCGCGCTTCCAATCTTATTTGCCTGTTTAACCATAACCATAGCGGCTCACTTTAAGTTCTTTGGTTTTACTGCGATGGTGTAAACCTTCCACCTGAAATTCCTCCAGTCTGAGCCTGCCTTTTCTGCAAGATTGTAAGTACTGCCGATCCCGTATTCTCCAACCACGACAGTTGGATTAGGATACTGGAAGCTCCTGTCCATCCTGCCTTCATGTGCAAGTATATATACTCTTACTTCTTTCACCTGGTTCCTTATTTGATCGTCTGTCAGCAATGATATATCGTCGGTGTAGTTGTCTACTGTGCCGTCCCCGTCCGTGTCCCGCATGAAAACCATCTGCATGTCTGCCGCGCAATCCAATATCGGCAGTTCTGTAAGCTCTCCATCCTGATGGTTGACATTTGCCCTGTAAAGTGTCCCGGTATTGGGAGCGCACAAATGCGGCGTACCGTCAGGGGGCCTCTTGATATAATAGTCGGCCCTGTTAAACGGCATTCTCAGGTCATTGTCAGCATCAACCCCGTATATAAGATACTGCTCCGAGGTATTCAAAGGCGTAAAGACAGACGGGAGACCGGCGCTGCAAAAGCCGGTCCAGAAGGTACTGAAAAAAACAGTTTTGTCGCCGCATGAAAAAGAATTGCCTGAACCGCTCATCACCAATTGCCTTGAGACCGCATTGCTGACCTTGGGATTGATAACAATGGACCTAACTCCATCCTGCAGGTCATCTGAACCCCAGATTCTCGGGCTGGAGCCTGCAACTACATAACTCCATCTCTGAGATGCTACTCCTGTACCGGCAACAGTAGATTTGATCACGAGATAATCGGTACCCTCCAAAATGTCCGAACCAACCACGTTATTTCCGCTAAGGACTGCCCTCGGAGGGGAGGCGGGGGAATCATTGAAGCCGGCGGCGGGCACAGGCACGGCCTCGCTGTAACTTATGGGATTCTGGAAAGACCACGGCAGGCCGTAACCGGCATGTTCCAAATCAACCCTCAACAGGTTAAGACCGATATTGCTTTCGATTTGCGTCTCCGCAATCCTGGTCTGCTGGCCGGACTGCTTCAGTATTAAAGAAAACGAATTTGTGCTTATCGCTATTATTATGACAAGCAGTGTCATGACAATAAGCATTTCAATCAAACTGAAGCCGTCTTCATTCCTGGGCATATCGTTCACCTGACAATTACCGAGTTAATACTATGCTGGCCCGGACTATTTTTGTAAGTCCAGGAGACCGTTACCATAAGGCCCTTTGCGTCAGTTGACAGGTCATTAATTTGAGAACTGACCGCATACGATTTTAAAATACCCCTGAATTCTCTTGTCATTGTCGATGTTTCAGGGTTTGCTGAAGCCAATGTGTCAAAGGGCCTGCTCTTAAGTTCATTCATGTGTTGTTCAGCAATCCGCACAGCCTCATCCCTCAGGATATTACCCGTATTGGAATTCAACGCGACTGCGATTGAATTTAAAAGCGCCAGCATGCCAATCATCAGTATAAACATGGCGCATAACATTTCAATAAGTGTAAAGCCTTTGTCATTTCGCAGCACAGGAGCCTCCGATCATCTTCCCGATGCCTATCCTTGTTATCGAGACCGAGATGCAGTCATAGGACGCGCTGACTGTATTAGAGACCGATACTGTTTTATTCAATGATGCAAGCCCCCTCGAATCAAAGCTTAGCTCATCAGCCCCGGCCCAGTTGAGCGGGTTTTTCACCTTTTTCTCTATAATCATGGTGTCGGTATCTTCCATGGTCCCGTTATTATCGGAATCCTCGGTCACAGTGTACCGGTCAGGAGACAGGTTTATAAAATGCGGCCTGTTCCTGCTCGTCGCCTTGATCCTCGCATTTGCAAAATCCACGTACATCTCATTGACCTGGCTCTCTATATTGTATCTCATAGACCAGTCCCTGAAATTTATCGTAGCGATAGTGAGCAGCACCCCGATTATCGCGATTACAACAAGCAGCTCGATTAATGATGAACCGTTCTGTTTCATTTTTCCCTGATATGCAAAAATCTTTTTACAGGCTTTGGCCTTATTACCACCGACAACCCCTGTCCTTTCGGCGGCACCCCGGTTATCGCGGAAGATGTCCTCCGGTGTTCCCTTGCTGTAAATGCAGATGAGAGGTCCACCTCTTCAACACTGCCTGTAGAAACCTGCACCAGCGCCTTGCCCTGAAGCGCAGCTGCGGCGGCCTGAGAGCCGGTATCGTACCTGACGGCCCAAAGATATGTAGAGCCCCCAAAGCTGCATACATCCGCATTAGGGCTGAATGTCGTGAAAAAAACCACACCGCTGAATGCTGCAAGCGGGTCGGTAATGACCCTTTCGGCCTTGTAGTCCGTGCCTGTTGCCCCAAGGTTTATGTGCCACCCCTTGTAAGTATCGGCCAAAGAGCCGGTCGGACTTAATGTCTGGTCCTTTAGGTCTGAAGAAGACACTGGAGAATATGTGCAGCCCGAAATATCGGACGCGGCGGTATATATATCATTTGCGCTTTTGCTGTAACACGGTTCTTTTATCCCGTATATTGCCCTCTGACTGTCTGCATCATCAATTGTATTGCCCTGTTTGAAAAAGTATCTCCCCGTGCCGAAATAAAGCCACATACTGCCTTTGCCCGTGTCCTGGAGCTTGGCAATGGCTGTTGTTACAGGCCCTATTCCTTCGATCAGCTTGCTCCCGGTCCAGTTGGCAGGATTGTTGTCCTCTTTTGTTATGACCCTGTATACCCCGCCGTCATTCCACAGGTCCCCTGATTTCTTTACATACCCGAGATAAAATATGTCGTCACTGTAATTACCAGGCAGACCGAGACGTGACCGGTCAGTATCAATAGACGCATTAAAAAGAGAGCCTGCAAAGGCATTCCCAATACCTGTGTCCATTGTCCTTACCAGCGCTCCGGTTTTAAGATCGAGCACAAACAGTTTCAGGTTCTGGTCCGACCTGCCAAGGAACTGTCCGCCGCTGACAGGGCCGGTTGGGCCTGACCCAAGGACCGCAAACCACCTGCCGTTTTTCTTGCTGTCGCCGATCCGTACAACAGCAGGACCGGTGGTTGAAAATCCGAGAGAAGGGTCTGAAAATTCCCATAATAAAGTGGGATGCTGCGGGTCAGTAACATCAAGGGCAAAATATGACGAATATCCGGAGCTGTCTGCAGGCGTCTTTACGCAATCCGTACAGTCTGAGTTGTAATTTCTACAAGCCCCGCCCAGTCCCATACTACCGATAAGGACAGTCCTCCAGCTTGCCTTGTCTTTTGTGCATTCCCAGTAATTGCCCGAACACCCGTCAGGAGACGCGATGCTCGCATCCAGTATATATGGGGTGGCGTCAACATAATAAAGATGGCAATAAGCCTGGTCAGCAGTGTATTTAAGATACGGCAAAGCGCTTTTCGGTATAAAGGCCCAGATTTCCTTACCAAAGCCTGTACCGGAAGGGTCCGTAAGTCTCGCTTTGTCAAAAGCCCCCTGCCCTGTCCAGTTAAGCTCAAGTTTGCCGAGATAAAACGCGTGGAGCATCCCGTCATTGGCCCCCACATACACCATGCCGTTGTTTTTATAACTGGAGGTATTGATCAAATCTGCATAAGTCAGGTCGTTATATGCAAGGTGGTAAGAATTTAAAGGTTGGGAAGACTGGACCCTCGGGGTAGAGGATATTATGTCGCCCAGTTTCCAGACAGCCGGACTGCCGCCTATGGTTACTGTCCTGTTCCTGTACCCAGGCTGATCAATACCGTGTACGTAATTTATTATTTTCTCAGCTTCAGTGTCACCAGATGCAAGCAGGTAAGGCTGCAGGTTGCTCTTGTTGAGGACCGAAAAATTATTTACAAGAAACGAACTGCCGTTGATTGTCGTATAAACGGTCCTCGGGGAAGTTGATAGGTCCCTTGCCCATAACAGGCTCCCTGCTTTCCACAGGCTGTTCAGGTCTTCGAAATTAACAGTGTCCTGAAACGTATCAGCAATCCCATCGTTATTCGTGTCCTTATACCTGTTCACCTTTGTCCTGCTCTCCGAGCTGTTGAAACTGAACGCAATCTTATAATCATTTGAGAGGTTGAGCACCTTGTCTGCTGTAGTATCTTCCCGTATCGCGCTGTTCTGGAACCAGGGGTCAAGGTAATACCACAGGTCCTGCATTTCACCGGTCCATTTGATTTCAGTGTCCCCGAATTTTCTCGAAGGGTAGAAAACAGCCTGCGTCAGGTTCGCGCCGCTGCCCTCGCTTGACGCAAGGACGGACAAGGCCGTGCCTGACACGGCCTGACCGGCTATCGCTTTGAGGACACTATCGAGGGCGACCTCAAGATCGTAATAATTATCAGTCTTATAGTACGATGTGCCTCCGTTAGAAGCGGTATTCCGCATGAGGATTTCAGGATTGCATTCCTGGGCGTCGTTAGTGGGCGTTCCGGTGAATACGACGTATGAAGTAATGTATTCATTGAGTTTTTGCGGCGTTTTGGTAAAGTCCTTTATGTTCCTGTTCTTTGCAAGCCAGGCCATGTCATCAAGGTCCCTGCTGCCCGCGTACTTCGGGCATGTATCGGTTGCGCCTGTTTGGCCATCTCCATCGTTATATGAGGACACAAGATTATTCACAACCGCATTCCTGTCGGCGGTGGACATACCGTCAGAGATTAAGAGTATATTGTTCCTCTGACAGGTATACTGGGAGGGGTTCTTTACTGAATCAAAGTCACCTGAGTTGAGTCTGAGGTCTGTCCTGTTGGCAAAATAACCTATCGCATTATAAAAGGCCTCTGTAAAAGGGGTCCAGGTAGTTGCCGCTATATTGTCAATCGTATTGATTAGCCCTGAACTGTGGTCGCCGACAGGGTCTCCTATGTATGATACGACCTTACCTCCATCCACGTTTGTCCCTGATGCCGGACAAGGGACATTTGATCCGTTATTCGTCACTGTATAGCATTCGGAAACAGAACCGTGATTATTAAAAGCCATCGCCCCTATGCGAATGGTGCTGTTGAACTTCTGGATGACACCTCCGGGCGAACTGTTGTTCTGTACTTTTACTGTCATGATTTTTATAGGACTGCTGAGTTGGGCCAGCACGCCGGTGTCGCTGATTATCGCGGGCAGGTTGTCATAAACGCCTGTGTCAGAGGGGGCATCAGTAGGGTCAATGACAGCAGGTATCTGGAGTTGATTGCAGAAGGCTTCATGCCTCTTAAGGATACAGACATCTCCCGCATTGCCGTTATACTCCCTTGTCCACGTTTTGGTTGGATTGTCGTAACACGCGCCTGTATATGCGCTGCTGCAAAGATAGGCTGGATTGGAAGGAGAGATATCAGCAGGGCCGTTTGAATAGTAAGCATAGACATCAGGGCACTGGTTATGAACGGTATTCAGCTCATCATTACCAAGTGGCGTTCCCTTTTTAAGCGCCCAACATGCCTGCACAGACTGGTTAAAGACCACGCCTTCTTTTGCCTGTTTGGAAGCGCCTAACGGATAACTCAGACAGGACTTTATGTCCGCCTTCAATGTGCCGAGACCTGCGTCATTTATAAAATCATTGATCGCTGTCTGGCAGATTGACTCATTAAAGTTACCATCAAAGACCTCAATATATGTCTGACCTCCACTTGAAGGTTGCGTCGGATTATCGGTATTGACAGGGCCTCTTACCCCGAAGGTGATGCCGAGCGATGTATTGGTCCCTCCTTCGACATAGTTCGCTGTCAGTGCTTCTTTTACATACCTCCTCCCGACACACCCCCTTGATTCCGCGACCAGTACATTGTTAGCTGTATTGTATTTCCCGCCTGTCAGTATTTTTTTCTCTATATCAAATTTTGAAGCAGAGAGCCAATTCAAATAATTGCCCTTAGCTATGAAAATTGCAACGCTCCTGGGAGTTGTTGAGTTTAGATCAAGACAAAGAGTGTCCGCCGTCCTTTTGGTGCAGCTTGAGGGGAATGTAGCAGTGACCTGGAAGGTATCCGATCCAAGGTCATACTTGTAAAAGGTGTCCTTATCAAAATAACCCGGATAACTGTTTGAACTGCTGTAAGTGTTATCGTAACAGTAATAAGGAGTCCTGACGGGGGCCGTTGTCACCCCTTTGTCCACATAAGCGAGATCATACATGCTGGCCGAGTTGTCTATGATCAAAAGAAGGTTGGGGTTAACGCCGGACGATACAAACGGCGGCGTAACACAGTAGTCCCCCATGGAAGCTGCCTGGAGTGATGCCGGTAATAATACGCTAAGGCAAACACAAAAGAGTGCCCCTGTTAACAACACAGCCGGATGTTTTACGTCTAACCTTTCCATAGACCTGCCTTTATATTTGGATACCCTCTGAGATAATTCTATAATAAGGACGAGGACAAGTCTGTGACGGGTGTCACAAAACCCTTAAAAATAGGGGGTATCGGCGGTTTTGAAGGTCTGACAGGCCGATAAGACTTCATACGGGGAGTTCCGAGAGTACTGCTTTTGGGGCGGAGGCCCCTGGTGTGGGCAGAACGGAAAACCCGGCTGCTGGGTTTGGGTTTTCCCAAACTGTGTGGAAATTAAAGCTTAACTGATAGCGTTTTCAGTCATTCCACGTCTTAGACTTACACCTCATTGCGCAAATTCAGAAAATCTTGGCCGGTGAAGATAACTCACAGAAGCCCTAGACGGAGCAGTGCTGGTTTGCCCTGAGACTACAACAAGTAATTATCGGTGATACCCCGCCAAAGCCCCCTTTAAACTCCCCAAGCGTCCTTAATGTTATCTACACGCCAGCAGACATTTTTTCACAAAAATAATAATTATGTCAGGATCAACTGCTGATTCTCTACTTTCTGGTAGTCCTCCAGCTTGGTTAACATGTCCTGATAACTGGTAAATTTCTGTCCTGGCTTTCTAAAAAAGCCATCGGCTATTTTTATAAACCGCCATTCAACCTTGGTAAATTCTGATGCCTTCTTACACCATTGAACGGACTCGGCATCTTTGAGTGCCACATTCTCGTCTTCATAGCCTTTTGTTTCAATAATCCAAATGACTCTCTTGCCATTGGAAAGCTTCTGCTCGGCAATAAAATCAGGATAGTATAGGCTTTGCCCGCCTTTTTTGTTCAAATAGGTGATCGAAAACTTTGTATAGGTCTCTGCCAGTGCTGCAAACTTTGTTATATCAGTCGCTGCATTCAGAAAATTGGCGAATGCCTTTTCAAGTTCATTATAAACCGGGGTAAAATTAAATACTGTCTTTTCACATTCCGCAATTTGCCGTTTCCAGTAGAACCCGTCCAACTCCATTAAAGAAATTGGGTAATTGGTGATCTTTATATCGGTGTCAATGCGGATATGATCGCCAAGCGCCTTAGCGATAAGCAGGACTATTTTCATGGATATGTCCGGTTTGGCAAGGGTCCGCCTGAGACCAAGACCGTCCAGATCAACCTCTTTGCTAAAGCATTGCATCTTCACATAGACCTTTACTATTTTGAAGACCTCGCTGAATTTACAGTTAAATTTCCCTTCGCGGATGATCCTGTTGGAAATGCTGGAGAGTAATTCCTGAGATGAAACAAACTCATCGTCCCGTATCACAACCTGTTTGGTAGCCATTTTCTTATCAGTAATAGCAGTGACAAGGGAGACTTGGATTTCCTTGAAATTACCTTTTTCGTCAAGCTCCCCGATGGCAGGAAGTTTTATCGGATCAAAAGTTGTGATACCTTCCATCCTTCTGGTAAAAGATGCGGAAAGCACCGGAATCTCAAAATTGAACTTCTCCCGTGTTTTCATAGGGTATATGTATCGCCCGATTGAAGGGATATTTCTTGTAACACCAATACCAACGCCCTCTTTTTCGAGCGCCTTAACAAACTCTTCGAACTTATCAGTACCGATGATCTCCAGTATTTGGGTATAATCCGGACCAAGTTTCTCCATAAGCCGCAGGCCCCTGCCTACTGACTGTTCCGGAAGAACATTCGCCTTTGAGGTGAATGGACGAAGACCCAGGATAATACTGACGTTCTTAACGTCCCAGCCCTCCCTGAGCATAAGCACCGAGACTACAACCTTGACATTACTTTTTTCATCGTCGATAAGGCGGGCAGCTTCCCGAAGTTCTTCAAGGTTTTTTTCATCAGTGCTGAGGCTGCCATCTTTTTTTGTATGAATGGTGAGAACCTGATCTTTCTTGTTGAATCCTGCAAGCCCCCGTATGCCCTCGGCAATCTGATCTGCCTGCTTTGTATCCTCCGCCATGATGAAAAGCACCGGTTTTTTACCCAGCTTTTTGTAATAGCAGTCCCAGTGCTCCTTGTAACGGTTCAGCGCTATCTGTACCCACTCATTATAGGCATGAGCGAGCAGAGCATTTTCACGGACTTTTCTGACCTCATTATAGATAAATCGGTGTACCGTTTTTAGCGTAAAATTTTTACAAAATTTTCGCTTGACTTATTCTTCTAACTAAGGTAACCTTACTAAGTATGAGCACGCAAGATGAACAAAAAAGGAAAAAAACATTTCCTCTTGAAATTGAGGATAATCTTCATAAAGCCCTCAAGCACAAGGCCATAGAGTCCGACATGTCGCTTCATGCATTCATCATTGATGCTCTCGCCTCACGAGTACGCGAAGATTCCGCTGAATACACGGCAACATCCCCCAAGAACGATGAACAAATAGGCAAGCCATGAATTCGACTATCCCAAAAGACGCTAAACCCGGTAAGCCCGCATGTATAGCCAACAAGCCGGTTTCAATCATCCACGGTGATGTCCGGCATAAGCTTTCTGAGCTTCCTGATAACTTGTTTAACTGTTGTATCACGTCTCCGCCGTATTGGGGTATGAGAGATTACGGATACGAAGGTCAGATCGGTGCGGAAACAAACCTCAATGACTATATAGCACACCTGGTCAATGTATTCCGAGAGGTTCGCCGCGTACTCCAATCTGACGGAACCCTCTGGCTAAATATTGGCAACACTTATACGTCCGGTGGAAGAACGTGGCGTCAGTCGGATGCAAAAAACATGGGGCGAGCAATGTCATACCGGCCTGATACACCTGAAGGGCTTAAACCAAAGGACTTGATTGGTGTCGCTTGGATGTTAGCGATGGCACTCCAACTGGACGGCTGGTATCTACGCTCTGACATCATCTGGCATAAACCGAACTGCCAACCTGAGTCAGTAAAGGACAGAGTAACAGTTTCACATGAGTACCTCTTTATGCTTTCCAAGAATGAAAATTACTACTTCGACCAGAATGCTATCAAGGAACCAACCGCAGACGGAAAAACAGTGAAGAACAAGCGTACAATATGGAACATAAATACAGAACCCTGTAAAGAAGCTCATTTTGCAGTTTTCCCGCGAGCTTTAGTGCGCCCATGCATGCTGGCGGGGTCGCCTTTTGGTGGCGCAGTGCTTGATCCTTTTTTCGGCAGTGGCACTGTCGGGGTAGTCGCCATTGAGACAGGCCGTCGCTGTGTTGGCATTGAACTTAAAGCCGATTATATTGATATTGCTCGGCAACGATTAAGTGGAGCAATCCCTCCACTTAATCCTGATCCTGTACAGGCGAATCAAACCGCCACGTCGCATGAACTGTGCACAACTTCTTTTTTAGACTTTTGATCTGCAACTTTCTTTCACCGCCGCCATCAAAATATAGGCTGTACAGAGCCTCCCCTTTGTTTTCGACAAAGCAGTAACCTGGCTTAGGGAATTGTTTGCTCTTCATGCGCATCTCAAGACGGCCACTGATAGCCATCTCAAGCAGTTGTTTGGGGATTTCAATGAGTTCGTACAGATAATCCGGCGACCCTTTTTTCAGCGCCCTCAAGACAAGAATACGGTTGATGCCTGAAAGATTATCCAAAAACTGTTGGCGTAGGCCGATCAAATCATTCGGATCATCGCCCCATTGGCCACCTCCCAGTTCCATAAACTTTGAGATATGGATAGATTCAAGTCGAATATTCTTGGCTGCCTCGGTTTTAAGTGAAATATTTTGGCCATCGATTGAGATGTCATAACCTCTCTTCCCTCGCGGCGCCAATTCCGCTACAAGTCCAGATGCTCTAAGAACTGCTTCCAGTGCAAATTCAAACTTATCCTTAGAGAAAGGCTCGCGAGAAAAGATGTGATGGAGACGCAGCACATCACCAAAATCCTCCAATGCGTTGCCCGTTATGATGTTCGAATCAGATGCACGGTAAATAACCCAAGGCTTTGAGAAGACGGCAACCATACGATCAATTAATTCGAGCCGATAGTCACTTAAGCCAGGTAATGTTTCAATAAGCCTTTGAATTCTCTCTGCGCGTGTCATAGGTTTCCTTTAAAAATTGGGATCTCATTTCCAATAGTCATCTATCTATTCCTCCAGTTTTGTCTTGGTTGCCTTCTTGATCTGCCGCGCATTGCATCTTTCATTTTTCGCCATCTGGTGCGAGAAGTCAAGGGGGGGACAAATTATCCCCCAGTTGGAATTCAACTCCCTGCTCAAAAGACATGCCCTTGTCTTTAATAGACTTGGGTATTCTGGGTTTGTTGGTGGTTATCAAATTGCTCGACGCCTTTACGATTGCGTCATGGCTCCGCCTGTTAATCAGCAATTCATGGGTTGTGACATCTTTGTATCTCTTCCTGAAGGTGAGTATATTGCTCGTATCAGCTCCACGCCACTGATATATTGACTGATCATCATCTCCGACAATACAGACATTCTCTTTGTTTGAAACAAGCTGTATTAGCTCCTCCTGTATCGGATTTACATCCTGATATTCGTCAACAGTAAAGAATTTGAATTGTGAAAGAACCTTGTCTCTAACCTTCTTGTCCTGTTTCAGCGTGTTGACAGTAATCCTCAGTATGCTGGAAAAATCGAGAAAGCGCTTTTCCTCAAGTTTCTGCAGATAAACATTGTAGGCATTTCTAAAACTGTCCGATACGGCACAGTCGAGGGGCAGACCTTCTTCTCTAAAGATATCCATATCCCTGATAAAGGTTCTAAATACCCAGTTCTGCTTATTCTTGCTATAAGGCTTGCTAAATCTTTTCAGGAGAGCATTCGTTAAATAATCGAGATCAATATCCCGCCTTATAGAGGAAAGGAAAGCCAGCCTGCCAATTTCATCAAGCATGTCATAGGCGCGATAACGGGGGATAAATTCCTGGAGTATTCTGAATGCAAAGGCATGGATTGTACCTACGTATATATCACCTATATCAGTCTGCTTGCCAATGAGGGTCTTTATCTTTGAGCGAATGCGAAACTTCAGTTCTTCTGCGGCTTTCTCCGTAAAGGTAAAGGCAGCTATTTCGTCAGGCCGCGCAATCCCTTTGAATACCTGGTAGGCAATTCTTTCAGATACGAATTCGGTCTTTCCCGAACCCGCGCAGGCAATGATTTGGAGGTTTCCGCCTGTTAACTGAGGATTTTTTTCAAATAGTTTTTTATGATGAAATTCAGACATTAGCCGAGGATAGTGAGAGGATCAGGCATCGCAGTATTGCATTAATTGTTCTTACTTCCCCATACAAATCCATGATACCCCCAACCTTAATATGTATTCACTTCTGCCGCTCTGCAAATATAATGACTATCTGAAATTTGCCCAATTATAACAGATTGCAAAGGGGTTTGTGACAAAAAGAAGCTTAAAAAGAGTTCAAAATAGAGTCCGTTGATAATTTTTGGAAATCCTTACTTTTCGTCGTCTAAAACGATGATGTCTTGCAGGTGCTGCTAAAAAAGTCCCGTTCTCTTCGTTGATTCTTCCCTGTTTACGGTTGAAGCGAATCAGCCCTATATGGAAATACCGTATTCCTTGATCTTGGTAAGGAGTGTCTTATAGCTTACCTTTAGTGCCTCTGCCGCCCTGCTCTTGTTGCCGTGGGTCTCTCTCAGGGCGCGCTCTATTCTCACTTTTTCAGCGTTCCTGCTCGCGGTTTCCGCTATAACATAAAGGGGCGCGTCAGGATCGGCATCCTCACAAAGCGTGTCACTGCTAAAATTAAAATGCTCGGGCATAAGGGCCTGTCCGTCACAAAGAATGACAGCTCTTTCTATAACATTTCTAAGCTCTCTGACATTGCCCTTCCATTCCTGGCCTGTCAGGATTTTTTCGACCTGCGGAGAAATAGAGGGCAGGTTTTTATTCATCTCATGTGAAAAAAACGATATAAAGTGCCGCGCAAGAGGGATTATATCTTCACGTCTTTCCCTCAGTGGAGGGACAATGACCGGGAACACATTAAGCCTGTAATATAAGTCCTCCCTGAACCTCCCTTCAGCCACCTCTCTCTCAAGGTCTTTGTTGCTCGCTGCGATGACTCTCAGATCAACCTTGATGGTCTTTGTGCCCCCCACCCTTTCAAATTCGCTCTCCTGCAAAGCCCTTAAGAGTTTGGACTGCACAGACAACGCCATGTCACCTATCTCATCAAGAAATATAGTCCCCTTGTCAGCAAGCTCAAACCGCCCGGGCTTTATCTCACCCGCCCCGGTGAAAGCCCCTTTTTCATGTCCGAATATTTCATTTTCGATCAGGTCTTTAGGTATGGCTGCGCAATTAACAGCCACAAATAACTCCTGAGATCTCGGGCTCAGGTGGTGTATGGCCCTCGCAACCAGCTCTTTGCCAGTGCCGCTTTCACCTAGGACCAGTGCAGTTGTTTTCAAAGGCGCCACCTTTCTGACCTTCTCCATCACATCTTCCCAAGTCCTGCTGACGCCTACTATTTCCGGCATCTTAAGAAATCCAGGGCACTCTTTTTTCAGCACAAGATTTTCCTTCCATGCGGCCTTTTCCCCGATCGCCCTCTTAATAATCAGCAGCAGATGGTCCGGGTCAAAGGGCTTGGTAATAAAATCGTATGCACCCTCTTTAACAGCCCTGACAGCCATTTCTATGCTCCCGTAAGCGGTCATTAAAACAACAGGTGTTAGTGGAAACCCTTCCCTGACAGCCCTTAGCACTTCCATCCCATCACCGTCAGGCAGCTTCATGTCCGTAACCACAGCATCAATATTATCGGATGACAAAAAAGCTATGCCGTCAGTCACGTTATAGGCGGTCTTTACATTGTAAGCCTCAGCACTGAAGGTCTTAGCCAACATGTCAGCCATACTCTTCTTGTCTTCAATTATCAAAATAGTCTGCATATCACTCCATGGGCAAAAACAGCCTGAACGTACTGCCTTTCCCTTCCATGCTCTCAACTGTAATATTCCCGCCGTGCCCCATTGCTATCTTCTGGACAAGGGCAAGTCCTATGCCTGAACCACTATTTTTTGTTGTATAAAAGGGCATAAATATCCTGCTCAGATCATTTTCAGGAATGCCCTTTCCATTGTCTTTGACAACAATAAATGTCCCATCTTTATCAAAAGAAAGACCTCTCTCAATACTTAACCATACTTTGTCTCCTGCATCAAGCGCATTATGGAGCAGATTTTTCACAGCCTGCTTCAAAAGTGTCTCGTCTCCCCTGACAATAAAAGGTCCCTGTGGGCTAAAATCAATCGCCTTTTCATTAGCCCCCAGACCTTTAACAACATCCATAATTGTATTTGACAGATTAACTTCAGTCTTATTTAAGGGCTCTGAATTCGAAAATTTAAGCAGTTCTTCCATGACACGGTTCATTTCTTCAACCTCATTAAGGATTCCCTGGACTGCCTCCCTCCTGCTGTCTGAAGGTCCAAGCCCTTTTAAAAGAAGCCTGGCATACCCAGCGATAACACCCATCGGGTTCCTCAATTCATGGGCTATCCCTGCTGAAACCTCTCCGAGGGCAGCCAGCCTCTCTTTCATGATTAGTTGCTCCTTCAGGGATTTTATCTCACTGCCAAGGGCATGGAACGCGCCCATTACGGTATTTGTCTCTATGTCCTTGAATTCAGTTTCTTTCTTTCTTAAAAGGCGGGGTAAATACATTACAGCAAGCAGAAGGAGCAGCAAAAAAGCAGATGTCAGCAGGAATAGAATAAAGATTCCGGGGTCCTCTTTCATTTCCTCCCATCAATCATTTCTATAAGTTTATCCGCAGCCAGGGTACCCTCATGGACCCTCCCGTCAGGCATTATCAGCGTAGGGGTACTGCTGATATTAAGGGTTCCGACCAATTTTAAATTTTCGTCTATTTCCCTGCTGTCACAATCAGTCTTTGGGATCGGCTTGCCCTCAAAGTTGGCTTCAAGCATATTAATGGATTTATTGCATATGATACTCTTCGCTTTCCAATAGGCGTCCTTATGCATGGGCAAAGGGAAAAGCTTTATGTAAAAGACAATGTCCTTCCTCTTCTCTCTCACCTTCTTCATCTCCTGATGAAGTTTTCCGCAGAACGGTCAATCGGGATCGGTAAATACAATCACCTTTTTCCGGGCTTTTGCGTTCCCAAAAGCCAGCGCGTTACCGACCGGGATCCTGGAGGCATTTACCTTCTTTTTTTCTTTTATCTTCTCTATGGTTTCCGCAGACTTGTTTGCCTTAGTGCTTATCTCTATAATATTTACAGGGCCAGGGACAAGGAATTTCTTCGAAAAATCTATATAGAAAATCCCTTTTTTGCCTTTATCATCTATTGCCACCTCCCAGAGGCTTTTCAAAGGGCTTAACTGGATACTTAATACCTTTGCCTGGGAATTGTTCAGTTTGCCGAGAATCTCCTTGACCTCCTGGTTACTCAATGAGTGGCATTTCTTACAGTCGCCTTCACATCCCCCGGTACTGAAGGCAAAGGCAGAGGTAAAGGTAAAGGTCAAAATCAATAAAACGCCCAAAAGCGTTAAAATCCTGTACCTATGGTTTATACTTATACTATTCACTTGTTGATCCTCCTGAATCTTTACATCTCAGTTATCATTTTAACCTTTATCTCTTGTTTTAGTAAATAATATTTTCTTTGAATTTAAAGGCAGCTTTTGGTATAATGGCAGCTAATGGAAAATTTCCAGAAAAAAGCAATACTTGAAGCGTTGCTGTTCGTGGCTGGAGAACCTGTCACATCAAGCAGTATTGCAAAGGCCTCAGAAATCGAGGAGTCTGAAATAAAGAAATTAATGGGCGAATTGATTTCAGACTATAGGGAGAGGAATTCAGGTCTGCAGGTCGTTGAGATCGCTGACGGATACCAGATGGTGACAAATCCTGACCTCTCGTTATGGATAAAACGGTTCAAGAATGTTAACCAGAGCAACAAACTTTCTCAGCCCGCTCTTGAGACCCTGGCGATCATAGCATATAAGCAGCCAATTACCAAACTTGAAATAGACCAGCTCAGGGGCGTTAATTCCGACGGGGCAGTCAAAAGCCTTATGGATAAAAAGCTTATCAAGATAATCGGCAAAAAAGAGACCCCCGGCAGACCATTTCTTTACGGCACAACAAAAGAATTCCTCCAGTACTTTGGGCTTAAAAACCTGAGCGACCTGCCGCCGATAAATGATTTTTTAAAGGATGAGGCTGCTTGAAAAAAATAAATATAATATTATTAACGTTACTCCTGTTTTTCACGTCCCAGGTTTTTGCAAATACTACCTATACTATAAAGAGCGGCGACAACCTGTACCGGATATCAAAGAAGTTCAAGGTTTCATCAGCCGGCATAAAAGAAGCAAATGACATGACATCAGACAAGTTGAGCAGGGGTATGAAATTGACTATCCCTGACAGCGCTAAAGACAAAAAAACAAAAGAAGCAAAGGAACAAACCGCATCAGAAAAAACAGCAGTACAGGACCAGGATAAAGCCAAAAGCCGTGAAGTTTTCATCAAAAAGCCTTCGCCTGGAAAGAGCGAAGACCGTTACCATTCAGTTAAAAACGGCGACACCTTAAGAAAAATCTCAAAAAAATATTCAATATCTGAAAAAGAATTGCGCTCAATGAATGACCTTAATACCAGCAGGTTGAAAGTCGGTCAGCAGTTACTGGTAAAAAAGTCAGAGCCGAAAACCTACACCGTAAAAAAAGGTGACAATATTTACAGGATCGCAAAGAAATTCAACATGACTGCAAAAGCGCTCAAAGATATTAATGATATGACCGACAACTCCATAAAGCCCGGCCAAAAGCTGTTTTTGGCAAAAAAAACCGAGACAGAAGATGCAAATGACGCAGTTAAACCCGTTAAAGTCGCCTATGACAAAAAAGCAAATCCTGTTATCGCATCCGCAAGATTGCTTGAAGTAAAGGAACTCTCAACGTCAGATGATCTGTCCCAGTTGAGCGTCAGGGAAAGGATCATGCTCTTTGCAAAAAAGATGCTGCATCTGCCGTACAAGTTTGGAGGCACTGGTTCAATAGGTCTCGACTGCTCCGCATATGTTCAGAAGGTTTACGGTCTTGCAGGCTTTACCATCCCAAGGAGCGCAAGAGAACAATTCCAGGTTGGAGACATAGTAGACAAAAAGGAACTCTCCATTGGGGACCTTGTATTCTTCAGGACATACGCTTCCTTTCCTTCACATGTAGGCATATATCTCGGCAACAACCTTTTCATTCACGCCTCTTCTCTTTCAAAGAAGATCACCATAGACAGCCTTGAAGCCCCTTACTATTTCAGACGTTTTATCGGCGCAAAAAGGATAGCTCAGCCCGAAGACCAGGAAGCGGAAGACGACGACCAGAGTTGACTGCCCTCGACAACGCTTCAACCTTCCGATATGATCTTTTTAAGCGCTTCTCCGAGGTCTTTAGTCTTGTAAGGTTTCGCCACTACCCCTGCAAACCCGTATTGGCTGTGGTTTGCCATTATCGGGTCGCTTGAATAGCCGCTTGAGACAATCGCCCTGACTCCGGGGTCTATTTCCAGGAGTCTCAGGATCGCTTCTTTACCGCCCATCCCGCCCGGTATTGTCAGGTCCATTATTACAACATCAAAGGGGCAATCAGACCCCATGGCCTTTTTATATACATGGATGGCCTCATGACCGTCCCTGGCAAAGGCCACATCATACCCCATATATTTAAGCATGTCCCCGGCAGTCTCCCTGATCATTTCTTCATCATCCATTAAAAGCACTTTCCCCCTGCCTGCTTCAGGCAAACGGCTTTTTTCAATGTTATCTTCTCCCTCTACCTTTCCTGCAATGGCAGGGATATATATATAAAACGCGGTCCCCGCTCCCACATTGGATTCGACCTCTATAAGACCGTCATGCCCCCTGATTATGGAATATGTAGTGGCAAGACCAAGACCGCTGCCTGTCTGCTTGGTAGTAAAATAGGGTTCAAATATCCTGCTGATATTCTCTTTTGAAATACCCACACCTTCATCTTTTATTGTTATCTTTACATATTCGCCTTCTTTAATAAGCTGCAAATTTAGGCCTTCGACAAAAATATTCTCAGCGCTTACATGGACCAGGCCTCCTTCGGGCATTGCCTGAACAGCATTTATCACAAGATTATTTATGACCTGGCTTATCTGTCCTTCATCAACCTCAACCCGCCACAGGTCAGCAGGCAACGAAAACTCACATCCGACATTAGCGCCCCTCATTGCAAAACCCGCCGAATCCCTTATGAGTCCAACTATTGATACCACCTTTTTTATCGGTGCGCCGCCCTTTGAAAAAGTAAGCAGTTGACTCGTCAGGTCCTTTGCCAGGAGCGCGGCCTTTTCAGCACGTACAAGCCTTTGATGGATCTCAGCATCCGGATTTGAAAAAGTAAGGGCAAGGTCTATATTACCGATAACCGCATTCAGCAGATTGTTGAAATCATGGGCAATACCACCTGCAAGCACCCCAAGCGACTCTATCTTCTCAGCCTTTAACAGCTTTTCATCCGTCTCCCTCTTTTCAGTTATGTCACGGAATATGCCCCTCGTGCCGACAGACCTGTCCCCTTCCAGTATATTACTAATGTTTCCTTCAACAATTATTTCCCTGCCATCCCGTGTAATAAATTTTGCCTCAACACGGCCTGCCTTTTCCCCGAAAACAACGTTCTTGAACTCGGAACCGCACTCACTGCATTCAGGGTGTATAATGTCAAAAATGGTAAGGTCCGGCACTTCCTCCAGGCTATACCCGAGTGTCTCACACCAAGCGCGGTTAACATACAGGAAAGAACCATCAGGACCTATGCATTGGATAAGGTCATTGGCATTCTCAAACAAGTCCCTGTACCTTTCTTCACTCTTTCTCAAAGCTTCTTCAGCAAGTATGCGTTCGGTAATATCCATATACACCAGCACAGCCATGGTTATGTTCCCATGATCATCCTTAACAGGGGTCCCGACTACATTATAATAACGGCTGTTTATGACCCACTTAACCTGCTGCACATGCTCCCCGGTTTCAAATATCTTCCTGAAAGGGCAGTCCTCAATATGGTCCTTTAAATTACATATCGTCTTATAACACGGTTGCCCGATCACACCGGATACATCAGCAAAAAACTGTTCCTTTAGCATCGGGTTATATGAAACCACGCGCATGTCCCTGTCTACAACAAGTATCCCCATGCCCGCGGACTCAAATATCGCCTTGATCTCTTCATTGGTGATCTTCAGTTTCTCATTGGTCCTGTTTAGATGTTTTAATATCTGGACAAAGGAATTGCTGATAATTCCGATTGGGTCAACACCTATAAGAGTTTTATCATCGAGTTCTTCAGACTTGAGTGGTGATGTCCCCATAACAGTAAGAAGCTGGTCAACCTTTTTCCTGATATAGCCGATAGCGGTTTCATACTTCTTTTGGAGTTCCTCGTTCTCAGAGGTCAGACGCCTTATTTCATCTTCATATATCATTTCTGCCCGCCGCTGATCTCAATCATATAACACTTTTCCTTCTTTGTGACATTGACTTTATATCCCATATTGACGGCTGATTCAGGTATTGTAGTGACCGCGTCCCTGTTGTCCGTATAAAAAGCAAGTGTCACCTCTCCATCCATCAGTTGCTGGCTGTAATCATTGATCTCTTTAAGTGCGATCAGCAGGGTCGAAGGACATATCTGACCGCAAATATCATATTTAATTACGCTCAACTCCGCTGGCCTCCTTTTTTCATGACAACATTAACAAATATCCTGCTGCCCAGCCATGCGCCAGGGAACAGACCTGCAAGAAAAAAAATACTCTGCCCGGTCAGGATCGGCAGTCCTCCCAAAAGATGTGCAACATTACATCCCTGTGACAAACGTGCAGCAATACCCATTAAAAACCCGCCTGCAAATGCAGATATATATTGTTTGTACGGGACGTTGAAGTAAAGCCTGAACTCTTTGAGAAGACAAGAGGAAAAAGCACTGCCTAATATGATGCCAATAATTAGAGGCAGTTCTATTGCTGAAATTACGTCAAAACTTGGACCTGCGCCTCCCTGCATTCGTATATTTGTCAGAGGGTGCACATAATTAAGAGACATTGCCTTAAATAAAGCTGTTCCATCGAGATGGCTTTTGAAAAGAAAGTTCTCAACATACGCTCCCAGTTTCGTATAACCCGTAGTCACCCCCATTGGTTTCCCGACTGCTATATAGGATACAAGCCCTATGAAAGCTAAAAAAACTGCAGTTTTCCAGGGTTGGATGTAGCCGGAAACATGAGAGGGCCTTTCCCACTTTCCCTCTTTATACCATCTAAAAAACAGGTACGAGGCAAAAGCCATCATAACAAAAACAGGAACACCCGGATCAATGCCAATAATTTGCGGGATAGTAACACTGCCCTTAAAAATTGTTGTCCTTTTAACAAACGCGGCCCACCATGGATGGATTTCAGCATAAAGCAAGCTTCCGGAAATAATTCCCACAAATGATATAAAACTCAAAAAACTCCCGGAACCCATTTTATAAAGGGTCCCGACCACACAGCCTCCGGCAAGTACCATACCTATGCCAAAAAAAAGACCACCGATTATGGTAGCCAAAGATGGAGAACCTGTAGGCGGGAAGGGATACAGTGCGGTCCCGTACTGCCTGAGCAGTTCAAAAAGCAACATGCTGACTGCAACAAGCAATAACAACATCCTCAGCATAACCGTACGTTTCAGAAGGAAAAGGTCGCGGAACATCCCGGCAATGCAAAAATCAGAACGATGCATTATTATACCGGAGATCAGCCCCAATACAAGGCATATCAAAAAAATGAGTGTGTAAGAATTATCCATAAAAACACTCCAAACTGGTTAACACCTCATGGACCATTACATAACAAAACAAAGCCGGAGCCGCAAATCTCTTTAATAATGCCATTATCCTTTAAGATTTGCAATATCCAGTAGCGACGATCAAACATGCATCAGGTTGGGCAGGTATGACATGCCTGCACAACCTGCCCAGCCCATTATGCAACCGGCGGGTAACGTGTTATAATGTTAAACAAAAAAGCAAAGGAGATTATTTCGTCAAATGGAAATCAAGATCACTTTTCCCGGAGGCAAAAAGGTAAATGCAGATGTAAACGGACAGGTCATCACAACAGACCAGCCAGTTAAATACGGGGGCGAAGGCTCAGCGCCTTCACCCTTTGAACATTTCCTCGCGTCCATAGGCACATGCGCGGGGATATTTGTTTTAAGCTTCTGCCAGGAGAGGAAGATACCCACTGAAAACATATCACTCGTCGAGCGCCTTGAATATGGCACAAACCCTGAAGGCAAACCATTCCTTGATAAAATCGTGATCGAAATTATCGTTCCCCCTGACTTCCCTGAAAAATATCACAACGCTCTCATCAAGGTAGCTGATCAGTGCGCAGTCAAAAAAGCGATCATGGCCCCTCCAAGATTCGAGGTAAAAACAGCCGTAATACAGCCGGAATAAGGGGCTATGACCTGGTCAAATGTATAACCTTGTCAGTTTCTCAGGGATATTCATCCTGATGGCCTTCGCATGGACCATTTCTTCAAACAGACGGGTAATCAACTGGCGCGTTATTTTATGGGGCACAGCGCTTCAAATGGCATTCGCGCTTTTTATTTTTGTTGTGCCTACCGGGTCACAGATATTCCTGATACTAAATGACGCAGTAGTAAAAGTCCTTGACAGCGCAACCGCCGGAACAAGGTTTCTCTTTGGCAGGCTTGCGCTTCCACCTGGTACAAAAAATGAATTCGGGGAAGACTCCCTCGGCTTTTTCCTCTCATTCCAGGCCCTGCCGACAATAATATTCTTTTCAAGCCTTATGGCAGCGCTTTACTATTTGGGGATCATGTCGCGCCTGATAAAGGTCTTTTCAAAGGTTTTTACAAAGTTGATGAGGATAAGCGGGGCCGAATCGCTCAGTGTATCAAGCAATATTTTCGTCGGGGTCGAGGCCAATATGACGGTGCTCCCTTATCTAAACGGCATGACGCGCTCAGAACTCTGCACCATACTCGCGGCAGGCATGTCTACAACCGCATCCAGCGTCCTCGCCCTTTATGTCTTCCTCCTTCATGACAGTTTCCCGGCAATAGCAGGCCATCTCGTCTCAGCTTCAGTACTTTCCGCAATAGCCGCAATAGTAATGTCAAAAATAATCATGCCTGAGACTGAAAGGCCTGAGACCCTGGGTACAAACATAGAACCCCATTATCAAAAGGAATCATCTCTCATGGAGGCGATCATAAACGGCTCGAACGAAGGCGTTAAAATGGTGATTGGTATAATGGCGCTTCTCCTTGCCTTTCTCGGTATTGCGGCCCTGGCAGACGGCATTTTTTCAGGCCTTGGCCTCAGACTTAACAGTCTCACAGGCCTCGGTATAGACTGGTCATTAAAAGGGCTTTTAGGCTACTTCTTCTACCCCTTTACTCTCATCATCGGAGTGCCGTACCCGGACGCGTTTGAGATATCAAAACTGATAGGAGAAAGAACGGTCCTGACTGAAGTGAAGTCCTACCAGGACCTTGCCGTGCTGCTTTCCAAAAACGCGCTCAAGGAACCGCGTTCAGCCGTCCTCGCCGCGTATGCGCTTTGCGGTTTCGCCCATGTCGCCTCTCTCGCCATATTTGTAGGCGGCACCGCGGCCCTTGTGCCAAAAAGGACAAAAGACCTTTCCGAAGTCGGTTTCAGGGCGCTTATAGCAGCAACCCTCGCCTGTCTTATGACAGCAGCAATGGCCGGGACATTCTTTACGGAAAGCTCCATTCTCCTGGGGAAGTGACCCTTTGAGAAAATTCATCTATGTTATGCTATATTATTAGTGACGCGGCTTAATCTCTTATATCAAGAAGGACAGGACGCACATGCAATACATCGGCTTTACACTGAGCAATAACGAATATACCGTTCCGATCTCAAAGGTCCAGGAGATCATAAAACTCCCGCAGATCACAAAGCTTCCCCAATCACCCTCTTATGTTGAAGGCATAACCAATATGCGCGGTAAAATAATCACGATAATAAACCTCAAAAAGATGCTCGGCATCCGCGAGGAACAGGCGTGTGAAAAGGTGATTGTGCTTGCAAGCGGGCGGGTCTCATTCGGGGTACTTGTAGACGCCATAACAGGCGTGGTGACCATTGAACAATCTGAAATAGAGCCTTCAGAAAACTTCATGAAAGATAACCTCGACCGGGTAGACGGCGTGGCAAAAGTTAATGACAGGCTGCTGGTCATGCTCGACCCGAAGAAGGTCGTCCCTGTTGAAGACATGCAAATGTTTGAAGATGAAGTAATCGAAGTAACAGACACCGGAGGGGACACTGTTGAGATAGTCAAGAAGGTCGAAGGTATCGGCGGGGACATGCTGGTACGCGAGATAATAGATGCAAAGGAATACCTGAAAAACAAGGGCGTAGACAAGAAAGACCCTCGCTTTGTAGTGCTTGACGACCTGGTAAATTTCATGGACGCGCTGGTAAACCGTGACTTCCAGAAGACAAACGAGCTTACTGAAAAGATAATAGTAAAGGGACAGGAAGGACTGTTCAAGGAACTGGGAAAATTAACAAGAAAAATACACGATACAATGAAGGGCTTCAATGAGACACATATACCTAAACTCAAGACCATCACAGCCAAAGAAATGCCTCATGCAGCAGACAACCTGCACCTTGTGATAAAGGGGACAGAGGACGCTGCAAACCGCACCCTCGGAATAGTTGAAAAGTATTTTGAAATGATGATTGACTTCAATACGAAAATGCAGCAATTCAAAAACTTGAACGATGCCGTGACCTACATGTCTGACTTCAAGAAAGGCTTTGAAAAAGACCTGACCGAACTTCTTACCATCCAGGAGTTTCAGGACCTGACAGGCCGGACACTCAAAGACGTAATAACACTTGTTGGCGATGTTGAAAAAGATATGGTAAAGCTCCTGGCCTCTTTCGGCATGAAAGTGGAACAGGATGACAGGGAAGCTATAGTAACGGAGAAGATATCCCAGGCAGGTGTTGACTCCCTGCTGAAAGACCTCGGCTTTTGACCAGAGAAACGTGCCACTGCCATGCAAAAAGAAATTGAAGTAACAGTCAAACTCGTTTTTGATATCAATGTGCCTGATAATATCCGTACGCCGGACAGGGTATTGGCCGCGCACCTGGTGGACAAGCTGGCAGTTGACGCAAAATGGGCCAGCCTGAAAAGCAGGGAAATAGTTGAAGATCATTTTTCTTGACAGCGCCCAAAAACCCGCCTAAGCTTCTATATATGACATGGCAAAAGGGACTTTTATCTTTCATAAAAATAAATCATGGTAATTAGAACAATCGTAGGCTGCTCATTGCTGCTCCAGACAGCGACAGTTATTTTCGCATTGCGTCTCATTCTTGTCACCGGCTGGAAAAAGGCCTGGATATTGTTATCTCTTGGCATCGCTTCAATGGAAGTACGGCGTGCCATAACATTTATACATATAATTACAGGCAATGGACGATCTCAACCGGAGATGTCCTATGAAATTATCGGACTGGTCGGTTCCGCGATAATGCTCGCCGGGGTGCTTTTAATTGGGCCTGTATTCATGTCAATAAAGACAGCTGAAAGAGAGCAGAAAAAGGCCTTTGATGAACTTAAGGAGGCCACGTCAAAGATAAAGATATTAAGCGGCCTCCTGCCTATCTGCGCTTCCTGCAAAAAAGTCCGGGATGACAAAGGATACTGGGAACAGATAGAGGTATTCGTCAGGGACCGTTCTGAAGCTGAATTCAGTCATGGCATATGCCCGGAATGCGCTAAAAAACTTTACCCGGAACTCTATGACAAATATCTGCAAAAAGAAAGCGAGCGCAAGATAAATGAAACTACAGAACAAGTGAATTAGGCCGCTCAAAAAAAACATCCTGCTTCTATATAATCTTTCTTTTTTTCAATTCCCAGAAACATTTTGCGCAGGCAGCAATATCCACTGTCGCATTGTGCGCTTCTTCAAACCCCTCGTTAAACAGCTTGAAATGAAGTTCTGATAATTTGGGCCACTTATAGTCACCATACTTGCCGGGGAGCTTGCAATAGCTGGTTGAAGTTGACATCGTGCAGATTTTTTTAATACTCAGCATCCTATGCTTTATGCTTTCCCTGAGGAATTCCGCGCCCACAATCTTCTCATCAAAATTTATATTGTGCGCGACCAGATGACTCGCCTGGGAGATTAACCCGGCAAACTCCGTCAGGACGTCTTTTAGCAAAACCCCTTCCTTCAATGCCCTCTCAGTCGTAATACCATGGATCTTTGACGAATCAGCCGGTATAGTGAATCCCTGCGGTTTGATAATATAGTCTTTCCCCGAAATCCTGTTACCGTTTTCATCATACAACAGCCACGCAATCTGCACCAGCCTCGGCCAATTATTCAGGTCTGAGACAGGTGCATTCCAACTCCTCGGCAAGCCAGTCGTTTCAGTGTCAAAAAATAAGTACATGGGCCTCCCACTGATATTCATTAATCAATAATGACGGTCTCGTAAAAAGTCCATATGCTGCGTTACGCTGCATTCTTCATCACTGCGTCGTACAGCTAAGTACGCCTCATTCTTCAGAATTTGCGCGTCTTGCCTATGGCGCTTTTTACAAAACCGTCTGTTTTTTGACTTTTTACGCAGTCGTCAATAATAGTTGTCTATTTTAATATCTGGCCTCAAAAATTGCCACACTAAACTTATTCTCTCTCACAGACTCGTCCAATGACTCAAGCGCATAGTCAGTCGTTACAAAGGAGATTATCGGGTTCACACGTTCCGTTGCTCCGAACAATTACGCGTAATGGCATTTGCACAGATGACGTATCGGGAAAGCCTGAGAGATA
>Ga0209211_10002236_pt1 | contig 33896 bp, 23 predicted proteins | sample RifGroA2_FD_183992 | JGI IMG/M metagenome (GOLD analysis project Ga0209211, IMG submission 183992) | Groundwater microbial communities from Rifle, Colorado, USA - Groundwater A2 (SPAdes) (version 2) | ecosystem: Environmental > Aquatic > Deep subsurface > Groundwater | place: Rifle, Colorado... | reverse complement strand
CGGTCATGCCCATGATGCCGTTCATCGGCGTGCGCAGTTCATGGCTCATGTTGGCGAGGAATTCGCTCTTGGCGCGGTTGGCGGCTTCGGCAGCGTCACGGGCGGCGGCCAGTTCCCTGGTGCGCTGGGTCACCAGTTCTTCCAGATGGTGCCGATGCGCATCCAGTTCGAGGCCGAGTTGTTTCTGCCGGGTGATGTCTTCCTTCACCGCGACATAGTGGCTGATCTTGCCGTCCGCCTGGCGCAGGGGCTTGATGATGGCGAGCTCGACGTATTCGCTGCCGTCCTTGCGCTTGTTTTGGAACTCGCCCTTCCACATCCGGCCCTGGGTCAGGGCCTGCCACAGGGCGTCGTAGGTCTCCTTGGGCGTTTTGCCCGAGTGCAGAATCTTCGGGTTCTGCCCGATCGCCTCCTCGCGGCTGTAGCCGGTCGTCTCAATGAAAGCCTGGTTCACATATTCCAGTTCGGCATCTATGTTGGTGATGGCAATGCTTTCCGGGCTTTGTTCCACCGCCAGCGAAAGCTTGCGCAGTTGTTCCTCGGCGAGCTTGCGGGCGGTGATGTCGCGCATGAAGCCGGTGAAAAAACAGTTATGGTCCGAAGCCCAGCGCGCCAGCGAAAGTTCCAGCGGAAATTCGCTGCCGTTCTTGTGCAGCCCAAATACTTCCACGGCCTTCCCGCCAAGCGGTGCGGCGTCGTCTGCCAGTCGCTTCTGCAAGCCTTGCCGATGCGCCTGATGGAATCGCTGCGGCAGCAACAGGAGCAGGGACTGCCCGGAGATTTCCGCTGCCGTATAGCCAAACAGCCGTTCGCAGGCCGGGTTCCATCCCGCGACGTTGCCCGCGCTGTCGATGGTGACGATGGCGTCGGTGGCGGATTCGGTCACCGCCCGGTAACGGGCTTCGTTTGCCCGCAGCTCTGCTTCCGCCGATTTTTGCTCGGTGATGTCGGTGAGTGCGAGACGCAGCTCGGCGCTCTTGCCGTCGACCACCATGCGCACGCAGTCCAGCCGGGCGTGGAAGCGCGAACCGCCGCCACACTGAAGCACAAATTCGCCGTATTCCTTGCTGCCGTCTTGCAGCCGCCGAAAGAAGTAGAGTTGCCAGCGGGCACGGTCATCGGGCAAGACAAAATTGGCGAATCGCCGGTTGATCAGTTCCGCGCGGGGCATGCCCAGGAGATTCGCGCCGACCAGGTTGACCGCGGCGATCGATCCGTTGCCGGTGAGGGTGAGATAGCCGATCGGAGCGAAATCGTAAAGATCCAGATAACAGTCGCGGGATTCCTCCAGCGCAGTTTGGGCGCGGCGCAACTCCTGGTTCTGCGCCTCAAGTTCGACCTGGTGTACCTGGAGTTCATGCAGCAACTCTTCAGCGGAGCGGGCCGGCTTAGGCGCCGCCGATGCCCGTTCGAGTTCCGTTTGCGCTGCCTCCCCTGAATGTGGAGGGACTTGTTTCGGGTTCATGGCGTATTCCTTAGCCGTTAGCGAGTTCGCGGTCTAGACCGCTATTGCTTCGCCAGAAAAAACGATCCTGTGTTTTCGATTTCCGGACAAATGCCCAGTTCAGCCATTTCGTTGCGGTGCAGGCAGGCGTTCCGATTAAACCAGTCCCGGTTTCGCCATGTCACTCGCGCCGATCCAGCCCGTGCAACAGGACTGCAAACAGCCTGTCGGGGTCAAAGGGCTTGATCAGGAAGTCATTCATGCCGGCCTCGAAGCAGCGTGCCTTGTCTTCGGCAAAGGCATTCGCCGTCATGGCGATGATCGGTGTTTGCCGATAGCCGGGCATCTGGCGAATCTGCCGCGTTGCCTCCAGTCCGTCCATGTTCGGCATCTGCATGTCCATGAAAATGGCCGCATAAGCCGTCTGGCCTGCCAGGGCGACGGCTTCCGCGCCATCCTCGGCGACGTCGACGACCAGCCCGACGGATTCAAGCTGCAGCCTGGCCACTTCGCGGTTGATCGGCTCGTCGTCGGCGATAAGAATGCGGCTGCCGGCGTGGTGTTGCCGGATGCGCTCTTCGGTCGCGCCCGGCGTGACATTCTCGGCGACGACTTCGTCCGCGCCTTTCTTCAGCCGTGCCGTGAACCAGAAGGTGCTGCCGACGCCCGGCGTGCTGTCAGCGCCGACTTTGCCGCCCATCATTTCTGCCAGGCGCCGCGTGATGGCCAGGCCGAGGCCGGTGCCGCCATACTTGCGTGTGGTCGAATTGTCGGCCTGCTCGAAGGCGCCAAAGATCCGGGACATGGCTTCGGGCGCGATGCCGATCCCCGTATCCGTGACCTCGAAGCGCACCAGCACCGATTCCGCGGTTTCCTCCTCCTTGTGCAGGCGCAAGGTCACGCTGCCCGTCTCGGTGAATTTGAGGGCGTTGCTGGCGTAGTTGAGCAAAGCCTGCTGCAGCTTGGTCGGATCGCCACGAAGATTGGGCGGGAACGGCTCGGTCTTGACGCGCAGTTGAAGTTCCTTGGCCTTGCAGCGCTCGGCAAGGATGGACACGACATTCTTCAGCAGGTTGCCGACGGCAACCGGCGCATCTTCCAGGACGAACTTCCCGGCTTCGATCTTGGAGATGTCGAGGATGCTGTTGATGATGCCCAGCAGATGCTGGCTGGCGTCGTCGATCTTGTCCAGGCGTGCTGCCTGTTGCGCTGTCACCCCTTCACGTCGCAGGATGTTGGCCATGCCGACGATGCCGTTCATCGGCGTGCGGATTTCGTGGCTCATGTTGGCGAGGAAGGCGCTCTTGGCCACGTTGGCGGCTTCGGCGGCTTGTCTGGCGCGCTGCAGTTCGCCGGTGCGCTCTTCGATCAGTTGTTCCAGGTGGTCGCGGTGCTGCTTCAGTTCGACTTCGTATTTCTTGCGTTCGGTGATGTCCTGGAAGAAGCCATAGACGCGGCGCCGCTCAAGCTCCGCCCTTCCGATGGCATGAACGGAACGGACATTCCCTTTGGCGGTAATGATTTCCAGTTCAAGATCATAGGGCTCGCCTAGCTCACTGGCCCGGCGTACGGCAAGTTCGATGATCGGCCTTGAGGCGGGGGTGTAGAAATCGAGGGAGGCTTCCACGGTGGGGGCGTAGGAAACATCCAGCTCATGGATGCGGTAGACCTCGTTCGTCCATGTCAGTTCGCCGGTGTCAATGTCGAACTCCCAGCCGCCTACCTTGCCAATCTGCTCGGTTTCCCCCAGCAGGCGCCGGACCTTGACCAGGGACTCCTCCACCCGCTGGCGCTCGGTAATGTCACGTGCCGTGGCATAGGTGACTCCGTCATCTGCGTCGAAGTACGCGTTCCACGACAGGAGAACTACGTTGCCGTTCTTGCAGACATAGCGATTCTCGAAATTCAGGGATGGTCGGATCGCGACCTGCAGCTTCATTTCGTCCGCTGTCCTTTGGCGATCTTCGGGCAGGATGAATTCAAGAAACGGCTTTGTCACCAGTTCGCTTGCGGCGTAGCCGGTCAACTGCGTGAAAGCGGGATTGACCTGCGTGAAGCAGCCGAAGGGGTCGGCGATGCACATCGGATCGATCGACAGCTGGAAGAATCTAAGGTACTGCTCCCGCGCTTCTTCCAGGCGCTTGCGCTCGGTGAGATCGATGAAAGCCACGAGCAGGCCGTCGCCAAGCGCGACGCCGGAGATTTCCATGATGCGGACATCGCCATTCCTGCAGGTCACCCGGTACTCGGTGGGCTGGAGGTCCGTCCCCGTCTCCGCAGCGCGCCGCGCCGCGGCAGCCCAGGTCGTGACGGCCCACTGGCGATAGGCCGCGTCGGGGTAAGCCAGATCAAACCACTTTTCGACCGTTGGCACCTCCTCGCGCGTGTAGCCGAAAACCTGCGTGAATCGATCGTTGAGGTACTCGATCAAACCATCCGCCGATGAATACGCCAGCGGAATCGACACGGCCCTGAAGAGACTGCCAAAGCGCTCCCGGCTTTCGAGCGCGGCTGTCTTCTCTGCCTCGATCGTATCCAGCATCCGGTACAGGTGGCGCGCAAGCACGCCGATTTCATCCGCACGCGCTTTGTCTTCGCGGCAGAATGGCCGGCCGTGCTCCGCGTCGTCGGCCACTTGCGCCAGGCGGTCCAGCCCGCGGGTGAGCCGGCGCGCCAAGCGTGTGGCGATCAGGATGATAGTTATCACAAGGGCGATCACCATGCCAAGGCCGGTAACGGCAATGTGCCGCAAATCGGCATTCGCCGCATCACGCGTCAGCTCGATCCGCACCCAGCCTATCGGGCGCCTGTCCGCCAGGATGGGCACGGCGACGTCGATCAGACTGGAGTCATTCAGCAGAACTTGCGGACCGGGCGGCAAGCCGAGCAGGCGCTGGCTGATCGCGTCACTGAAAACCCGGCCGACATATTCCGGGCGGGTTGAAGCAAGCACTTCACCGCGGGGTGAAAGCACGACGGCGAACCTGATGTCGGAAACTCCCGCGGCCCCGTCCACAACCTCCTGCAAGCCGGCCACATCGTTTGCCAGCACCCAGGAGGTACTGCTGAGGGAAAGCATCTGCGCCAGATCGAGCGCGCTCTTGGTGTCTTGATCGTAGTGAAGATCCCGCTGCACCAAGAAAAGCAGTGAAGCGGCGCCGATCACGACGACCAGCGCGGACACGGAAAATGTCCATGCCAACTGATGGCGAATGGACTGGCTCCAGAACTGGTGCAGTCGATCGAGCGCCTGCCGGATAAGCGTCATCGGAATCGTTCCAGTCAATGATCGATCGGACGCACCGTCCTGGAAAACTTCTCCAGAAAGATTCCGACCGGACGATAGGCTTCATCGCTTGCCGCCTCGAAGCGCGAGATCGGCAGCGCGCTCAGCATAAGCTTGCCCGCCGCGCTCTCGTGCAAGCCGAACAGCACGTCCGCAAACTTGTCGGCAAGCGGCGCGGCAATGTCCTCGCGCACCACCCAGCCGTGGTTGAGCATGGGTTCGGTTTCCCACTTCACTTCCAGTTGGCTCGCCATGTCGGGATGCTCCGCGACAAAGGTCTTCCACGGCACCGGCCAGGTGGCTCCAGCGGCGACGTGACCGCGCAACACGTTCAGGATCGACGATTCCTGCGATCCGACATAGCGGTTCTCGATATCGCGATTGATATCCACGCCGTGGGTGTGCAGGTAGTACTGCGGCATCATGGTTGCCGCCAGCGCCGTCGCCGCCGGATAGGACACGGCCTTGCCCTTGAGGTCGGTCACGGCGCGGATACCGCTGTCCTTGCGCACCAGGATGATGCCGCGAAAAACTTCGTCCTCGGCCATCTTGCCGAAAACGCGATAGCCGTGCCTGAGCGACAGCAGCGTTTGATAGGGATTGGGCATGGCGAAGGCGAAATGCCCGGCGTAGAGTTTCTTTTCGAATTCCTCATAGTTGCGCGAGGCTTCCAGTTTGAAGCGGGCGTCCGGGATGGAGCTGTTCATGGCGTCCACGATCGGCCCGTACACATTCATCAGGCGTTGCGGGTTGTGCAGCGGGTGGATGCCGACCACATATTCTGTTGCCTGCAGCGGAGTCGTCGGGCTCAGAACGGGCTGGTAAGCATTTTCATCCCGCTTGCCGCAAGCGCCCGCCAGCAGTGCCATGGCGAGCATGGCCAACAATGGCACGAAGGATCTGAAATTCTTGAAGCGGGCCATGACAGTCTGCTCCGCTGTTCCAATGACAATCATCGGGCTTGATGTTCGGGCTCATCTCGGTTGATGAGCCGGCGCCACCAAGAATGGGTTTGGCAGTCGGATCAGCCTATGCCCGTATCCGCGGCGCGCTATTGATCCATGTCAAACGGCGCGTCAAGGCGACGTCAGCCCAGCGCCGTTTTCAGCGCTTCGACCTTGTCGGTTCGTTCCCAGCTCAGGTCGATGTCGCTGCGGCCGAAGTGGCCGTAGGCGGCGGTCTGACGGTAGATCGGTCGCGCCAGGTCGAGCATGGCGATGATGCCGCTCGGCGTCAGGCGGAACACTTTCTTCACCGCCGCTTCCAGTACCTCGTAGGGAACGCTGCCGGTGCCTTGCGTATCGATCATCACCGACACCGGATCGGCAACGCCGATGGCATAGGCGATCTGGATCAGGCAGCGCCGCGCGAAACCGGCGGCGACGATGTTCTTGGCGATGTAGCGGGCCATGTAGGCGGCCGAGCGATCGACTTTGCTCGGGTCCTTGCCGGAGAAGGCGCCGCCGCCATGGGGGCAGGTTCCGCCATAGGTATCGACGATGATCTTGCGCCCGGTGAGGCCGGTGTCGCCATTGGGGCCGCCAATTTCGAAAGGACCGGCTGGATTGACCCAGAGGCGGAAATTCGGCGTACGCAGGCGCGCAGGCAGCAGCGGATCGATGATCTCGCGCGTGACCTCCCGCGTCACCCAGGCCGGATCGAGGCCGCGTTCGATCTGCGTCGACACCACTACGTCACTGACGCCGGCGACCTTGTGGCCTTCGTAGAGCACCGTGACCTGGCTCTTGGCGTCGGGCCGCAGCCACGGCAGGGCGCCGGACTTCCTGAGTTCCGCCTGCATCTTGACCAAGCGATGCGCGAGCCAGATCGGGTAGGGCATCAGGTCCGGCGTTTCGTCGCAGGCGTAGCCGAACATCAGGCCCTGGTCGCCGGCGCCGAGCGTGCCGTCGGCGTGCACCACGCCCTTGTTGATCTGGATCGACTGGTGGTTGAAGCGCACCTGGACCTCGCAGCGATCCGGGTCGATGCCGGTGGCGGCATCCGTGTAGCCCGCATCGCGCAACACCTGGCGGGCGATCTCCGCCGCCTGATCACGGACCGCGCCGAATACCTTTTCGTCGGCGGTGCGGAATTCTCCGGCGATGACAATAAGATTGTCGGCGACCAGGGTTTCGCAGGCGACCTTGGCAGTTGCCTCGCGGCTCAGGAAGGCATCGAGGATCGCATCCGAAATCTGGTCGGCGAGTTTGTCCGGGTGGCCTTCGGAAACGGATTCGGAAGTGAAGAGATAAGTCCTGGCGTGCATGGTTCAATCAAACAGAATCACCTGGCGCACGGCTTCACCTGAGGCCAGGCGATCGAAGCCCTCGTTGATCTGGTCGAGTTTCAGGCGGTGGGTGATCAGCTTGTCCACCGGCAGCCGGCCGGCCTTGAAGAGGGCGATGTAGTGCGGAATGTCGCGCGTCGGCACGGCGGAACCGAGGTAGCAGCCTTTCAGCGTGCGTTCCTCGGCCACCAGATTGACCGCCGGCACATTGAAGGTGTGGCCAGGCGGCGGCAGGCTGCAGGTGACGGTGGTGCCGCCGCGCCGGGTCATCTTGTACGCGGCATCGAGGGCCGCAACCGAACTGGCCGCCTCGATGGCGACATCGACGCCACCTTTGGTGGCGGCCTTGATCTGCGCCACGAGGTCGGGATCATCGGCACGAAAGGCCTGCGTTGCGCCCAGCGCCAACGCGGTTTCGAGTTTCGCCGGCAGGGTATCGACGGCGATGACTTGCCGCGCGCCGGCCGCCAGCGCGCCGAGCAAGGCGGACAGACCGACTCCGCCGAGGCCGATCACGGCGACGGTTTGCCCGAGGCGAATCTGCGCCGAGTTGATCGCCGCGCCGACGCCGGTCAGCACCGCGCAGCCGAATATGGCCGCGACATCCGGCGGCAGGTCGGGAATCACCTTGACCAGCGAGCCACGATTGCATACGGCATATTCGGCGAAGCAGGAAACGCCGACCTGATGATTGAGCGGCGTGCCGTCGCCGCGCGACAGATGGCGATGGCCGCCGACCATGGTGCCGGCGGTGTTGGCCGCGGCGCCGGGTTCGCACAGGGCGGGACGGCCTTCGAGGCAGGGCAGGCAATGGCCGCAACTGGGAACGAACACCAGCGCCACGGCATCGCCGCGCACCAGATCGGTGACGCCGGCGCCGGCTTCCTCGACGATGCCGGCGGCCTCGTGGCCGAGCGCCATCGGCATCGGCCGCGGGCGGTCGCCATTGACGATCGACAGGTCGGAATGACACAGGCCGGCCGCCGTGATCCTGACCAGCACTTCGTTCGGGCCGGGCACGGCGAGATTCACCGTCTCGATCGCGATCGGTCGCGTTTGCGCGTAAGGGCGCGGAAGTTCCATCTGGCTGAGGACGGCGGCGCGGATTTGCATGAGATTTTCTGCCTTGATTGGGTTTATTCGCGCCAGTCTACCGGATTAGATTTGTTCTTATGTCAGCTTCCCGCTATTCGCTTGCCGCCCTGCTTGCCAGTTCGACGCTGGTGCTCGCCGCGTGCGGCGTTCTCAACTACCGTGCGCAGTCGCCGTCGCCAGTGGTTTCTGCAAGAGTCGGCGCTGGCGGTACGGCGCCGGAGTCCGCGCCGGCCGCTGCGGCGAACATCAACGGCAAGGCCAACGACGTGGTGCTGTTTGCGCTCGGCCTGATAGAAACCGGCTACCGCTTCGGCGGCAAGAATCCGGACGCGGGACTGGATTGCAGCGGCATGGTCAGTTATGTCTTCCGGAAGTCGGTGGACATGCGGCTGGCTGGTTCGGCGGCGGATCTGGCGCGGCAGGGCAAGCCCGTGCCGAGCGCGCAGCTGCGTCCCGGCGATCTGGTGTTCTTCAACACCCTCAACAGACCGTACTCGCATGTCGGCATTTACATCGGCGACGACCGCTTCGTGCATGCGCCCAACAGCCGCGGCAAGGTGCGCACCGAAAGCCTGAGGAGCAGCTGGTTTGCGGCGCGCTTCGAGGAAGGCCGGACCTACTTCGACTGATCTCCTTCGACACGCCAGGCTGAGCCACTTGGTGTGCTGCGACGCACAATTCAGCGCATAATGGCAAGCCTTGATTCCGGCAACCGGTACGGGGTAATGCGAGGGGAGCGCATCACATCATCACGCCCGAGGCGGATGATCATTCTGGCAATGACGGGCAGCGTCCTGCTTTTCGGGCACGCCATGTTCTACGTTCACTCGAGTTTTCACGAGGGCCGCAAGCTTACTGCCCAGTACGTGGTGGAGATCGCCCACAAAGTGCTGGAATCCAACCATGCGCTTGAAGCCAGTGGCAGGCTGAGCCGTGCCGAGGCGCAGAAGGCCAGTTTGGCCGCCATCCGGTCCCTGAGTTATTCGGGTGACGAGTATTTCTGGATCAACGACATGTATCCCAGGATGGTGATGCATCCCAACCAGCCCGAACTGGAAGGGCAGGATATGTCCAGATTCAGCGATCGGGATGGCAAGCGGCTGTTTGTCGAATTTGTTGCGGTGGTTCAAGACCACGGCGGCGGTTTTGTCGAATACAAGTGGCCCAGGCCGGGGCAAGCCGGGGCGGTGGATAAAATCTCCTACGTCAAGGGCTTCGAGCCTTGGGGATGGGTCATCGGTTCCGGCATCTATCTCGACGAGGTCGACGCGCAGTTCCGCCGGGAGTTCTTGCAGAATGCCGGCCTGCTGCTGCTGATCGCCCTGATCCTGATCGCCGTCGCGCGCAAGATCACCCTGAACCTGACGGTTACCGAAACACTGCGCGAGGGCGAAGCCAAGCTGCGCCGGATCGTCGAGCGCTTGCCGGTCGCCGCCTTGATCGCCTCGGGCCAGCAAACCTTCCTGGTCAACCGCAAGTTCACCCAGTTGCTGGGCTACGACGCCCAAGACCTGGTCGCGCCGGATGACATGTGGCGGCTGGCCTTTCCCGACCCGAACCATCGAAAAGCGGCATTGGCGACATGGCGCCGGCAGATCGCCGAGACGCGGGCGAGCGATGACGGTGGCAATGTCTCGCGGGAATACCGGATCACCGCCAGGGACGGCGTGGAACATGTCATGGAGGTGAGCTACTGCCGGTCGGACGAGTGGACGGTAATTTCCTTCTACGATCTTACCGAGCGCAAGCAGGCCGAGGCCCACCAGCGGCTTACGGCAAGGGTGTTCGCCACCACCGGCGAGGCGATACTGGTGACCGACACCGATGCCCGGATTGTCGCCGTGAACCCGGCCTTCTGCAGCATCACCGGCTACACCGAGAAGGAAGTCCTCGGCAAGAATCCGAACATTCTCAATTCCGGCCGTCACCCGAAGAGCTTCCACGAGGCGATGTGGCGCATCCTGCTCGAAACCGGAGAGTGGGAGGGCGAAATCTGGAACCGGCGCAAGAACGGCGAGGTGTTCCCGGAGTGGCAGGCCGTGAGCAGTGTGCTCGATGAAACCGGCAGGGTTACCAACTACGTCGCGGTGTTTGCCGATCTCAGCGAGGTCCGCCGCGCGCAGGAGACCGCCGAACACCTTTCCTGGCGCGATGCGCTCACCGGGCTGCCCAATCGTTCGCTGTTCCTCAAGCGGCTGGAACAGAATCTGGCGAGCGCGAAGCTGGAATCGAAATATGCCAGCGTGCTGCTGATCGACCTCGACCGCTTCATGGACATCAATGAAGCACATGGCATGACCGTCGGCGATACTTTGCTGAAAATGGTGAGCGAGCATTTTGCCCACGCCCTCGACGCCGACGCCGTGCTGGCCAGACTGGGTTCGGACGAGTTCGCCGTGCTGCTGCCGCAACTCGCGTCCGGCACCGAGTCGGCCGGTCGCCAGGCCTTGACGGTGGTCGAGAAACTGCGCGCGGTGCTGCGTAACAGCCTCCGGGTCGATGGCGAGGCGATTCATCTCGACGCCAGCATCGGCATTGCAGTGTTCCCCCAGACGCCGCGGGAGACGGGCTCCGATGTGCTGCGCGAGGCCGACATGGCGATGCATCGGGCCAAGAGCGACGGCGGCGGACGCGATGTGTTCTTCGAGAGCGCGATGGGTGAAATGGTGACGGAGCGCTATCGCCTCGAAGGCGAGTTGCGCACCGCCGTGACCGATGGGCAACTGCGGCTGTACCTCCAGCCCCAGGTGGACGCGGCCGGCCTTCAGGTCGGGGCGGAGGCGCTGGTGCGCTGGCAGCATCCGGAGCGCGGCCTGATTCCACCCGCTGTATTCATTCCGCTGGCCGAGTCTTCCGACCTCATCGTTGCCATCGACCGCTGGATGCTTGCCGAGGTTTGCAGCCTTCTGGTGAGACTGGATGCAGCGGATTCGCTGCTGAAGATATCGGTGAATATCAGTCCGCGCCACTTCCAGAAAGACGACTTCGTCGCCGATGTGAAACATCAACTGGAATCGAGCGGCGCCGATCCGACACGACTGGTGCTGGAAATCACCGAAAGCCTGGTGATCGGCGACCTTGCCGATGTGGTGTCCAAAATGACCGCCTTGCGCTCATTGGGTGTGCACTTTTCGATGGATGATTTTGGTACCGGCTATTCCAGCCTGGCCTACCTCAAGTGCCTGCCGATCCAGGAACTCAAGATCGACCGGAGCTTCATCACCGACGCCAAGGATGCCGCCCTGGTCGAAACCATCCTCTCGGTGGCAAGGCACATGAATCTGAAGGTGGTGGCGGAAGGCGTCGAGACCCAGGTCCAGGCGGATTTTCTCAACAGCCGTGGTGACGTCATCCACCAGGGCTACTTCTACGGCCGACCGATGCCGGTCGCAACCTGGCTGCAATGGGTGCCGAACCACGCGCTACCTGAAACACGGTAGCCCGGATACGCCATCGGGGGTATTCCCCCGTGAGTGCAGTCGCCGTATTCTTCGTTTCGAGAGCGGGGTTGTTGGTTGGCCCGCTCACGGTCTACTCCTCCGTTCCGCGCAATGCGGGGCATTTTCAAATCCGGTTCGAGCAATCTCGCCGGATTTTTTTTGCCTGCGCCAGCCATCGTGCGGAATCCGGCGCCACGATGGCTTGTGGGACAATCTCCGGCCATGAACGAATCAACTGCCATCAGTGACACGGAGGACTGCGACCCGACGATTTCCTGCGCGACTTGCGAGGCCTGCTGCTGCAGGCTGGAGGTCATGCTGATGGGCGACGACGACGTAGCGCTTGACTTGACTGTTCAGGACCGGTGGGGCGGCTGGGTGATGCGGCGCCGCGACGATGGCTGGTGCGCGGCCCTGGACCGAGCCACCATGAAATGCACTATTTACGCACGGCGGCCCGGCGTATGTCGCGACTATCAGGTGGGCGCCGGCGACTGCATCGTCGAGCGCTCGCGGCTTCGGGCGCAAGAACCGGTGCGATGAAAATGACCTATGAAGAACATCTCGATGAAGTGACGACGCTGATCACCGAAAAATACGGCGTCGGCGACGAGGCGGCGATCAAGATGGTGATGCGCGCCCAGGCCGAGGATTTCTTCAGCGGACACGACGACGATCCATCGATCTGCACGCTGGACCGCGCTCACCGGGACGCCGAAGCCGTCTTCCAGAAGTACCAATAGCCTTTTTGCCGGCTGCGCTCAGGGGCGCCGGGGCTTTCCGAGCAGGAAGCCGGCAAGCTGCCGCGCGATCTGCTTGATGGTTCGCGGCCCGTCCGGGTGATACCACTGCACGGTCCAGTTCAGCGCCCCCATCAGGAACAGGCGTGCGACCTGACTGTCGTCGGCAATCAGCCCGGCGCCCTTCAGGTCCCGCAAGGCCTTCTGCCACATGGCTTCGTAGCGATCCTTGAAGGCCACCACCTCGGCCAGTTCCTGCGGGTCAAGATGGCGGCTTTCGTGCAGCAGCGTCGCGGCAAAATCGCGCCCCTGCTCTCCCAGCAACTGGCCCAGATGGGCGCGCAGCATGGACTCGAAGGTGGCGCGCGGCGACTTGCCCGAGTTCGCCGCCTTGGCCACCGCCTCGGTCATCTTGCCGATGCCCTCCAGCACCACCGCGCGCAGCATGTCGTGCTTGGTCCTGAAATGATAGAAGGGCGAGCCCGAACGCATGCCGACGGCATTGGCAATGTCGCGGATGGTGGTTGCCGAGTAGCCCTTTTCGTGGAACAGCCGCCCGGCGGCGCGCACGATATCGGCGCGACGATTGGGCTCTTCGGTTGTAGCCTTACTTTTCAAAGCGGCCATGGCGGCCCTCACCTTGGCGAAAGCGGCCGGCGCCGGACTTTGCGTCGCCGCTGTCGAGCGAAATCCGGCCGTGACGGCATTCGTTGATCAGCGCTTCCGTCAGCGGCAGGCTCCATTGCTCGTAGCTCGACAGGCGGTCTTGCCGCATGCAGGTCTGCGGAAAAGCGGCAATCTGGGCCGCCAGCGCTTCGGCCGCGGTGCGCGCCTCGCCGTCTGCGACGACGCGATTGGCCAGGCCGATGGCGAGAGCCTCGTCGGCGCCGACCGGCCGGCCGGTGAGGATCAGGTCGAGCGCACGCGAATGGCCGATCAGGCGCGAGAGCCGGATGGTGCCGCCGTCGATCAGCGGCACGCCCCAGCGTCGGCAGAACACGCCGAAAGTTGCGGACTGTTCGGCCACGCGCAGGTCGCACCAGAGCGCGAGTTCGAGGCCGCCGGCCACCGCATAGCCGGAGACGGCGGCGATCACCGGCTTCGACAGCAGCATCCGGGTCGGGCCCAGCGGCGCATCGCCTTGTTCGCTGAGCTGCCATTCATCGGGATTCGCGACGAAAGACTTGAGATCGGCCCCGGCACAGAAGTGTCCACCGGCGCCGCACAGCACGGCGACCGCTGCCTCGGGATCGGCGTCGAAGTCGCGGAAGGCGGCGGCCAGTGCGACAGAGGTGGCGCGGTCGATGGCGTTGCGCGCCGCAGGGCGGTCGATGATGACCGTGGTCACCGCGCCCTGCCGTTCGATCAGTACGCTCATGCGGTTGGCCGCTGGATCGCTTCGTGGTCGAAGTCGGTGGCGGCCGGTCGTTCGCTGAGGGCGACCAGTTGCGGGTACATGACAAGCATGTCGGCGACGATTTCGTCATAAGGCAGGTCGTCGAACTCGCCGCGTTGCTTGACGTATTCCATGTGGCGCTGCTTGGCCGAGTTGTAGGGATGCATCTGCGAGTCGTGCTCGCCGTCAAAGTCCAGCGGCGGCACGCCGAAGCGCTGGCACATTTCGATGTTGAAGGCCGGCGTCGCCTTGACCCACTTGCCGTCAAGCCACAGGCTGACATAGCCGTGCCAGGCGAAGATGTCGGTGCCCATCAGGCGCGTCAGCTTCTCGGTCGACAAATGGTTCTTCACGTCGGCAAAGCCCGGCCGCGCCGGGATGCCGATGGCACGCAGGCAGGCGGCGTAGAGCACGGCCTTGGGTACGCAGTAGGCAACGCCGGTCAGGAGCGTGGTGCTGGCGCGCATCGCCTCGCGCTTCATGCTGGAACTGTAGGGGTCGTAGCGGATGCCGTCGCGCACGGCGTAGTAGAGGCGCAGCGCCTGCTCTTTCGCCGTCCCGCCAGCGCCGACTTTCGACGCGACAAACTCGCGGATTGCCGGATGCTCGTGGTCGATGAACTCCGTCGCGGCGAGCCACGCCGGGTCGATCGCGCTCACGTTTGCTGTCCGGGCCACGCACGCTCGATGATGCCAGCGAAGTCGGTCGCCGCCGGCAGTGTGCCGAAGGTGGCACCCCAATGATTGGGCGTCAGCCGTGTGGCGCAGAAGGCGTCCGCCACCGCGTCGGGTGCATGGCACAGCAGCAATGCGCCCTGCATCGCAAGGGCGATGCCCTGGGTCAGATCGCGGGCGCGGAATTCGATGTCCTGGGGATTGTTCAGGCCGTCCTTCAGCTTCGCGGCGAAGGCGTCGAAGGCGCGGTTCTTTCCCAGCGCCGGCGCGATCTCGGCTGCCAGTACCTCGACGCTCCTCGGGTGGCGGCCCATGGCGCGCAACGTGTCGAGGCACATGACGTTGCCCGAGCCTTCCCATATCGAATTGAGCGGGCTCTGCTTGAACAGGCGCGGCATCGGCCCCTCATCGACGTAGCCGTTGCCGCCGTGCACCTCCATGGCCTCGGCCACCAGTGTCGGGCAACGCTTGCAGATCCAGTACTTGGCCACCGGCGTGAGTATCCGGCGCAGCAGGCTCTCCGCTTCGTCCTCCTGCGCATCGAAGGCCCGCGCCAGGCGCATCGACAGCGCCGTCGCGGCTTCGGTTTCGAGCGCCATGTCGGCCAGCACGTTCATCATCAGCGGCTGCTGCCGCAACAGCTTGCCGAAGGCGGAACGCAGGCTCGCATGGTGCATGGCCTGCGACAGCGCGCCGCGCATGATGCCGGTGCTGCCGATGGCGCAATCCAGCCGCGTATACACGCCCATTTCCAGCACGGTCGGAATGCCGCGTCCTTCCTCGCCCACCAGCCAGCCCTGCGAGCCCCAGAACTCGGCTTCGGTGCCGGCATTGGAGCGGTCGCCCATCTTGTCTTTGAAGCGCTGGATGCGCAGTTCGTTGAGCCGTCCGTCCGGCGTCCAGCGCGGCACGAAAAAGCAGGACAGGCCTCTCGGCGATTGCGCGGTGACCAGGAAGGCGTCGCACATCGGCGCCGAGAGGAACCACTTGTGGCCGACGATGCGCCAGCTGCCGTCGTCCATGCGTTCGGCGCGCGTGGTGTTGGCGCGCACGTCGGAACCGCCCTGCTTTTCGGTGAGGCCCATGCCGATCAGCACGCCCTTCTTCTGCGCCGCCGGAATGAAGCGCTTGTCGTATTCGCGCGAAAGCATTTTCGGCATCCACTCGCGGGCGATCTCGGGCACATGACGCAGCACCGGCACGGCGCCGTAGGTCATGGTGGTGGGACACAGCGAACCGTCCTCGATTTCGGCGAACATTACGTAGGCGGCGGCGCGGGCGACATGCGCGCCCGGCTTGGGGTCGGCCCAGGGGCCGGTATCGCAGCCGTGGCGTTTCAGCCAGCCGAGGCATTCATGCCAGGACGGATGGAATTCGACTTCGTCGCGGCGATTGCCGTAGCGGTCGAACAGACGCAGCAGCGGCGGGTTGGCGTTGGCCAGGCGGCCGTGCTCGATCCATTCCGCGCTGCCGACCTCGGCGCCGCGCGCGATCAGCCAGTCGTGCGCCCAGCCGGCGCCTTGCAGCGCGACGGCTTCCTGCAGCGCCAGGTTGCGGCTGTAGGCGTTGTAGTTTTCCAGCGCATGAGCCTGGTTGATGACCTCGTGCGTGGCGGTGAGTGGTGGATGGCTGGGTTGCATGATGGCTCCTTGTTGCATCAGGTGCTGCGCCAGGACCAGGAAGGCCGGCAACGAGACCGAATCGTTGGCGGGATATCCCGTCGTGGCTTGAGGTGCTGATTTTTGCCCCGCCCCGCCGGCTTGTCAAGCAAGCGCTTGCTTGGTAGCATGGCAGCCCCATGTTGCAACCCCTCGCAACCCCTGGATCAAAGACGGAGAACACCCATGATGTCGATTCCGCGCACCCTGTTCGCAGAGGAGCACGAAGCGTTTCGCGATACCGTGCGCCGCTTCATGGAGCAGGAAGTCGCCCCCCATCACGCGCGATGGGAAGAGCAGACCCACGTCGATCGCGAGATCTGGACCAAGGCCGGCGCCGCCGGCTTTCTCTGCGCGACGATGCCCGAGGAATATGGCGGCGTCGGCGTCGACAAGCGCTTCTCGGTGATCCTCATGGAGGAAGGGGCGCGCATCAATGCCACGGGCCTCGGCTGGGGCCTGCATTCGGAGATCGTTGCGCCCTACCTGTTGCATTACGGCAGCGAAGCTTTGAAGAAGAAGTATCTGCCGAAGATGGCCAGCGGCGAAATGATCGCGGCCATCGCCATGACCGAGCCGGCCGCGGGTTCCGACCTGCAGGGCATCCGCACCACCGCCGTGCGGGACGGCGATCACTACCTCGTGAACGGCTCGAAGATCTTCATCACCAACGGCTATATGTGCGATCTCGTGATCGTCGTCGCCAAGACCGATCCGGCCAGGGGTGCCAAGGGCACCAGCCTGCTGGTGGTCGATACCTCGATGCCCGGCTTCACCAAGGCCAAGCCGCTGCACAAGGCCGGCATGAAGGCGCAGGACACCTGCGAAATGTACTTCGACAACGTCAAGGTGCCGGTCGAAAACCTGCTCGGCGAAGAGAACAACGGCTTTGTCTACCTGATGCAGGAACTGCCCTGGGAGCGTTTGCAGATCGCCATCGGTGCCATTGCGTCGGCCGAGGCGGCGCTCGACTGGACGGTGACCTACACCCGCGAGCGCAAGGCTTTCGGCCAGGAGATCATGAAGTTTCAGAATACCCGCTTCAAGCTGGCCGAACTGAAGACCGAAGTACAGATCGGCCGCGTCTTCGTCGACCGCTGCATCGAGCTGCTGCTGGCCAGCAAGCTCGACCCGGCGACGGCGTCGATGGCCAAGTACTGGTGCACGGACCTGCAGTTCAAGGTGATGGACGAGTGCGTGCAGCTCTTCGGCGGTTACGGTTACATGTGGGAATATCCGATCGCCCGTGCCTGGGCCGATGCCCGCGTGCAGCGCATCTACGGCGGCACCAATGAGATCATGAAAGAACTTATCAGCAGGAGCCTGTAATGACCGAAGCATTCATATACGACGCCGTGCGCACGCCGCGCGGCAAGGGCAAGCAGGGCGGTGCGCTGAACCAGGCGACGCCGATCTATCTGGCGGCGACGGCGCTGCGCGCCTTGCGCGACCGCAATGCACTGGATACGTCGAAGGTGGACGACGTCGTGCTCGGCTGCGTCGAGCCGGTGGGTGAGCAGGGCGCCGACATCGCGCGCGTCGCCGCGCTTTACGCCGACTACGCCACCAGCGCGCCGGGCGTCACCGTCAGCCGCTTCTGCGCCTCGGGTCTCGAAGCCTGCAACCAGGCCGCGGCGCAGATCATGGCCGGTCAGGCCGACCTGGTGGTGGGCGGCGGCGTCGAGTCGATGTCGCGCGTGCCGATGTTCTCTTCCGGCGGTGCCTGGCCGATCGATCCGCAAGTGGCGGCGAAGACGGGCTTCGTGCCGCAGGGAATTTCCGCCGACCTGATCGCCACCAAGTGGGGCTTTTCGCGCCACGATGTCGACAGTTACGCCGCCGAATCGCAGCGCCGCGCCAAGCAGGCCTGGGACGAAGGGCGCTTCGCCAAATCCATCGTGCCGGTGAAGGACATCAACGGTCTGGTGATGCTCGATCGCGACGAATACATGCGGCCGGAAAGCACCCTGGAGTCGCTCTCGCAACTCAAGCCGGCATTTCAGGAGCAGGGCGAGAAATACGGCTTCAACAGCGTGATGCTGCAACGCTATCCGGAAGTCGAGCGCATCACGCATGTGCATCACGCCGGCAACAGTTCGGGCATCGTCGATGGCGCCGCGGCGGTGTTGTTCGGCACCAAGGAAATGGGTGTGGCGCTGGGCCTGAAGCCGCGCGCCCGCATCCGCTCCTTCGCCTCGATCGGTTCGGAGCCGTCGATCATGCTCACCGGTCCCTCGTATGCGGCGGAAAAGGCCCTCAAGCGCGCTGGCATGAAAATCGGCGACATCGACCTGTTCGAGCTCAATGAAGCCTTCGCCGCCGTGGTGCTGCGCTTCATGCAGGTGCTCGACGTCTCGCACGACAGGATGAACGTCAATGGCGGCGCGATTGCCATGGGTCATCCATTGGGCGCCACCGGCGCCATGATTCTCGGCACGCTGCTCGACGAGCTGGAACGCCGCGATCTGTCTACCGGGCTGGCGACTTTGTGCGTTGGCGCGGGGATGGGTACGGCGACCATCATCGAGCGAGTTTGAAATGAAAACCGGTGCCGATTTGTTGTTGTCGCGGGATCGGGAGGGCGGGGCATTCTGCGCTGCTCATGTCACCCATCGGCGCCCTGCGGGCGCCGACTCCTTCTCTACTTCGCTGCGCAGAACGCCCCGCCCTCCCGATCTGGTGACGCTGTTGCAGTTTTGCGATAGCAAAGCAAAAGTGCATCCCGCCAAGGATGGTGGGTGTCCCACTCCGGGAAGTAAAGGAGGAGGAGCGGGCGCAGCCTGCTCTGGGGGACATGGACGGAGTGGGACACCCACTGTCCTTGGCGTCCCCCTACCCTCGCCGACCAACGCTTTTCTTCCATCAGGGTGCAACGCACCATGGAGCAATTGACATGCTGAACTATTCCGTCGATGCAGAAGGCATCGCCACCGTCGAATTCGACTATCCCGGCAAATCGCAGAACATCCTCAACGCTGCCTCCATGGGCGCCTACGCCGACGCGATGCAGAAGGCGCTGGCCGACCCGGCGGTCAAGGGCATCGTCGTCGCCTCGGCGAAGAAGGACTTCATTGCCGGCGGCGATCTGGCCGAACTCGGCGCAGCGACCGATGCGGCTGCCTTCCACGCCGCGATCAGCGACTGGCACAAGTTCATTCGTGCCGTCGAGCTCGGCGGCAAGCCCGTAGCGGCGGCGCTCAACGGCAGCGCACTGGGCGGCGGATTGGAAATCGCGCTGGGCTGCCACTATCGCGTCGCGGCCGACAACCCGAAAGCGCGCTTCGGCTTTCCGGAAGTCACCCTGGGCCTGCTGCCCGGCGCCGGAGGCACGCAGCGCGTGCCGCGACTGGTGGGCATGATGGCGGCAGCGCCGTTGCTGATGGAGGGCAAGCGCATCAAGGTGGCGGAAGCGCTAAAGATCGGCATGATCCACGCCGTGGTGAAAGTCGGCGATGAGCGCACGGCGGCCCGGCAGTGGGTGCTTGACGCCGTCGCGTCCGGAGCAAAGCCCTTGCAGCCCTGGGACAGCAAGGGCTACAAGATTCCGGGCGGCGGCCCCAACACGCCGGGCGGGATGCAGATGCTGATGGCGGCCAACGCCATGCTGCGCGAGAAGACCTACGACAACTACCCGGCGCCGCGCCATATCCTCTCCTGCGTCTACGAGGGCTTGTCGACCAACCTCGACACCGGACTTGCCATCGAGGCGCGTTACTTCACCAACCTGGTGATGTCGCCGGTGTCGAAGAACATGATCCGCAGCCTGTTCTTCGGCCTGCAGGAAGCCAACAAGCTGGCCTCGCGTCCGGCCGGCGTGGCGCAGCAGAAGTACACCAGGATCGGCATGCTCGGCGCCGGCATGATGGGCGCCGGCATCGCGATGTCGACCGCGACGGCCGGCATCGACATCGTGCTGCTCGACACCACGCAGGAAGCCGCCGACAAGGGCAAGGACTACGCCCGCAAGCAATGGAACAAGCAGGTGCAGCGGGGCCGCATGACGGCCGAGGCGATGGACGCATTGCTCGCCCGCATCCATCCCACCGCCAGCTACGCCGATCTCGCCGGTTGTGAACTGGTGGTCGAGGCCGTGTTCGAGAAGCGCGAGATCAAGGCCGAGGTGACGAAGAAAACCGAGGCGGTGATCGCTGCCGACGCGATCTTCGCCTCCAATACCTCGACCCTGCCCATCACCGGTCTGGCCGAGGCATCCGTGCGCCCGGCCAACTTCATCGGCCTGCATTTCTTCTCGCCGGCGGAAAAGATGCCGCTGGTGGAAATCATCGTCGGCAAGGCCACCAGCGACGCCACGCTGGCGCGCTCAATGGACTATGTGCGGGCCATCGGCAAGACGCCGATCGTGGTCAATGATTCGCGCGGCTTCTACACCAGCCGGGTGTTCGGCACCTACGTCTCGGAGGGCATGGCCCTGCTCGAGGAAGGCGTGCCGCCGGCGCTGATCGACAAGGCCGGCCTGATTGCCGGTATGCCGGTGGGGCCGCTGGCGCTGGCCGACGAAGTGTCGATCGAACTGGTGTACAAAGTGGCGCAGCAAACCCGCGCCGACCTCGGGCCGGCCTATGTCGAGCGTGCGGCCGATCGCGTTGCCGGAAAAATGGTGGCGGACCTTGGTCGCCTGGGCCGCAAATCCGGCGCCGGTTTCTACGACTATCCGGCCGATGGTCCGAAGCACCTGTGGGCCGGGCTGGCGACGCAGTTCCCCCTGAAAGTCGGCGCTGACGGTACGGCGACGATGTCCCTCGAAGAAATCGTCGAGCGCCTGATCCTGGTGCAGTCGGTGGAAACCGTGCGCTGCCTTGAAGAAAAGGTGCTGCGCGCGCCGATCGACGCCGATGTCGGCGCCATTCTCGGCTGGGCTTACCCGCCCTTCCGTGGCGGCCCGATCGGCTGGCTGCACACCCTCGGGCTGCCGCAGGCAGTGGCGGCGATGGATCGTCTGGCGGCGCAACACGGCCCTCGATTCGCCGCGCCGCAATTGCTGCGCGACATGGCGGCGCGGGGAGAGCGCTTTTACACGACTTGACGCACACAACTGGATGGAAAGGATTCAAATAGTCTTCAAGGATAGGACGACCTGCCCTGGGATTCTCGGACCAAGCTGATCTGGAGATACTGGCTCCTCTGACAAGGAGCCTTCATGTAATGAACAAGACTTCGCAATTCGCCTGAGGTGAGGTAGTTGGCCATGACAGAGTCGCTGCCGGTGCCATTCTGGCAATCCCTGCGCACGCGCATTGTCGTTCTGGTGCTTGTGGGAGCGGTGCCTTCGCTGATCGGGTTGAGCGTGGCGCACTATCATGGACACCAGCGGGTGGTGCGCGAGCAGAGTGAGGCTCTGCGCATGCAGCTTGAACGCTCACTGGAGCGCTTCAGTGCGGTAAGCAAGTCCGCCCAAGATCTGCTGACGGTAATGGCCAAGACTATTCTGGTGCACGATGGCGATTTAGACGCCTGCCAGGAATCTTTGCGGGCCTTGCAGCCCGAGTTTCCGCAATACACGATGCTGGCCTTCGCGAACACGAAGGGCCGCATCGTGAGCGCTTCGATACCGGCATCCGTCGGCGTCAATATTTTCGATCGTGCCTACTTTCGCGAAGCGCTGACGGAGCGGCACTTCACGATCAGCGGCGTCGTTGTCGGTCGCACCACCGGGACCCCCCAGGTCGTATTTGCACTGCCGGTAGAAAACAAGGGCAAAGTCCTTATCGGGGTGGCCTTGGTGGCTATGAAAACCAGTAATCTGGTGCACCCGATCATAGAGAACTTGCTACCAAGCGGTTCAGTATCCCTGCTGTTCGACCGCGACGGCCAACTGGTTTTCAAGAGTCCCGCAGGCCAGGGCCTTGAGGGAACGCTGGACCGCTCGAACCGGTTGGTGCAGGCCATCCTGGCTCTGCCCGGCGGTACCCTGGAAGCGCGGGGTCTGGACGGCATCGAACGCAACTATGCCTTTGCCACCACCGGCGGCCCATACCAGAACGCTTTGCATCTGGCCATCGGGGTACCGCAGGAAGCAATCCGTGCGGCGCTACTGCGGGAGTATCTTGAAAGCTTGGCCATTGCGCTGGGTGCCGTACTGGCAGCCCTGGCGCTGGCCATCGTGGGTACCGAAGTTGCCGTCATGCGAACGGTGCGGGCGCTGGCTGAGGCATCCCGCCGCATCGCCGGCGGCGATTTCGACGCTCGCTCGGGAAAGGGTGCAGTATCGGGCGAACTCGGTGAACTGGCGCGCAGTTTCGATGCAATGGCCACCTCACTACAGGCCCGGGAAGTGGACATCAAACAGGCGCATGCGAATCTGGAGCGCAACGAGGCCCGGCTGGCGCTCCTGCTGCAGGAATACGAGACCACCCTCAACAACGCCATGGTCGGTATCGTTCATCTCACGCACCGGCGCGTGGTGTCCTGCAACCGGCGGCTCGAGGAGATCTTCGGCTACGGGCCGGGAGAACTGATCGGCGAATCGTCGAGGGTGTTTTACGACACCGAGCAGACCTTCGCGACTCTCGGTGTAGAGGCCTACCGGCCGCTCGCCGAGGGCAGGAACTTCAGCACCGAGATGATGCTGAAGCACAAGGACGGCAGCCTGTTCCACGGTGCATTGAACGGCCGTGCCATCGATTCGGCGCAGCCTCAGGAAGGCAGCATCTGGATCTATGCCGACATTTCCGAACGTCACCGCGCGGAACAGGAAGCGTACAAGCTGCTGCAGGCCGTCGAGCAAAGCCCCGTTTCGATCCTGATCACCAACTGCGAAGGGCTCATCGAGTACGTCAATCCGCGGTTTACGCGGGTCACCGGCTACAGCTCGCGGGAAGCCCTCGGCCAGAATCCGCGCTTTCTCCAATCCGGCGAAACGCCAGCGGAAACCTATCAGGAGCTTTGGCAGGCACTGCTTGCCTGCAACGAGTGGCACGGCGTCCTGCGCAACCGGCGCAAGAACGGCGAACTGTTCTGGGAAGAAGCCTCAATCTCGCCAATCATGGACGACAACAATCAGGTCACGCACTTTCTCGCGGTCAAGGAAGACATCACCGAACGCAAGCGCAACGAAGATGAACTGGAGCAGCACCGAGAGCACCTGGAGGATCTGGTCGAGCGGCGCACCGCCGAGCTGGCCCAAGCCAAGAAAACCGCTGAAGCCGCCAACGTCGCCAAGAGCGTTTTCTTGTCAAACATGAGCCACGAGATTCGGACCCCGATGAACGGCATCCTGGGCATGGCCAACATCTTGCGACGTGAAGGCGTGACGCCTAAGCAGGCGGACCGCCTCGACAAGATCCACAATGCCGGCCAGCATCTGCTGGGCATCATCAACGACATCCTCGACCTGTCCAAGATCGAGGCTGGGAAGTTCGTACTGGAGGAAGTCCCGGTCTCTGTCAGCAATCTGCTGAAGAATGTCATTTCTCTTTTGTCCGAAAGCTGCAAGGCCAAGGGCATCCAACTGCTGGTCAAGACCGAACCCTTGCCGCCCAACCTCGTGGGTGACCCGACGAGATTGCAGCAGGCCTTGCTCAACTACGCCAGCAATGCCGTCAAGTTCACCGCAACCGGTGCCGTGACGCTCCGGGTCAGCAAGCAGGACGAGACCGCGGAATCCGTGCTGGCGCGATTCGATGTAACGGATACCGGTATCGGTATCGACGCGGAGGCTTTGAAGCGGCTCTTTAGTGCCTTCGAGCAGGCCGACAGCTCGACCACGCGCAAGTATGGCGGTACAGGTCTCGGACTGGCAATTACTCGGCATCTGGCCGAACTGATGGGAGGAGAAGTCGGCGCTGACAGCGCGGCGGGAGTGGGCAGCACCTTCTGGCTCACTGCACGCTTGAAGAAGGGAGGCGAGGTGGTCATGACGCCGCCGACGGCGAATGTCGATGCCGAAGCGGAGATCCGGCAGCACTATGCCGGAAGCCGCATTCTGGTCGCGGACGACGAGCCGATCAACCGGGAAGTAGCCAGGATCCAGCTTGAGGCGGCCGGTTTGACCATCGATACAGCGGAGGATGGCGCCGAGGCAATCGCTCTGGCGCGGAAGACGATGTACGCGGTTATTCTCATGGATATGAACATGCCGAACATAGGCGGACTTGATGCGACGCAGAAGATTCGGGAGATACCCGGCTACCGACAAACACCGATCATTGCCATGACGGCGAATGCTTTTGCCGAGGACAAGACACGCTGCTTCGAGGCGGGAATGAATGATTTCCTGGTCAAGCCCTTCGACCCCGACACGCTGTTTGCGGTTCTGTTGCGCGGGCTGGATCGACGCGAGGGGTAGGGGCGCCGGTAACAGTCGGCGCTGGTGGTACGGCGAGACCGGGACGGGTTCAGCCGGTACGCCTGCCTGCACCGCAACGAAATAGCTGAACGGGGTATTCGTCCGGAAATCGCAAGCGTATGATCGTTTCTGTTCCCGCGAAGCAAGAGCGGTCTTTACCGCGACCTCGGTATCGGACCAGGAATACGCCATGAACTCGAAACACGTCCCTCCGCATTTAAGGGAGGCAGCGGAGGCGCAACTCGAACAGGCATCGGCGTCGCCAGTGCCGGCCCGCTCCGCTGAAGAGCTGCTGCAAGAGCTCCAGGTACACCAGATCGAACTGGAGATGCAGAATCAGGAGTTGCGTCGCGCCCAGACTGCGCTGGAGGAATCGCGCGACCGCTTTGTGGACCTCTACGATTTCGCCCCCGTGGGTTATCTCACCCTCACAGGCAACGGATTGATCGCCGAGGTCAATCTACTCGGCGCAAAACTGCTGGGAATGCCCCGCGAGAAACTGATCAAACGCCGTTTCGCCAGCTTTGTGTCGCCGGAAGACGGTGACCGTTGGCACTTGTATTTCTTGAGATGGCTGCAGGACGGAAACCAGGAAAGCAGCGAATTCGTACTCCAGCGTGGTGATGGTTCGCGCTTCTACGCCCGGGTAGACTGCCTGCGCATGGTCATCAAGGGCCACGACACGGAGGTACGCATCGCACTCGCCGACGTCAGCGAACGCAAGCAGGCCGAAGAAGTGCTGTTCAAGGCCGGCGCCTTGCAGCGTGCGATTTTCAACAGCGCCAACTTCTCGAGTATCGCCACCGACGCCAAGGGCGTCATCCAGATTTTCAACGTCGGTGCCGAACGCATGCTGGGCTACGCGGCCGCCGACGTGATGAACAAGATCACGCCGGCCGACATCTCCGACCCGCAGGAAGTGATTGCGCGCGCGGCAGCACTGAGTGTCGAGCTCAACACCACAATCACACCGGGCTTCGAAGCCCTGGTGTTCAAGGCTTCACGCGGCATCGAAGACATTTACGAACTGACCTACATCCGCCAGGACGGCAGTCACTTCCCGGCGGTGGTGTCGGTGACGGCACTGCGTGATGCTGAAAATGCCATCATCGGCTACCTGCTGATCGGCACCGACAACACCGCGCGCAAGCAGGCTGCCGAAAAGCTTGACGAGTACCGCCACCGGCTCGAAGAGCGGGCCGTTGAACTGGCGCAGGCCAAAGAGGCTGCCGAAGCCGCCAACGTCGCCAAGAGCGCCTTCCTCGCCAACATGAGTCACGAGATCCGCACACCGATGAACGGCATCCTCGGCATGGCGCACATCCTGCGTCGGGAAGGCGTGACGCCCAGGCAGGTCGAACGTCTCGACAAGATCGACACCGCCAGCCAGCACCTGCTCAGCATCATCAATAACATCCTCGATATCTCGAAGATCGAAGCCGGCAAGTTCGTTCTGGACGAGGCGCCGGTCACGATCAGCAGCCTGCTGAAGAATGTCATTTCCATCCTGTCCGAACGCGTCGAGGCCAGGAACATCGAGTTGCGGGTCAAGACCGAGCCTCTCCCGCCCAACCTCTTTGGCGACCCGACGCGGCTGCAACAGGCTTTGCTCAACTACGCCACCAACGCCGTCAAATTCACCGAATCGGGCAGCGTGACGCTGCGCATCCGCAAGCTGGAAGAGACCGGCGAAGTGGTACTGCTGCGCTTCGAAGTAACGGATACGGGGATCGGCATTGCGCCCGAGGCCATGTCCCGGCTCTTCAGCGCCTTCGAGCAGGCTGACAATTCGACCACGCGCGAGTACGGCGGCACCGGGCTCGGACTGGCGATTACGCGGCGCCTGGCCGAACTGATGGGCGGCCAAGCAGGTGCTGAGAGCACGCCGGGCGTCGGCAGCACCTTCTGGTTCACCGCAAGCCTGAAGAAGGGTGACGCGGTGGTGGTAACGCAAAGGGTGGAGCATGGCGATGCCGAGGCGGTGATCCGCCAGCACTATTCCGGATTCCGTGTTCTGGTCGCGGACGATGAGCCGATCAACCGGGAAGTGGCGCAGATCCAGCTGAAGGCGGCGGGTCTGGAGGTCGAAACGGCCGCCGACGGGGAACAGGCCGCCGCCATGGCGCGGCAGACAGCCTATGCGGCCATTCTCATGGATATGCAGATGCCGAAAATTAACGGACTCGAGGCGACGCGGCAGATACGCGAGATGCCCGGTTACCGGGAAATACCGATCATTGCCATGACGGCGAATGCTTTTGCCGAGGACAAGACACGCTGCTTCGAGGCGGGAATGAACGACTTCCTGATCAAGCCCTTCGACCCCGATACGCTGTTTGCAACTTTGCTGCGCGCACTGGACCGGCCCGCGGCGTAGGGGCCGCCGCCAAGAGTCGGCGCCGACGATACGGCGTCGAACGGCCCGCCTGGCAGAACGCTGTCGCACATTACGCACACTGTCGTCTTCCCTGAGGCATAATCGCCCGCAGACCCTGAACGGGCGAAAAACAAACAAATTCCCTGAGGAGATATCGGGTGTTGCAGCTCCTGCAATTGATCGTCAGCGGCGCCGCCATCGGTTGCATCTATGCGCTGCTCGCCCTCGGCTTCGTGCTGATCTACAAGGCCACCGAAACCGTCAATTTTGCCCAGGGCGATTTGATGATGGTGGGCGGCTTCCTAGGCTTGGCCGCCATGACCCTGATGGGTCTGCCCTTCACTGTGGCTTTTGTACTCACGATCATTGCCATGGCGCTGGTCGGCATGGGCATCGAACGCCTGGTGCTGCGCCCCCTGCTCGGCCAGCCGGCGTTTACCGTGGTGATGATGACCATCGGCATCGGCTACTTTGCACGCGGGCTGGTGACCATGATTCCTTACTGGGGCACGGAGACCCACACGCTGCCGGTACCCTTCAAGGACGAGGTGATCTGGCTCGGCGGTGAAGGCAAGGGGCTCGTGATATCGGTTGAGCATCTGGTGATCATCCTCGCCACGGTCGCTTTGGTCGCGTTGCTGTATGTCTTCTTTCGCTACACCCGGCTCGGCATCGCCATGCAGGCGACTTCGCAGAACCAGCTCGCGGCGTTCTACATGGGCATCCCGGTGCGCCGCGTGAACATGCTGATCTGGGGTTTGTCCTCGGCCATCTGCGGGGTGGCCGGGCTGTTGCTGGCGCCGATCACTTTCGTCCATGCCAACATGGGTTTTGTCGGCCTCAAGGCGTTTCCGGCAGCGGTGGTCGGCGGTTTCGGCAGCATTCCGGGCGCTCTGGTGGGCGGGCTGGTGATCGGCATCGTCGAGTCGCTGGCCGGCTTCTATCTGCCGGAAGGCTACAAGGACATCGCGGCGTATGTCGTGGTGCTGGTGATGCTGGTGGTTAAGCCGAATGGCCTGTTCGGCGACAACCTGACGAAAAAGGTTTAGACCGCCATGCACTTCATATTCAAGACCCGTTACGAACAGGACATCACCCTGTTCCGCCATGGCGGCCAGCGCTTCTGGTACGCCGCGCTGGCGCTGGCGCTGGTGGCGGCGCCATGGGTGCTTTCCGAATACACGCTGTCGCAATTCACCTTCATCGGCATCTACGCGATTGTCTGTCTCGGCCTGATGTTGCTCGCCGGTTTTACCGGGCAGGTTTCGCTGGGCCACGCCGGCTTCCTTGCCATGGGCGCCTATACGGAAGCTTATTTGCAGGCCAATGGCTGGCCTTTCATGATCTCGCTGCCCATGTCGGCGCTGGTGGCCGGGATCACCGGCATCATGATCGGCCTGCCGGCGCTGCGGGTGCGGGGCATGTACTTGTCGATCGCGACGCTGGCCTTCGGCTTCATCCTCGAAGAAGTGGTGGTCCAGGCCGAACACATTACCGGCGGCAATGCCGGACGACAGGTCGGCGCGCTGATCATCGGCGGCATCAACTTCGACGACGGCGTCAATTTCTATTACCTCGTCACCGCCATTGCGGTGCTGTGCATCCTCGGCGTGCTCAACCTGCTGCGCAGCCCGACCGGCCGCGCCTTCGTCGCGATCCGCGATTCCGAAGTGTCGGCGCAGAGCATGGGCATCAACCTGGCGCACTACAAGACCACGGCCTTCGCCATTTCGGCGGCGCTGGCCGGCATTGCCGGAGCGCTCTATGCGCACAAGATCCGCATCATTACGCCCGATCAGTTCGGCTTTCTGCAGTCCATCGAACTGCTGATGATGGTGGTGATCGGCGGCCTCGGCTCGATCCAGGGCGCGATCTTCGGCCCGGCCTTCTGGTTCGTGGTGCAGCAGTTCATCGTCACCGGCAAGGACTGGTTGCCGCCGGCGATCGGCCAGCAGACCGGATTGCAGCCGACGATTTTCGGCATCATCCTGATCGCCATCGTGCTGTTCGAACCGATGGGCCTGTACGGGCGCTGGCTGAAATTCCGCACCTTCCTCGAAATCTTTCCCTTCTATCGCAAGGGCATGTTCAAGCGGCAGAAGAGCTACATGAAATCCGAAAGAATGAAATGACGACTCCGATGCTCGAAGCCGTCAATCTTTCCGTGCGCTTCGGCGGCCTCATGGCGGTGAACGATGTTTCGTTCAGCGTCTGGCCGAACGAGGTGTTCTCCCTGATCGGACCCAACGGCGCCGGCAAGACCACCATCTTCAACCTGATTTCGGCGCTGTACCGGCCTACCGCGGGCGAGGTGCGCTTCGAGGGCGAAGTGATTTCACGCATGCCGCCCCATGTCGTCGCCCGCCACGGCATCGCCCGCACCTTCCAGAACATCGAGCTGTTCGAGCATGCCACCGTCTTGCAGAACCTGCTGGTCGGCCGCCATTGCCACCGGCATACCGGCTGGTGGCAGGACATGCTGTTCACCGGGTCGGTGCGCCGCGCCGAGCTGGAGTTTCGGCGTCAGGTCGAGGAAGTCATCGAGTTCCTCGACCTGCAGCACTATCGCGACAGCATGGTGGCCGGGCTGCCCTACGGCGTGCGCAAGGTGGTCGAGCTGGCGCGCGCGCTGTCGATGCGGCCGCGCCTGCTGCTGCTGGACGAACCGTCTTCGGGCCTCAATACCGAAGAGACCGAGGACATGGGCTTCTGGATCGAGGACATCAAGCAAGATCTCGGCATCACCGTGATCATGGTCGAGCACGACATGGGGCTCGTCTCGCGCGTCTCCGACCGCGTGCTGGCACTGAACCTGGGCGAGGTGCTGACGCTCGGCACGCCGCAGGAAGTGCAGGCGCATCCGGGGGTGATCGAAGCCTATCTGGGCGGGGTGGAGGAATGAACTTCAAAACCAGAAAAGCAGCCACAGAGGACACAGAGTTCACAGAGAGAAGCAGAACAGAGGTTTTCTCTGTGCCCTCTGTGTCCTCTGTGGCTAAAAGGTTCTAGATCTCATGTCCGACTCCATCCTCCAGCTCAACAATGTCGAAGCGTCCTATGGCGCGGTCAAGGCCATTCGCGGCGTTTCGCTGGGCGTGCCGACCGGTGCCATCGTCACCGTGCTCGGCTCCAATGGCGCCGGCAAGACGACGATCCTGAAAACCATTTCCGGCATCCTCGATCCGCAGAAGGGCAGCATCGTCTTCCGCCACGACAAGCTGGAAGGTCGCGATCCGGCGTGGATCGTGCGCCAGGGCCTGGTGCATGTGCCGGAAGGGCGCGAGATCTTTCCCCTGCTGACGGTGCGCGAAAACCTGCTGATGGGCGCCTACACGCGGCCCGCGTCAGACAAGGACGCTGTGGCGCAGGACATCGAAGACGTCTTCAGCTACTTTCCGATCCTCAAGGAGCGCAGCAGTCAGCCCGCCGGCCAGCTTTCGGGCGGCCAGCAGCAGATGCTGGCGATCAGCCGCGCACTGCTGGCGAAGCCGATCATGATGCTGCTCGACGAGCCCAGTCTGGGTCTGTCGCCGAAACTGACGCGCGAAATCTTCGAGATCATCGTCCGCATCAACCGCGAACGCGGCGTGACCTTGCTGGTGGTCGAGCAGAACGCCCACATTGCCCTGCAGTACGCCGACTACGGCTACGTGCTGGAAATCGGCCGCATCGTGATGCACGACACCTGTGCCGCGCTGCGCGAGAAGGACGACATCAAGGAGTTCTACCTTGGCGTCAAGGAAGCCGGCGTGCGCGAGGGGCGGCGCTGGAAGAAGAAGAAAACATGGAGATGAGCCATGTGGCAGCTTGACGGGAAGAACTACTGGTCCGAGCAGAACATCGTCGTGCCCGGCGAGACCATGCCGCAGATGTTCTGGAATGCCGTGGCGAAACGCGGCGACCTGACGCTGTTCCGGCAGAAGAAGTTCGGTTTGTGGCAGAGCCTGTCGTGGAACGAGGTCGGCGATATCGTGCGCGAAGTTGGCATGGGACTGCTCGAACTCGGCTTCGCCGTCGGCGAGACGGCGTCGATCCTCGGCAACACGCGCCGGGAATGGCTGTTTTCGGATCTCGCGGCCCTCTCCTGCGGCGGCATCAGTTCCGGCATCTATCCGACCGATGCGGCGAGCCAGGTCGAATACCTGATGGCGGACTCGAATTCCGTGCTGATCTTCGTCGAGGACGACGAGCAACTCGACAAGGTCCTCGAAGTCCGCGAGCGCCTGCCCTTGCTGCGCCGGATCGTGGTCTGGGAAATGGAAGGCCTGCGCGACCTGCACGACGAGCAGGTACTCAGCCTCGACCGTCTGCGCGAGCTGGGCCGCGAACGGCTCGAACGGGTCGGCAAGGATACGGCCGACGCGGAATGGCAGGCCCGGATTGCCGCGCGCCGGCCCGAAGACCTGGCGATCCTGATCTACACCTCGGGCACCACCGGCAAACCCAAGGGCGCCATGCTCTCGCACAGCAACATCCTGCAGGCGCTGCGCAGCTTCAACCGCGCCACGGCGCAGAACGAGGAAGACGAACGGATGTGCTTCCTGCCCTTGTGCCATGTCGCAGAGCGCTCCAGCGGCGCCTATTTTTCGCTATACACCGGAACCAAGCTGAACTTCGTCGAGAACCCCGAGACCATTCCGGAGAATGTGCGCGAGATCGCGCCGACGGTGTTCGGCGCCGTGCCGCGGGTCTGGGAGAAGTTCTACTCCGGGGTCAGCATCGCGCTCAAGGAATCGAACGCCTTCGAGCAATGGGCCTACCGGACCGCCATCGGCATCGGCCTGGAGAAGGTCAGGCGCTACGAGAGGGGCGAGCCCATAGGCACCGGGCTGGAGTTCGCCCACTGGCTGGCGCGCGTGCTGGTGCTGAACAACGTGCGCAAGCTGATCGGCATCCATCGCAGCCGCATGCTGATCACCGGCGCGGCGCCGATTTCCCCCGATCTGGTGCGCTGGTACATGGCGCTCGGCGTACCGATGCTCGAAGTCTGGGGCATGACCGAAACCGGCAGCGTCGCCATCGGTACGCCGATCGACCGCATCAAGCCCGGCTCGATCGGCACCGCCAACCTGCCGAACGAGATCCGCCTTTCGGCGGACGGCGAAATCCTGGTGCGCGGCGCGACGGTGTTCATGGGCTACCTCAACCAGCCGGAAAAGACCGCCGAGACCATCGACGCCGACGGCTGGCTGCACACCGGCGACGTCGGCACCGTCGACGCCGATGGCTACTACCGGATTTCGGACCGCCTCAAGGACATCATCATCACCGCCGGCGGCAAGAACATCACGCCGTCCGAGCTGGAAAACCAGATCAAGTTCTCGCCCTATGTCACCGATGCCGTGGTCATTGGCGACAAGCGGCCCTACCTGGTTTGCCTGATCATGATCGATCAGGAGAACGTCGAGAAGTTCGCCCAGGACAATGACGTGCCCTTCTCCAACTACGTCAGCCTGACCCGCTCGGCGGAGGTGCAGAAGCTGATCGGCAGCGAAATCGAGCGGGTGAACCAGCAATTCGCCCGCGTCGAGCAGGTCAAGAAATTTCGCCTGATCGAGAAAAAGCTCGGCGCCGAGGACGAGGAGTTGACCCCGACCATGAAATTGAAGCGTAAGCTAGTCAGTCAGAAATATGCCGAGTTGATCGAGTCGATGTACCGCGACTAGATTGATTGCGGTGGTGGTCTTAACCAGCAAAAAGGAGAGAGCGCAATGAAGGTTTACAGCAAACTGGCCGTGGCATTGTTCGCGGCCGCAGGAGTCGGCGCCGGCAGCACGGCGCTGGCCGCCGAGCAGATGGGCGTCAGCAAGAACGAGATCGTCGTCGGCACCATTCAGGATCTGTCCGGTCCGCTGGCCGGCTTCGGCAAGCCCTTGCGTTACGGCATGCAGATGCGCGTCGACGAGGTCAACGATCAAGGCGGCATCAACGGCCGCAAGCTGAAGTTCGTCGCCGAAGACAGCGGCTACGATCCGAAGAAAGGCCTGCTTGCGGCGCAGAAAATGGTGCAGCAGGACAAGCTCTTCGCTATGGTCGGCACCATCGGCACCGCGGTCAACGTCGCGACTTTCCCGACCCTGTTCGACAAAGGCGTGATGAACCTTTTTCCGCTGACGGCGGCGCGCGAAATGTACGAGCCGCTGCACAAGCTGAAGTTTTCCTTTGCCGCGCCCTATTACACCCAGATGCGCAAGGGCATCCCCTGGATGGTCAAGGAGCGCGGCGCCAAGAAATTCTGCATCATCTACCAGGATGATGACTTCGGCACCGAGGTGCTGAAGGGTGCCGAGGACGGCCTCAAGGACATCAACATGAGCTTAGCCGAGAAGACCTCGTTCAAGCGCGGCGCCACCGATTTCTCGGCGCAGGTGTCGAAGATGAAGGCGGCGGATTGCGACACGGTGGTGCTCGGCACCATCATTCGCGAGACCATCGGCACCATCGGCACGGCGAAGAAGATGGGCTGGAGTCCAAACTTCATCGGCTCCTCGGCGGCTTATACCGACCTGATCCACAAGCTCGGCGGCAAGGCGATGGACGGACTCTATGCCTTCCATCAGGTGGCCGTGCCCTATGCCGACGACTCGTCGAAGAACGTGCGCGACTGGTTCGCTTCCTACAAGGCCAAGTTCAAGGAAGATCCCGGCCTGTTCTCCGCCTACGGCTATGTGGCGATGGACATGTTCGTCCAGATCGCGAAAAAGACCGGCGCGAACCTGACCACGGATAATTTCCTCAAGACACTGGAGAGCACCACCTTCAGTCGCGACATGTTCGGCAGCCCGGAATACAAATTCACGCCGAAGCAGCACCTGGGCAACGAAAAGTCAAAGGTAGGACAGATACAGAATGGCCGCTGGGTGGCCGTGACCGATTATCTGAGCCAGTAGGTCTGCCGCCCCACTGGGGCGAAATGCAGTTTGCAGCGGGCGTCCTTTTCAGGTCGCCCGCTTTTTGTCGCCCAGCGTACTGTCGCGGCCATTCCACCCGAAATGCCACGAGCCTATACTGACGCCAGTGCAATACGACTTGCGGGCAGGCAAAGCCCGGCTTTTATTCCAGGACGAAAACAGGAGCTATTGATCATGCCGCTGAAGAACTTGATGGTCCATTTGGACCAGGGCGAACGTACTGCAGTTCGGCTTGAACTGGCGGCATGGCTGGCACGCCGGCACCAGGCGCGGCTGGTGGGCG